>CEPH01083855.1_pt1 | contig 12033 bp, 9 predicted proteins | sample 530571 | NCBI WGS metagenome assembly CEPH01 (sample SAMEA2620413, study PRJEB7988) | marine metagenome | biome: marine biome (ENVO:00000447); feature: surface water layer (ENVO:00002042); material: "saline water (ENVO:00002010), including plankton (ENVO:xxxxxxxx)" | depth 5 m | reverse complement strand
TCAGATCGTGCGCCTGCGCCAGCCGGTCGAAGGTCGCTGCGTCCAGCCCCAGACGGTCCTGCCGGATATCGCACGGCACCGCCTCGGCAATCGCCACCTCGCTGCCGTCGTTCGCGCGCACCTCGGGGTTGCGGTGGACCAGCGCGGTCACCCGTTGCCCCGCCGCAACCAGCCGCGCGCAGACCTCGCCGCCGATCAACCCGGCGGCACCCGTTACAAGAATCCGGCTCAACAGCAGCCGCCGCCGGTCGCGACCTGGGGCGTAGCTCCGGCGAGCGGAAACAGCGTGCCGCAATCGGGATAGATGCCGTAATGCGTGCCGAAGTCGCCGAAGAACTCGAAATGCTCGGCAAAGCGTGTGTCGGCCAGCATCTTCCAGCTGTTGCCGCACACGGGGAACATGCGCCCGCGTTCGATCCTGTGATGATCGTCCAGCACGAACACGCGCTCCTCGCCCGCGACCGTGCCCTTGTAGCGGACCGCCTGCCCGTAATCCTCGCACAGCGGCTCAAGCTCGGGCAGCTTGAACAGCCGCGCGGTGGCCGAGTGGAAGGCGATCCCGTCCAGCTTTTCCTGAATTTGCGGATCGTTGATCCCCAGCGGGCGGCTGGTGACCAGTCGCGGGTCGAGGAACCCGGCGGCCTTGGCCGAGGCGATGAAGTCGAACCAGTACATCGCGCCCGACAGGCACTCGCCATGCAGCACGGGATCCTCGCGCAGCCCCTCGGGCACGCGGCGGTCGGAATAGACGTCGGAGAAATACAGCTCCCCGCCGGGCTTGAGCAGGCGATAGGCGGCGTCGAACACCGCGCGCTTGTCTGCCACCAGGTTGATCACGCAGTTGGAGACGATCACGTCGAAGGTGCCATCTTCCAGATCGAGATCTCCCAGCTTTTCGATATCGCCTTCGATGAAGCGCACGTTGCTCTTCGCGTAGCCGAACCGCTCGCGGTGCCAGTCCTCGTGCTCGCGCGCGACCGCCAGCTGCGCGGGGGTCGCGTCGACGCCGGTAACGGAGCCATGCTCGCCCACCATCTGCGCCAGCAGATAGGCGTCCTGCCCGCTGCCCGAGCCCAGATCGAGCACCTTGGCCCCCTCGATCGCCTGCGGGGCGACCAGCCCGCATCCGTAATAGCGCGCGCGGACATCCTCATGCACATTGCGCAGCAGCGCCATCAGCGCGGGCGGCGGTGCGTCGAGCGTGCAGCAGGCATCGGTCTTGAGATCGGCGGAGCCTTGCAGCACCTCGCCATAATAATTCTGCGAATTTTCGAGATTCATGAAACGTTTCGACCCTTGCCTGCGAATATGCCACACACAGCACGAGGTTCGGTTCTCGGGCAAGCTTGGTTTCAGGGACAGGCATGAAATTTACCCATGACGTGATCGTGATCGGCGCGGGGGCCGCCGGCCTCACCGCTGCGGGCGGCTGCGCGATGTTCGGCCTGAAGGCCGCGCTGATCGAGCGGGCCGAGATGGGCGGCGAGTGTCTCAACAACGGTTGCGTACCGTCCAAGGCGCTGATTACCGCCGCCAAACGCGCAGCGGAAGCGAACGAGTACGAACGCTTCGGCATCCAGATGGCCGCCGCGAAGGTCAACTGGACCGGCGTGCACGCGCATATCCACGAAGCGATCGCGCACATCGCGCCGCACGACAGCCAGGAACGGTTCGAGGAGATGGGCTGCGACGTCTATCGCGGCCACGCGCACTTCATCGGCCCGCGCAAGGTGCAGGTCGGCGATGTCGAGCTGAGTGCCCCAAAGATCGTCATCGCCACCGGGTCGGAACCGATGGTGCCGCCGATCGAGGGGCTGGATAGCGTGCCCTACCTGACCAACGAGAATATCTGGGATCTCGACCAGTTGCCCCAGCACCTCGTCATCATCGGCGGCGGGGTGATCGGGATGGAGATGGCGCAGAGTTTCCGGCGGCTGGGCAGCGAAGTCACCATCATCGAACCGGGCGACCTCATGGGCCGCGACGATCCGGAATCGGTCGCGGTGGTGGTCGAACAGATGAAGGCCGAAGGGGTGATGTTCGTGAAGGGCACAGCCGCCAGGGTGACGCCCGGCGTGCTCGCCAGCCTCACCGTGACGCTGGAAGACGGGCAGGAGGTTGCTGGCACGCACCTGCTGATCGCCACCGGGCGCAAGGCACGCACCGAAGGCTACGGACTGGAGGAGATCGGCGTCGAGCTGGGCCGCAACGGGATCAAGGTCGATGCGCGGCGGCGCACGAACCTCAAGCATATCTACGCGATCGGCGATTGCCGAGAAGGCCCGCGGCTGACGCATGTATCGGGCTACGAAGGGTCCAATGTCGCGCTCGAAATCACGCTGGGCGTGCCGACCAAGGTCGACTGGTCCGCCCTGCCCTGGTGCACCTATACCGACCCCGAAGTCGCGCAGATCGGGATGACCGAGGCCCAGGCGCGCGAGGAACTGGGCGACAAGGTGACCGTGGTGCGCGAAGGCTTCGACCACAACGAACGCGCCATTGCGGAAGGGGACACGCGGGGCCACCTGAAGGTGGTGATGGTCGGCAAGAAAGTTCTCGGCGCCAGCATCGTCGGCAAGAATGCCGGCGAAATGCTACTGCCGTTCACGCAAGCGATTACCGGCAAGGCGAGCACCTTTGCCATGGGCAGCGCGATTATCGCCTATCCGACCCGCAGCGAGATCACCAAGGCGGCAGCGTTCAGCGCGTGGGAAGGCACGGTGTTCGGCAGCGTGCCCAAGGGCTACGCCAGAACGCGCGCATGGTTCAGGAAGACGCTGCGCTGATGGCGTCGCGTTCCAAAAGCCGCAACGCGCCACAAGGCCCCTCGCCCTTCGCGGTCGAGGCCGAGGCCCTGCCCGAAGGCAAGTTCACCGATCCCGACATCACCGCCGACGGATCGCCGCGCGCGCAGGTTCCGCTGCTGGAGCTGGAGACGCTGTGGCTGTGCACCGGCACGCTGTGCAATCTCGCCTGCGCCACCTGCTATATCGAAAGCAGCCCGACCAACGATGCGCTGATCTACCTGACCGCCGAGTACGCCGCGCGCTATTTCGACGAGATCGAGCGCGATGGATGGACCACGCGCGAGATCGGCTTCACCGGCGGCGAGCCGTTCATGAACCCGCATTTCGTGGCCATGCTGGAAGACGCGCTCTCGCGCGGGTTCGACGTGCTGGTGCTGTCCAACGCGATGAAGCCGATGCGTCGGCACGAGGCCAAGCTGCTGGCCCTGCGCGAGGCCTATGGCGACAAGCTGACGATCCGCGTCAGCCTCGACCATCACACCAAACCCGTGCACGAGGGCGAGCGCGGGCCGAACAGCTGGGATGCCGCGATCGGCGGGCTCCGCTGGCTGTCCGAGCACGGCTTTCGTATCGCGGTCGCGGGACGGCTGTTACCCGGCGAGGGGATGGTGGAGGCGCGCGAGGGCTATGCCGAGCTGTTCGCGCGCGAGGGGTTGCGGATCGACGCTCACGATCCGGCGCGCTGCGTCCTTTTCCCGGAGATGGACGCGGACAAGGACGTCGCCGAGATCACCACCGCCTGCTGGGATATCCTCGGCAAGTCGCCCGCCGACATCATGTGCGCGACCAGCCGCATGGTCGTCCACCGCAAGGGCGATCCCGCCCCGCGCGTGGTCGCCTGCACGCTGATCCCTCATGATCGAGAGTTCGACTTCGGCGAGACGCTGGCCGATGCCAATGTCGCGGTGAAGCTGAACCACCCCCACTGCGCGCGCTTCTGCGTGCTGGGCGGGGCGAGCTGTTCGGCCTGACCTAGCCCCCCGCCTTCACCTTCTGGCGAAAAGCGTGCAGCAGCGGCTCGGTATAGCCGCTGGGCTGTTCGGTCCCTTCGAAGATCAGCGCGCGCGCGGCTTGGAAGGCGAGGCTTTGATCCGGATTATCGGCCATCGGGCGATAGGCCGGGTCGCCCGCATTCTGCGCATCGACCTTCTTCGCCATCGCCACCAGCACCTCGTCGACCTCCTCGGGGCTGACCACGCCATGCTCCAGCCAGTTGGCGATGTGCTGGCTGGAGATACGCAGCGTCGCGCGGTCTTCCATCAGGCCGACATCGTCGATGTTGGGCACCTTGGAACAGCCCACGCCTTGGTCGACCCAGCGCACGACGTAGCCCAGGATGCCCTGCGCGTTGTTTTCCAGCTCCGCGCGGATCTCGTCCGGCGACCAGTTCTCGCCCCGGTGGAGCGGGATGGTCAGCAGGTCGGATAGCGGCGCGATTGTCTCCTTCGCCCGCTCGTCCTGCCGCGCGAACACATCGACCATGTGGTAATGCGTCGCGTGCAGGGTCGCCGCAGTCGGCGATGGCACCCAGGCGGTGTTCGCGCCCGAGCGCGGGTGGCCGATCTTCTCCGCCAGCATGTCCGCCATCCGGTCGGGCATGGCCCACATGCCCTTGCCGATCTGCGCCTTGCCAGAGAGCCCGCAGGCGAGCCCGATCTGCACGTTGCGATCCTCGTAGGCCGCAATCCAGGGCGTCTCCTTCATCGCACCCTTGCGCTTCATGGCGCCGGCCCGCATCGCGGTGTGGATTTCGTCACCCGTGCGGTCGAGGAAGCCGGTATTGATAAACATGATCCGGTCCCGCACCGCGTGGATGCACGCCGCGAGATTGGCGGAGGTCCGCCGTTCCTCGTCCATCACGCCGACCTTGATCGTATGCCGCGCGAGGCCGAGCATATCCTCCACCGCGTCGAACAGGTCGTTCGTCATCGCGCATTCCTCGGGCCCGTGCATCTTGGGCTTCACGAGATAGATCGAGCCTTCGCGGCTGTTGGAAAGCGTGCCGGTGCGCTTCAGGTCATGGCAGCCGATGGTCGCGGTGACGATCGCATCGAGGATACCCTCGGGCGCTTCGTTACCGTCAGGCAGATGCACCGCAGGCGTCGTCATCAGGTGGCCGACATTGCGCGCGAGCAGCAGGCTGCGCCCGGGGAGCGTGAAGCTCTCGCCGTCAAGGCCGACATATTCGCGATCGGGGTTGAGCGTGCGGGTCATCTCCTCCCCGCCCTTCATGAAGGTTTCGCGCAAGTCCCCCTTCATCAGGCCGAGCCAGTTGGAATAGCCCAGCACCTTGTCCTCTGCATCCACCGCCGCGACCGAATCCTCGAAATCGCAGATGGTCGAGATTGCGGATTCCAGCACGATGTCCGCGACCCCGGCCTTGTCCCCAGCACCGACCGGGTGATCGGGATCGATCACGATCTCGACGTGCAGCCCATTGTGGCGGATCAGCCAGTTCTTGCCATTGCGCCCGATCAGCTCAGCCGGTGCCTTCAGCTTGGGCTCGCTGCCATCCCAGTTGCTCCACAGCTGGTCTTCGAGCGGCACCGCGCGGTCGAGGAACTGGCGGCCCCAGTCGATCACCATCGCGCCGCGTTCCTCGTCGTAACCGCCCGGCTTGGGCGATCCGGGAATCGCGTCCGTGCCATAGAGCGCGTCGTACAGGCTGCCCCAGCGTGCGTTCGCGGCATTGAGCAGGAAGCGCGCATTGAGCACCGGCACCACCAGCTGCGGACCGGCGATCTGCGCCAGTTCCGGGTCGACGTTCTGCGGATTCACGCTGAAGGCGGCCGGCTCGGGCACGAGATAGCCGAGATCGGTCAGGAAGGTGCGATAGGCGTCGGCATCGATCGGCGCGGGGTTCTCGCGGTGCCAGGCGTCGATCTTCGACTGGATGGCCTCGCGCTTCTGCAACAGGTCGCGATTGCGGGGCACGAAACGGCTGAAAATGTCCGCTGCGCCGCTCCAGAAAGCGTCTGCGTCGATGTCGAGACCGGGAAGCACCTGCGCTTCGATGAAGTCGGCCAGTTCCTCGGCAACCTTCAGCCCGGCGAGTTCGCGCATGCCCATTCTCTTGTCCTTCCTCGTATGTCGCTTTTGCGTGTTTCCAAACCGCTTGGCGCGATCGAAGGGTATGAGTCAAATGCGTAGCAGGTCCGCGGCGACACTGCCGCTACGGCACGCTACGTCACCTGAATCTAGGCCCCGGCCAGCCCGTTGCCGATCATGGTCCTCGGCTGCACGATCCGGTCGTAATCCTCTTCGCTGATCTTGCCGCTGGCGATCGCCTCCTCGCGCAAGGTGGTGCCGTTCTTGGCGGCGGCCTCTGCGATATGCGCTGCGTCCATGTAGCCGATTTCCGGCACCAACGCGGTCACCAGCATCAGCGACTGCTCCAGATGCTGCTCGATCCGCTGCTCGTCGAGCGTGGTGCCCTCGATCGCGTTTTCACGGAAGCTCGCGCAGCCATCGGCGAGGATGCGGATCGAGTGGAGCACGTTCGCCGCGATCACCGGGCGCATCGCGTTGAGCTGCAGATTGCCCCAGCTTCCCGCCATCGCATTGGCGGTGTCGTGGCCGATCACCTGCATCGCGACCATCAGCAGCGCCTCGCTCTGGGTCGGATTGACCTTGCCCGGCATGATCGAAGAGCCCGGCTCGTTCGCGGGCAGCTTGAGCTCGCCGATCCCGCAGCGCGGGCCGCTCGCCAGCCAGCGCACGTCATTGGCGATCTTGATCAGCGCGACCGCAACGCCCCGCAGCGCGGCGGACAGGCGCACGATCGGGTCGAGCGTTCCCTGCGCGTGAAACTTGTTGGCTGCGGTGCGCACCGGCAGGCGGGTGAGATACGCGATTTCCTTCGCGACATGATCCGAAAAGCCGTCCGGCGCATTGAGCCCGGTGCCCACCGCCGTCCCGCCGAGCGAGATGGCGAGCAGTCCCTCGCGCGCATGTTCAAGATCGGCAACTGCCGCGCGCAGCGCCTCGGCCCACGCGCTCCATTCCTGCCCGACCGACAGCGGCACCGCGTCCTGAAGATGGGTGCGACCGATCTTGACCGTGTCCATCCAGCCGTCCGCCTTCTGCTCGATCACCTCGGCCAACTGCTCGATCTCGGGGATCAATTGCGCGTCGAGCGCGCCCAGCGCGGCCAGATGCATCGCCGTCGGGAAGGTATCGTTGGAGGATTGGCTCTTGTTGACGTCGTCGTTGGGCGCGACCGGTTTCTGGCTGCCCAGTTCGCCGCCCAGCAGCTGAATCGCGCGGTTTGCGATCACCTCGTTGACGTTCATGTTGGTCTGCGTGCCAGAGCCTGTCTGCCATACGCGCAACGGGAACTGGTCATCGAATTCGCCCGCGATCAGCTCGTCGCAGGCGCGCGTGATCGCCTCGCACTTGTCTGCCGCAAGCAGCCCGGCGCGCCGGTTGACGATCGCCGCCGCCTTTTTGAGATATCCATAGGCGCGGCACAGCTCGACCGGCATGCGATCCTCGCCGATATCGAAATGCTGGAGCGAGCGGGCGGTCTGCGCGCCCCAATAGCGGTCGGCGGGCACGCGAACCTCGCCCATCGAGTCGAACTCGACGCGGTCGCCCTTCGCCTTGATCCCGACTGGAATGTCGCGAAGCGTTTGCCCCTTTTCGGTCATGGCGGTCCTTTCACCTTCCTCTTTCGAGAACCGTGCCCTCCACTGCTCGTTCCCGCATTCGGCGTGGCCCCTTGAGGTATCGCGCGCGCATCCGGTATGCAGTGGACCTATGGGGGCAATGCGGCGCACATGGCAGCGGATCTACTACGCGATCGCGACATTGCGCTGGAGCGTGCTGATCGCGGTGATCGTGCTGCACGCGCTGCTCAGCTATTTCGTGCTCGTCGTGACGGGCGAGACCGCGCTGATCAGCGACTTCCTGGTCTATTTCTACTACTACACCACCACCGCCACCACCGTCGGCTATGGCGACCTGAGCCCGCAGACCGCAGCGGGGCGAACGGCGGCGGCAATCATTATCCTGCCCGGCGCGATCGCGCTGTTCACCGCGGTGCTGGGCAAGGCGGTGAGCGATATCGGCAACCACTGGAGGCGAGGTTTGGACGGCAAAGCAAGCTATGCCAGCCGCCACGATCATGTCGTGATCGTCGGCTGGCAGGAACGCGCGACGAAGCGCCTGATCGAAACCCTGCTGGCGGACCGGTCCTATCACGCTCGGCCCGTGCTGCTGGCCGCAGCGGTCGACACGAACCCAATGCCCGATGCGATCGACTTCGTGTTCGCCGAGACCCTGTCCGACTTCGACAGCTACAAGCGCGCGGGCGCGAGCCGCGCGAGTACGATCCTGATCCGCGGCGCAACCGACGACGACACGCTGGCAGCGACGCTGGCCGCGCGTGCGGCGGCACCCGATGTGCATATCGTCGCGCATATGGAGAACGAGGATGCCGCGCGGCTGATCGAACACCAGATCGACAATATAGAGGTCTTCTCCTCGATCTCGATCGACATGATGGTGCGCGCGGCGCACGATCCGGGGGCCTCGCGCCTTGCAAACCTGCTGTTCTCCTCGCGCACGGAAAGCACCGCCTTCTCGCTGCGCGTGCCCGAGGAAACTCCACCGCTCTCCTATCTGGAGGCCCTGGTCGCGCTGAAGCGGTCGCACCGGATCACGCTTATCGGCGTGAGCGAGGCTGGCGGCAAGCATCTCGACCTCAACTGCGTGGGCGAGCGGGAGATCAGGGGTGGCGACACGCTGTTCTACATTGCAGACGAGCGGCGCGAGCCTTCTGCAGGGCAATGGCGCGAGCTGGCCAAGCAATTGGCCTGAGCCCGCCTCCCTCCACTCGCTCCGATAACAGAGATCGCGAATTTGCCCCGTGACATGCTGAAACGATACCGGCAGCTGCCCGTTCGCCAGATATGTCCGAAAAATACAGCAAGCTCGACCGCCTCTTCGTCGCCGGTGAATGGCGCGAAGGCACAGGCGATACCCTGAAAAACATCTGCCCGTGGGACGAAAGCGAGATCTTCTCGATGAAGACCGCGCAGGCCAGCCACGTCGACGAGGCGTGCAAGGCCGCCAGGCAAGCACAAGGCGAATGGGCCGCGCTCCCGCCCTCAGCCCGCGCCGCGAAGATGCTCGCGATCGGAGACATCCTGGAGGCGCGCAAGGACGAGATCGCCGCGTGGATCGTGCGCGAAGTCGGCGGGACGCAGGTCAAGGCCGCGCTCGAACTGATGCTGGTAACGCAGGTCGCGCGGCAGGAGGCGGCCGCCCTGCCCTACATGGTCGAAGGCGCGATCCTGCCCGAGGATATCCCGGGCAAGGAAAGCCGCGCCTATCGCCAGCCGGCGGGCGTGGTCGCGCTGATCAGCCCGTGGAACTTCCCGCTCCAGCTGACCGCGCGCACGCTCTTCCCCGCGCTGGCGCTGGGCAACGGCGTGGTGCTCAAACCCGCCAGCGATTCACCGGTCACCGGTGGGACCATCTTCGCTGCGATCTGCGAGGAAGCGGGCCTGCCCAAGGGCCTCGTCTCGGTCCTTCCCGGCAGCGGTTCCGAGGTCGGCGATGCGCTGGTGCGCCATCCGATTCCGTCGGTGGTCAGCTTCACCGGCTCCACCCCCGTGGGGCGCGGGGTCGGCAAGGCCGCGCTCGATGGCGACCGGATCAAGTCGCTCGAGCTCGAACTCGGCGGCAATTCGCCGATCGTCGTGCTCGACGATGCGGATATCGACTATGCAGTCGAGGCGAGCGTGTGGGGCAAGTTCATGCACCAGGGCCAGATCTGCATGATCGCCAACCGGATCGTGGTGGAAGACGCGGTGCACGACGAGTTCGTGGAGAAGTTCGTGGCGCGGGTGAAGGAGCTGCCGGTCGGCAAGCGCGATGCGGCGGACTGCTTCATTGGTCCCGTCGTCAACCGCGACCAGTTCGACGGCATCATGGACATGATCGCCAAGGCGAAGGACCAGGGCGCGACCTGCGCGCTCGGCGGAGAGCCCGACGGGCTCGTCATCCCGCCCCACGTCTTTACCGATGTAGGCGAGGACAATTGCCTGATCGCGAACGAGATTTTCGGACCCGTCGCCCCGATCCAGCGCGCACGGGACGAAGAGCACGCGCTCGAACTGGCGAACGCCACCGAAATGGGCCTGTCGAGTTCGGTCTTCAGCCGCGACGAGGGCCGCGCTCTCGCCTTCGCCAAGAAGGTCGAAGCGGGAATGACGCATATCAACGACCAGCCGGTCAACGACAGCCCCTTCTCCCCCTTCGGCGCGGTCAAGAATTCGGGCGTAGGCCGGTTCAACGGGCGCTGGGCGATCGATGCCTTCATGACCACGCACTGGATCTCGGTCCAGCACGGCCAGCGCCAGTTCCCCTTCTCGGCAGAGGATCTCTAGAACGATGGGTTTCCTGAAGAACGGCACCTGGCACGACGAGTGGGCGCATAACGACGAGGACAGCGGCGAGTTCGAGCGCGACGAGAGCGCGTTTCGCAACTGGATCACGCCCGACGGGTCGCCCGGCCCCACCGGCGAAGGCGGGTTCGCCGCCGAACCGGGCCGCTATCGCCTCTATATCAGCCTCGCGTGCCCGTGGGCGCACAGGGCCAATGCGGCGCGGCATCTGAAAGGTTTGACCGACGCGATCGAGCTGAACGTCGTGCACTGGCTGATGAAGGAAGGCGGCTGGTCCTTCCGCGAGGGCGAATGCGTGACCGGCGATCCCGCGATCGGCGCGGACCACCTCCACCAGCTCTACACCCACGCAAAGCCCGACTATTCGGGCCACGTGACCGTGCCGGTGCTGTGGGACACGAAGACCGAGACGATCGTCAACAACGAGAGTGCGGACATCCTCCGCATGCTCGGCACCGCCTTCGATGGGTGTGGCGCCAACGACCTAGACCTCTACCCCGCCGATCTGCGCGAGGAGATCGATCCGCTGAACGAGCGGGTCTACGACGCGGTCAATAACGGCGTCTACAAGGCCGGCTTTGCGACCACGCAGGACGCCTACGACAAGGCGGTCAAGCCGCTGTTCGCGGTGCTGGACGAGCTGGAGGAACGGCTGGAGGGGCGCGAATGGCTGGTCGGGGACCGGCTCACCGAAGCCGATATTCGGCTGTGGACCACGCTGATCCGATTCGATCCGGTCTATCACACGCATTTCAAGTGCAATATCCGGCGGATTGCGGACTACGCCAACCTTTCCGCGCTGACCCGGCGGCTCTACGAGCTGGACGGGATCGCCCAGACGGTCAATTTCCGCCACATCAGGCACCACTATTACGAGAGTCACGAGCGGATCAATCCGAACGGCATCGTGCCAGCCGGACCTGAACCGCTGCTTCCGGAGAACAATGCATGAGCAGCCGCCAGCTTCTCTCTCTCCACCGCGCGATGCGCGATGACATTCAGGACCTGACCACGCGCCGCCCCGTGCCGGGCCCGGGTCTTCCGCAGGTCGACCCGTTCCTGTTTCTCAACCATCACGGCCCGCAGACTTACCCGCCCGGCAATCGCGGGTTGCCCTTCGGTCCGCACCCGCATCGCGGGTTCGAGACGGTGACCTTCATTCTCGAAGGCAGCCTCGCCCATCACGACAGCGGTTCCGGCGCGAGCGTGGTCGAGGCGGGCGGTGTGCAGTGGATGACCGCAGGCAGCGGGCTGGTCCACGCCGAGCTTTCGCCGGAAGACTTCAAGCGCACCGGCGGGCCGCTGGAAATACTCCAGCTATGGGTCAACCTGCCCGCACGGCTGAAGATGACCGACCCAGCGTATATCCCGGTGCCTGCGGCGGATATCGCCGCGACCGAGCTGGGCGACGGCGTGGCGATGCGCGCGGTCTCCGGCACCGAAGGAGCGCCGATCCATTCGCTGACCGATGTGATGCTGGCTATTGTGGAGATCGCGCCCGGTGGCAGCGCCACCCTCCCCGCACCGGCAGGTCGCAACGTCTTCTTCTACACCGTCGAAGGAGAAGCGAAGATCGGCGAAGAGACCGTGCCCGAACATGCGCTGGCCCAGGTCGGCGATGGCGATGGCCTCGCGGTCGCCAGCGAGAATGGCTGCCGTATCCTGTTCGGGCACGCCGACCCGATCGGCGAACCGGTAGTGGCGCATGGCCCCTTCGTAATGAACAGCGACGCAGAGATCGCGCAGGCGATCCGCGACTATCAGGCGGGCAAGTTCGGCGGGCTCTGACGTCCAATCAGTCCGGCCCGATCAGT
>CEPH01015384.1_pt1 | contig 12083 bp, 10 predicted proteins | sample 530571 | NCBI WGS metagenome assembly CEPH01 (sample SAMEA2620413, study PRJEB7988) | marine metagenome | biome: marine biome (ENVO:00000447); feature: surface water layer (ENVO:00002042); material: "saline water (ENVO:00002010), including plankton (ENVO:xxxxxxxx)" | depth 5 m | reverse complement strand
CACTTTGTTCCAGTACTCTTGCCGATATATCTGTTCAACGTGAGCGTCAGTTATGTTTCTCAAAGTCTCTTCAGTTACAACAGCGTCCTCATCAATCGTTTCTGACAGCCACCGCTGATAGGTTTTGGCAGTGATGCCTTTGTTGGTCATGCCCCCTGGGTCACGGCTGTCATTGACAAAACCGCCTTCATGTTTGAGCAGCCACTCAAGGCTCTGCTCAAAGTTGCCTCTCACTTCATGTTCTCCCGTGCCACGCCTCTGGTCTTTTCAAATGACCTCATGCCACCCAATCCTAAAAGTGACAGCGTTAAAGTCATGAGTTCACCAGTCTCAAGACGGGGAAGGGGAGTGCCAGGAAACCATATCGCCACAACCCATTCGGCTATTGGCATCAAGAAGAAGTTTGTCATTAGACCCAAGGCACAAATCCACATGATAGCTGGCCTTGCACCTGCGACAAAGATGGATGGGTGTTTGCTCTGAGCGATGTTTGCTTGAGCCTGAGCCGCATCGAGAGCAATCAGTTCGCTTTGCAGTTGCGCCTTTAGGTTTGCTTTTGCGTCTTTGTCCTCTACAAACTTATCAATTATTGGGGCAGCAATGCCAAGAATGTGGCCAATCATGCTTTGCCTTTTTTCATAGCTTTCTTTTTTGCCGCCATGATGATATCGCCACGGGTGACCTTGTTCTTGTCACCATACATTGAGGCAAGTTTCTTGTTCTTTGGTTTCTTTCCATAGTGTCCTGGCATTACTTGTTTCCTTTCGCTTCTTTCCCAAGATACAGGCCATAGACACCTGTCATGACCCCCATAATTACTGACACAAAAGCAGACTGTTGGGTGGTTGGTTCTTCTAAGTTCATAAACCACTCAGCACAACGCCATGACATAGCCACTGACGCAATCATGGTTAGCTTTGCGGTGATATTTACTTTTAGATATTTGTCGAACCAGTCACTCATTCAAACATTCCTTTAAGCCAAGCAATCCAAGCAACCAGTCCAGCAACCATAGTCGCAATAAGCAAACCTACAGCCCCTAGCCCGATGGCCTCAGCAATCTCTGCCCGTCTTCTTTTTGCGAGTTCCTCTTGCACCCGCCTCTCTTTTCTTGCTTCTGCCTGATGCTTCTGCCAGTCATGCCAAAGCCCAGGTCTGCCGCAGTAAATCATGAACTGCTTGAGTTCTTCTTCCTTTTGCCTGATGGCCTCTAATGCCATGAACTCTTCAAGGTCGCTTGTATCCACTCCTGGCTTCTTTTTCTTTGTGCCTTTTCTTTGCAATTCTTCTTTTGCAATAACAAAATCGCTTATGGCTTTCCCTGCTTTGGCTATGTCCCCACTATTTTGGACAGCCTTCTTGATAATTTGGAAAGCCGCATTTGCTGCCGCCAGTTCCGCTAACACGCCTTACTCATTTCTTTTTCTTGCCCCCTTTTGGCCGACCACGTTTCTTTGATGCGTCTGCCTTGGGCTTGACAATGGCTGGCTCTTTCTTGGCGGTCTTAGCCGCAGACAGATTGAGCATGAACAGTCTCCTCAGTTTTTCTAATATCCATCTCATTCGTTTGGCCTTTGTAAAGTAATGCTAAATTTTTTTAAATTAAGTCTGTATGTTTATTTTTGTGTGGTTAATAAGTTGATAGCTTGAACCAGTATTATTGGTTTCAAACTCTAGAAAATGTCTATATCCCCTATCAAGAAATCTATGTTCGCCAATAAAAGATGTTGAGAATGTTGGAAGATATCTTGTGCCACGCTCCATAATAACGTGTTTATCTGACCAAAACATACGATCCATACTTATTGGATGCCAATTTGGAAATGGGCCAGTATTCGAATCAAAACCAAATCTAAACACTTTGCTAGCACTTACAGTTGCAGCGTTTGTAATTGCAAAAGCACTGCTCAAAGATACAGTGTAAATACCATTTCCTTCACCAGAAGCAGCGCCAATAAATGCTGTATTACCATCATCACTAAATTCTAGAAATGATATAACTGTGTTTATGTTGGAAGTATTGAGTACGTTATCAGTAGTTATAAAATAATCATGCGAACCAGTTGATACATCATATGGTGTGCCTAAATTATATCTATCAAGACCATTCCCAGAACTTCCAGAAATATACAATATTGAACCATTGTTACAAAGACGCATATTAAATGGATTTGCTTCTTGACTACCTAAAGAAAGGTCAGAATTAGAATAGGTAAGGGTACTAATGTCATAAGGTGTAGACATAGAAAACTCTTTAACATCATCTGATGTTCTGCAAAGTACATATAATTTTGTGCCATTATTGTTAAACTCCATATCTTCTGGAGTATTAACATCAGCAGCTAAACTTCTTTGCACCACCGGCCCTAATTGGGCAGCGTTTTGATTATCAAGATGCACTTGATGATGGAAAGTAGCTGTGGACATATCAAATGGTGATGTAAGATTATGTTGCGCTATTGAGTCTCTTGAACTGCTTAACATATAAAACTTTTTGCCGTCTGGACTCCACAGCCTCGACTCACCACCAGTGTCTTCATTGTTAAACGCATAACTTCCATCAATAATCCAGGTATCTGTGTCATTAACAGAAGATTGGCTAGTGTCGTAAGAAGGAATAAAAGTGTAAATAAATCTTTTGTTTGTACTGCTAGGTGTTCCAAAAGTTACAGAAGTCGAGCCTGTGAGCGTGCCAGCGTCGAAATAATTATCATCACCACTAAGATTAAGAGTAACATTTCCAGAACTGGCAACAGATGCTCTACTGTGTCCACCGCCACTAGGTGCGTTTGTCAAACGCCCTGCATCAAATGCACCACTTGTAATTTTAGACGCAGCTAAGTTTGGTATTCTAGCATCAGCAAAACTACCAGATGTTATCTTAGACGCTGACAAAGCTGGAATGTCTGCTTCAGTAAAACCACCAGAAATGATGTCAGCTAAATCTCTTGCTCGTGTCATGGCTTACTCCGGTTTATCAGGCCACACAACAGTGCGTGGGTTGTTGTGTGTTTTTGTTATGTCTCGCAATGCCTGTCTATAGGCTGTGTAAGCATTTTTAATTGCATCAGGAACATCAGACCCTTGAGTCCAATCAGTCTCAGCCAGCTTTTTGTTACGCACTTCACGCAAACTTCTCATGTCTCGTTGTTCGTCAGTGCCATCTGCGGCTTCTTCTGCCTTTCTTGCAGCAATTTCTTCAGATGTCATTTCAACTTGTGAAGCAGTTACTTTAATTGCTGTTGGATTTGTTAAAGGATCATACTCATTAGGCACAACACTAAAATCAATTACTGTCTTATTCATGTGTTTTGTATCCCAAATACTTGCACTGTTGCTCTGGCTATATTGCCACTACTAAAATAAAAATATAGGCCCCTTATGGATTGAATATTGTTATCATTCAGCATTCCATAAGTGAAACCACCAGAAGCTACGCTAGTATTATAATGACCTACAATCGTTCCGTGAATAACTGGTGGCGCTACCTCAACACTAGAAGTTGTAAAGTTTCTGCCCTGTAATGTAAGGTTAGCTACTACCCCCTCATAATTGGAACTGCCAATAGAGTTCCCTGTGTGTTGTATAAAAGTAGCATTGTCGCTGCTAGAGTCTCCACCGTCTGTGCCACGATAGTAACCATAGCTATTGGTCGCTAATATAACATTACCACTAGTGTCTAACATTCTTGACCTAAAACTCACACCGTCATTCACAGGATGTGCGTTTATAAGAATTTGAAAAGTGTCAAATTCGTCAGGCAAATTGTCTAAAGATATAAAGGCTGTTGGTGATGTAATTGTTGTTGTACTAAGTGCAACATGGGATAATGTGCCGCTTTGAACATTTGGCAAGAACACAAAATTATTTTGCGTTGGCGTTTCCCAAGACAATCTACAGAAAAAATTTGTTCCTCGATGGGCGGTCCAGTGCAATATTTGTTCATCAAGAAAATACAAAAATTTATTGGAAATATTAGGCCGATAGAGTTGCATCCTACAATCAGGCTGCGCCTCAAAGTGCATTGTACTTGACTCGACTGTATTAGTGACATCCTCAGCTTCAACGCTTATTTTTCCATAAAGTTCATCGTTTCCAGCACTATCTTTGCCATAGAAACGGACAGCACCAAGAACATCATTATCGGCTGGACTTGAACTTATTCTCCGCAAATCAAGATTTGGTGCTTGAGAGTTACCATCATCACTTTCTATAATTTGAAGATTATCGGTATTCATGACGACATTGCCAGTGCCGTCTGGGCTGAGTGTAATGTCTTGATTGCTTGTGCTTACAATCGAATGTGTTTGGACATCCAAATTGCCGCCCAACTGCGGAGTGCTATCTGCCGCCAAATCTGTATTTATGCCTGTGAGGTTTGCACCTGAAACGGCTGGCAAGGTAGCGGGAAATCTAGCATCAGGTATTGTCCCACTTGTAAGTGCCGCAGCACTGATTGAAGCAACATTAAATATACCAAAAGCAACCATGTCTACAGTGTCGCCAGTTGCAGCCGCAGACCCTAATGTGACTGATGTTCCGTTGGTTGCTGTAAAATCTGCACCAGCCAGCCTAACACCGTTTAAGTAAACATCAACAAAGCCAACATCGTAGGCTATTGGAAATACTGTAGTTGAACCATCATAGCCACCAGACGCTGAACCAACAGTGTAGGTTTGACGCACAGAAGTTCCGTTGACAGCACTTGTTGCTGCAACCCATGCAGAGCCATTGTATACCTTTAGTTCATTATCTGTTGTGTTAAAAAACAAATCACCAGCATCTAAAGAACTTGTTGGATTTGATGAGCCAATTCTGTATCGTTCAGCAAAACTGTTTATTCCTGACAGATTAGTGCTTGATGCTAGTGTATTTATGTTAGCTACAGCACCAGCAACGTCATTCAAATCAGAAACATTTTGTGCTGTAGCCATTGTGTTAAGGTCAGAAACAAAATCACTTGTGGCCAATAAATTTAAATCTGTAACAATATCATTTGTTGCAAGTGTGTTTATGTCATTAATAATGTCAGTCGTAGCAAGTGTGTTAAGGTCAGACACAATGTCGCTAGTAGCCAGTGTGTTAAGGTCAGACACAATGTCGCTTGTAGCTAGTGTGTTGATGTCATTGATTACATCTGTAACAGCAAGCGTATTTAAATCTGAAACAAAGTCATTTGTTATAAGGCTGGCCTTTGCGGCAACACTATTAACATTAGTAATATTTGAGGCAACTGTTCCTATGTCAGTTGCGTCTGCAACAACAGCAGCCACATCTGATTGCATTCCAGCTACAGTGGTGACGTTACCTGAAATGCCAGCCACAGTAGCAACATTATTACTAATTCCAGAAACCGTTGTGATTGCATTTGTTGCTGTTGTCCCATCTTGAATGTCAGCCAGGGTCGCAATATCACTTGTAACTGATGCAAGAGTATTGACGTCTGATGTTGATGGCCCTGCCTCTGGCTGACCAGTTGTTGAATTGAAGGCGAGATATTTCCCAACACGGGCTGATTTTGATGGCAAGGTCATGTCAATGTCTTGTGGGTCATCAACAGGTGAGATGACAGCACGGTCAACACGCTCATTGATTTGCTGGTCAAAGATAGTTAGTGCGTCAAGTTGCTCATTTAGCGATGATGCCTTGAGGTCACCAGCCGTCACAAAGTCAGTGGTGCGTTCAATGTCCCGTGCGCCAATTATAGTGATGTTGTTTGAGGATGTGGCTGCCACGCCAAGAGTGACACTGCCTGTGCCATTAGCATTGATGCTCACAGTGTAGTCTGCGGTTAATGTAAGTTTAGTTGTGTCCTTAAACACAGAAATGTCATTCTGGTCTAAGATTTCAAATGTGAAAGCGTAAGGGCCAGTGCCAGCAGAGCCACTGAGGACAACACGCCTTTTGACTGCGTTGATACTAAAGTTTGACATCACTAATTACCTTTCGCACCTGTTGGCATTTGTAACACAAAATGAAATTTTTTTCCATGCAACTCATTGTCCCATAACGCCTTGAAGGTTAGGGGAGCGGTCTGGCAAGTTCTCACCTGGTCGCCACCAATACTCTTGTCCGTAGTCTCTCATGGCTCTCCTCTGAAGACGAGCAAACCGTCTCTCAGCCTTTGGGTCTGCCAAGCGTCTGAGATTGTCATAGACGAGACGCTCTATGCCTAGCCTCAGATACCAAGTAGAAAGTCCAGGAGTATAGCGTCCAAGGAACTCCACGCCTTCTCTCAAGGCATTTGTCTCTTTGCCACTGATAGCGTCAGTGACGTTGCCCACTGTAAGGTCTAACACATCACCAGCAAATCCAGCCCGTGGCCCTGCAAGCGTCTCCTCAAAGCCGCCACCAAATCTGTTGCTCTCTGAAAACAGGAAGTCACCAAAGATGCCAAGCCCCCCTGACGCAAGGAAAGCAGAACCAATGAAAGCCAAGTTTATTGAGCCGTCTGGCTTTACAAGAGGAATGGGGTCACGGCCTTTGGTTATCTCACGCAACTGGATTGACACACCTGCCATCAATGTTGCTGTCAACATTAACTCTGTTGCCAACAGTCCTTTGTTCAGTTTGCTTGCATCAAGGTTGCTCATCTGCCGCAAGTTGTTGAGCATGAAAGTTATGGGAAAACTTTTGTATTGAGCCACAGAACGTGACAGCGACCCTATGATTGTTCCTGGGCGTGTACCGCCTTGGAGTGTGGCTTGCGCCCGAACAGACGCAACAGGAACAGCAAGGTCTGTTTCAAACTGTATCATCTCCAGATATTTAAACGCAGTCTTTCTATTAGCCTCAAGCAACTCATCCGGTCTCATAAACTTTGCGCCACGCTCCTCAAAAGCCCCGACACTGTTCATGACGTCCAAGTCCTCTTGAGTGATGTCATATTTGCGGAACGTCCGTTGCAAACCCTCTGGCAGCTCATCCATACGTTTGCCAAGGTTATCTGCCACAAAGCCCATCAACTCCATGCCAAAAGTCCAGCGTGAAGATTGTGTCCACGGACTGAGGAGAGACAGGTTCATTGCCGCATTGGTGATGCGTTGTGTTAGTTCTGGCCCAAGCAAGTCACCAATATATCTTGTCTGACCATAAGCAACAGATGACCAGTTCTCAGCAATCAGGCCAGAGCGGATGTATTGTTGTTTGGTGTTCTTGCTTCTCATCATACTGACAAGAGACTTGGCAACATACTTGGTCTGCGGCATCCCAATAATTTTAGTTTGAAACCTTGCGGTGGCTGTATCTGTGAACAGAGCCAAGATTGCTGTTGACCCAAGTTGTGCCGCACTGAGCAACTCACCTAAACCAGCAAACCCTCTGGCCATCTTCTTATTGACAGGAGACAGGGCTGTCCCTGTTAGGATGCCATACATATCATCAAACTTTTTAAAATCAGTCTCAATGCCGTCAACATTCTTGCGGCTTTTGCCAGTTAAGTTTTTGTCCAACCGTTGAGCCTCTGCTCTCAGTTGTGTCTTGAGATAGGAGACAGTTGAGTTGGGGTTAGGGCCAAGGACTTCCATCAGAGAAATGTCTTTGGCCATGCCCTCAATGTGGCTCATCATTGTCTCAAACACATCACCTGAGCCAAACTTGTCATTGTATGCCATCCAACTGTCAGCATCCTTAAAGACAAGAAAGCGACTGTCTTGCCGTCTCCTAGCAAGAGAACGCCCTTGGTTCATTGTTGCTGTTGCACTAATTTTGTTTGCTCCATCTGTGATAATAGTCTCATAGACTTCCTCTAAAACTTGGCGATGCTCACTGTCACGAAACTTTTGGCCCGTCTTCTCATTGAACATCTTGTCCCAATCGAGCCTGTCTTTGATGAAATCAATCCACTCATCCATCGTGGCTTTGGCAATCTGTTCACGGTCATGGGTTTGAGGCAGACCCCAATCTTGTCTGTTCTTGATGTCACCACCAGCACGGTTAAAGGACTGGCGCAAAAAGTCAGAGGCAGACTTCCAAGCCTTGGCCATCTCTCTTGCTGCCGCATTTTCTGTTGATGTGCCAAAGATTTCACGCACCATGTCTTTGCTATTAGTCTTTACTCTGCTGGTCGTGCGCCCCAACACAGAGGTCTTTTTCAAGTCAGCCAAGATGTTGTCAATCTTTGCATGAGCCAAAGCCAGATAGTTTTTGCGCCTTGCCTCAACACTGCCAGAGATGCCCTTGGAACTACCATCACGCTCAAGGACATAAGTTATGCCGTCAGAGACACGCTTCTTGCTGGCTGTATTAGCTAAGTTCAAACTCCTAGCTTGGGCCGCACGTTGAAGAACAACCCGTCTTTTGCGTTGCTTGACCTCATACTCAGCCGCATCAAACGTGCCTTGTGACGCTGCCTTCTCAGCCTCAGCCTTGCTCATCTTCTTGCTGTTTTGCTCAACAAGGTCATCATAGGTCGAAAGCATGGTGTCTTTCTGCTTGTCAGTCAGCTTGCCCTCTTTGTGGCCGTTGATAATGCACTCACGGAAACTCATCTAATGACACACCCTCTCAATCTATCAAGCATCCCAGTCTCTTGAGCGGCTTCCTCTTTGAGTTGCTTGCCTGTCCTTACAGTGTCCTCAGCCCCGTCAATGTCCAGCGTGATGACCTCATCATCACCAATGTCATCATAGGTTTTAATAACTGCATCAATGTCTGCGTCTGTAAACTCTACATCCTCAACCTTGGGGCGAGGGGCGTTTGCCTCAATCTCAACCTCTGGCGGTTTGCCCACCATCACATCTGCTGTTGCTTGCTCCACACGGGCTGTGTGTTCTGCCATGTCAGTCATGCCGTCAGGCATCTCAGCAACCATCTCAGCATCATCGAGGGTGTCTTCCAACAGGTCAGCAGTTTTGGGAGAGATGTGGCCGTCTTTCCGAAATGCTGAGATTGCTGACCTAAGTTGTTTGTTAGTAAGACTAACACCCTTTGCCACACCTCTGAAGGCTACTGGCAGTCCAGCACTAAACACGCCAGATGTGCCAACTGCCATTAGAAACTGCTCAGGTGTATATTCAAGCCCTAGTTCATTATACCATTCAGCCACGGATGTCTGGAGCAAAGCCTCTGTCCCCATCCCAACCAATGTGTTTGCAACTACTTGTGACACAAGTGTTTTGCCGCCAGCCGCCAAAGGGCCGCCAATCATCATTGTGTCAATAAAGGCTGGGTCTTCAATAGCACCCACAAAACCACCAGATAATTTGCCAAAAAATCCACCAGCACCACCTGAGCGGTTGAGGATTTTGTTCTGCTCATTGTAGATTTCCACAGCCTTGGCACGGGTTTGTGTGTTGATTTCCTCTGCATTGATGCCGGCATATTCTGGATAGAGGCTTTCATTCGCCCTGATATGCTCAAAGATTTGATTAGCATAACCGTCTCTAATCCGTTTCCAATGCCCTTGGCTTGCACTCATAACATCAGGATAATCCCCAGGGTTCTTTAGTTTCTGACCACTGCGTTCCTCTATTGTCTCAAGGATAGGTGCAAAGATGTCGCCCATCAGGTTGACTTCAGAGGCCGTGCTTTCTGTGGCCCTGACCAACTCTCGCATTGCATCATAGGTTTCATCAAACCCTGCAACATCGCCACCCTCTGCGGTGACAGGCGTTCCCATTGCGGCATTCGGGTTGTAGCTGTCAAAGAAAAAAGACATCAGTTTGCCAACCTTGCAAGTATGTTAAGGTCAAGTGTGTATGTCTGGCCATTCATATTCTTTGGCGCAGTCAGGACACCGCCCTCAAACAATTGAACCTCAACCTTGCCATCTTGAACGCTAGTCAACCTGATGCCGTTTAGCAGACGCTCATGCCCTATGACCTCACCATTGTCTGCCAATGGCAGAGACCCACCTGCCGCAGCCGTAAACATCTCAACTGTTGCGTCTTCAATCAGGTCATCAAAATCATCTTGCTTGATGCTTGACGGGATGATGATTGCGTTGCCCTCAAACTTTACGATACCGCCATAGGTGTTGCCGTCAGCCCCGACTAGGCCACCAGCCGCCTCTTGCAATGCTTTTTTATATAAATCGTTATCGAATATCTGTCTGGCTTTTTCAGAAGACCCAGCCCGTGCGGCATAGATAGCATCAGCAGTTGCAATCAAACCTGAGAAAGTCTTTGGCATTGAGGCCATTGAACCAACCTCACGCATAACGAGGTCTTTCTGGTCTCTGCTTGCGCCAGATGGTTCAAGAGCCAAGCCCTCTTTCATAAGAGCCAGACCACTTAGCGCATCAGTCACAGTCTTTTGACTTGCCCCTGCGTTGAGCAGACCGCCAATGTGTGCAAGTTCTGGCGCATCTTTAGAAAGCGTCTGAAGAACATTGCGAGAGTAAACACCAAAGCCTGTGTTGATTTCACTGAGGATGCCAAGTTGAGTGTCTACATCACCAGTGTTCAATGTAGTGGCAAGAGATGTCGCCTCTGCATCTGTAAGGAACACCGGCTCAACGCCCATTTTTCTGGCAAAAGCAACTGCCTCAGTTCTTCTAGTGTTATACACCTGAGTAATTCTTGCTTTTTCCTCAGCGTTGATAGGCCGGCCTTCTGCCCTTGCTGGCGCACCAATAATCAACACATCTAAAATAAGATTGCTTCTGGTGACCTGTCCTGTCTCTTGCCCCCAAGCCAAAGGGTCTGTTGAAAGAGCAGATGACATTGCACTGAGACGGCTTTCAATAGCGTTCAAACGCTTGTTGCTCTCAGGTGTTGCTCCTTCTGCCCCAATCTTTTCAAGCATTGCGCCTTTGAGTTGCTCAAGGTTTTGAGGGCTGGCCTCAATAATTTCTTGATAAAATCCAGCACGGCTTTTGACTGTTATAAGTTCTGCTCTGAGTTCTGCTGCTCCATCAAACTCAGCACCTTCCAAAGCAGTGATAGCCTCATCAATCGAGTCAAACGCTCCATCAGGTAGCGGTCTCATATCATTGACAATAGTTTCTAGTTCACCAATTGCCTTATTTGCTTTGCTGGCAACGTCTTTGAAAACAGCCTCTTGTTCATTGATGATTGTGCTAAGTTCGCCAAAGCGAGTGTTGACAGCCTTGAGCCTTAGCAATTCACTTGGGGTTGCGCCTGTGTCTCTTTCACCACGCAGTTTAGTTCTCTCAGACTTGAGTTCATTGATGTCCATTGTGTTGAGTGAACGTATATAGTCAGCGTCAGATGCCGCACTTTGCAGTGTGGCCATAATCTCACTTACATCAGCACCAGACTTGGCCAAGATGTTTGCTTCAGCCGCAAGCCCTGTTAGGACACCTGCCTCTGGAACTGCGCCTTTGTTCACAACAGATGTGACGCTTTCACTGACCCTAGATGACAGGTCTGTCACCAAGCCGTTCAGTGCCTTGGCATCTGCTTTGATGATAGTGTTGAACTCAGACATCAAGGATTTCAGTGTTGTATCCTCAAGGCCCCGACTTAACTGGCCACCACTGCTGATGTCTTTTTCTAGTTTGCTGACAAACTCTGCTCTTTCCGCAGATGTCTCAAGGTCTTCAAACTCACCACGCAGCCTAGCTTTGTGAGCCAATTCTCTAGTGGCCTCTTGTTGAGTAGCAATCTCCTCTGGACTATATTGATGATGCTCAAGGTAAAAACCTAAGTTCGCAATCTCCTCATCCAGTCTGGCATCAAAGTCAGCAAGGCCAGCCCGTGCCATATCCTCAATTCCCAGAGTGATTTGCGTGAGGCCAGTCAGTCCAGTGGCTCTGTCTTCTTGCCTCTGACGTTTGATGTAATCCTTAGAGTGGTTGAGAAAATAACTATCTTTGAGGGTGTCGAGGCGCAGTTGTAAATCTGATGTTGCCTCTGGTGATAACATCTTCATGGAATCGGCAAAGCCAACAACAGCAGTGTCTAGTTGTGTTTGGAACTCTGTTGGAGAAACCTGACTTTGCTCTGCCGCAAGAGCCAATTCACCAAATGCCTTTCTCGCCTTGACTTCAATCTCAGAACTAAGAACCTTAATTGCAGTATTGTAGGCAACCTTTTGAGGGTCAGAAAATGAACTGCGACTTTGCCCTTGTAACGCCTTGAGCGTCCCTGATGGGTCAGCCGTTGCCATTTCTGATGCTC
>CEPH01038791.1_pt1 | contig 12113 bp, 14 predicted proteins | sample 530571 | NCBI WGS metagenome assembly CEPH01 (sample SAMEA2620413, study PRJEB7988) | marine metagenome | biome: marine biome (ENVO:00000447); feature: surface water layer (ENVO:00002042); material: "saline water (ENVO:00002010), including plankton (ENVO:xxxxxxxx)" | depth 5 m | reverse complement strand
GGTTTAATATACATTATTTCAATATTCTCTTGACTTGTTTGAAAAGCTGGTATTCTTTTTAATGTATCATTGTATTTGTATTTACTCCAATCTTTAAAATAATAATATGCTTCTACTTCACCTTTTGAACCTGCTTTTTCAGCTCGTAGAGTTTCAACTGGTATATGAGCAACTTGTGCAATTCGTTTTCTATCTTTTGAATAGATAATTTGCAAAGCACACTGTCCCATTAATTTTAAATCATAACACACTTTTCTAATCACATCGCTTTTAAAAAGTGAAATCATTTGAGCATATTGGTCTGGCTTTCTATTGCTATCAGTTGCGTCCAGCCCTTTTCCATAAATCATTTCTGAAATGGCGTTGATAATTGCGTTGTTTGTAGGACTTCCGTTATATCTATCTATCAAATACTGGAAGTAATTATTATCTTCACCATAAGAAACAAAATCACGATTTTTAACTTCCGTAACTTTTGGTGTTGTATAACTATTTAATTGGATAAATCTTATATCGCTCATACTATTATATATTCAGTGTCGTGAGAGCTTGTCGCGTCGTCAAAATTATATTCATCTTTGTTAATATCATAATAGTTGTTGTTTGATTGATTTATTGTTTGAGCGGTTGAAAATATTTTGTCTTTATAAATAATATTATCACTTGAGTCTTTTACAGTCAAGTCATAAAATCGTCCTTCTTTGAAAATACTGCTTCCGCTTGAAGTATAAGTTGTTGTAAAACTTAAAATATCTCTGCTTGTTGAAGCGGTTGTGCTAAACGTAAAATCTTTATTCAACTGTTCGTCTCTAATCACAATATTCACGTCTGAAACATAATTTCTTGGTATGACTTGAAATGTTTGAGAGCTTGCTAAAGTTATAATCTTCATATTAATATATCGTAAAAATAGCTTCTTTTTGCACAAAAAAAAACCACTCGGATGAGTGGCTTTAATTAATTAAAATCTACTTTATATTTTAACTTGTTTGAGCATCTCTTAAATCACTGAAATGTGTTGTTAAATAATAGTCAAAATTTTGCCAAATTAACCCGCGTTTGATTTTAAACGCATTTTCGTAACCTTTACGATAGTATCTTATAGCCCTTTCAAAATATACACCTTTAACAGTGTCATACAATTTTCTAAATGATTTCAGTTCAGTAATCTTGATGTGTGAACTCATTTGAGCTTGGTGAAGAAGTTTATGGTTTTCTTTTCTCCAATCTTCTATGGTCTTATGTAATTCTATTTTATTTTGATTTATAGAAACATAAAGAGCAGTGTCAAAAAAATCTTCTACTACTACTTCTTTTAGAATGACATCCTTAGCTCGTAATACAAATTTAGTTTTATCTTCAATTTGTTTACTTGTGTATAAATTGACCTTGTAACCTTTATTGGTTTTTTTAAGCAATTCCATTTTGGTGATTGCGTAAAATGTTGTTGTTTTATTTTTACCAACAGACAACTCCATATTGGCTGGTAGTTCAATTGAGCTTCCAACTAATTCAGAGACATAGTCTTTTTTCAAGGTTTGAATTTGATTTTTATACTGTTTTTCTAAATCATAAAAAATATCCCTTGTTTGATTTACAGATTTGTTAGCGTTCTTTTTTGCAATTAACAACCAGTTTTCTTCTTCTAAGATTTCTTGGATATCATTCACAAGTTTGACCTTTGTATCTGCAAAATAATTTTGCATTTCAAGAGTTTTTGCAACTTTAAGTCTGTAATCTTCGTTGTAAGCACCATAGCTGAAACCTTCTTCTTCTTCTCTGTCAATTTCTTGTTGAGTGAACATTGTTCCTGCTGATGCTCTTGTGATAAAATCACAAGGTGTTATGAGTTTTACATTGACAACTAATTTCTTCTTAGCGTAATTTTTTTTGATTGATATAATGAATCTTCTATCAGTTTGAAGTTTTGTATCAGTGTTAAACGCTTCAAAGTTGTCATTCAAATCTCTGCCAAGCCAAATGTTTTCGCTGATAACTTCGTGATAAAAAGCTCTTGCACAATTTAAATCAACATAGTGTTCTTGCGTGTCAATAAAAATGTTGCAAGTGTTTTGAATCTTTTCGTCAAGAAGATTCCAAATCTCTCTGACTAAGTTACAATGGTAACTTGTTGAAGCGTCTATCAACTTTTCTTCAGCTTCTAAATATTCTTTTTTTCGTAAATCTTCCGAAAGTGAAATTTTGTCGTTTAGTTTTTCAATGTTTTCAATAAGTGTTTTCATATTTTTTTTATTTAAGGTTTATAAAATTATCAACTTTTTTAAAATCTTCAACTGACAATCCATTGTACCAATCACTTGAAACTTCTTCATTTTTTAAAGAAATTCCAAAAGTATAATCTACTGTATCATCTTGATTCAAAGGATAAATATAACCAGTTTCGGTATCTAATACTGAACCTACTGATTTTAACTCTATTAATGTATTTGTCATTTTATTCATAATATTAATTTTAAATTTATACCAAAATAAACAAAAAGAATTATATAAACAAATGTTAATAAAAAACCCCATCAAAATGACAGGGTTCTAAATTCAAGTTTGGATTTTTTTTATTCGCGATTTAGATAATCATCAACCAAAATGAAAAAAAATGTCACTTGTTTCACGTGGAACAATAAGAAATTTTTTATCAAAAATTGTGAAAAACTCTACGAAGGAATTTTTGTTTTAATGGCACTTCTCCAAATTTTGATATGTATATATTACAGACAAGAGAAAGTGTCTTAGAAGTGATTTAAATGCCCTTAAAATTGATTTTGAAGTTTCTTTCAAAGTGATAGTTTTTTGCTTGTTTTTTTACATTACAAGACAAAAAAAAACCACCTAATTTGGTGGTGTTTTTTGTTGATAAGTAAAGACTTTTTACGCCAAAGTTTATATTTAATAGTCGTCTGATAGTCTTTCTCCAAAGCCATCATATTCCTGTGTCGCATACCTTTGCCTCTTGAATTTGTAGCGATTAGACCAGTAACATTCGTCACACCAATAACCTGTGCTGATGCCATACCAGTCAAGTCTTTCGTGTCCTTCTCTATCGCAACATCTGCAAGATACAACTTTAATGATTGAATGAGTCGCAAAAGAAAACTCAAAAAGCACGCAATCTACTGCGTCTTCTCGTGTGTAGAACTCTTCTTCTACCTTGTTAGTCTTGTCGTTAATAACTTGATATTTCATAAGATTAATTTTAAATTTTGTCTAATATACACAATTGTTTATAAATACAAAAATCAGTTAAAAAAACGATTAGTTCAATTTTTTGTATCTTTGTATATAAACTTAAAATTAATATTATGAGTAAAACAAACAACAAAGTAAAAATTTTCTTAAATCTGGAAGATGTGAAAAATCCTAAATTAGAAATCACTGAAAACAAAAAAGTAACCAAAAAAAGAAAGGTTAGAAGTATGAGTGAAAGTCGTTACTGGGACAACCTTGCAACACATCACGAAAGGTTTTCAGATTATGGTGAAGATGACTAATATATAGTTATATTCAAATTAACAACCACCTATCAAGGTGGTTTTTTTTTGCTTTAGATTTACAGCTATACAAAAAAAAAGGGGGTAGAAATACCCCCTAAATTGATAACCCACTAACTCTAATTAACATCTATCTGCGTTCCTTGTGATTCTGCTTCATACGCGGCAGTTGTTATAAAATCTGGTGCTTCTGTTTCTTGTGAAACAAAAGTCAATGAGTAACCAAATAAGTCACCCATAGCCGCCCCATTTGAAAAATTACCAGTCGTAAGCTCTGAACCGTGGTCTTTACCCATCAATCTGAAATTACCGTTATAATCTTCTACAATGATATGTGGTCTTGATACTGCAAGCAATTTAATTTCTGCTTGTGTTTTTTCTTCTTGAAATATAAGATTCAAAACTAATGTTGACTCGTAGAATGTAGTACCGTTTTCTCTTGATGAAGTGACTACCGTATCAAAGGTTGAGTTTCCTTTAATATCAAATTTCATAAATGTCGGTGTTCCACCAAAATCAGTAATCATATTGTTTGCGACCGTAATAGCTCCTAAAGTGCCATAATCTACAAACGTTACTGATTTCAATCCGCCGACTCCCGTTTTACAAGGTAGTTCTCGTCCCGAAGTTAATAAACACGCCATATTTTAAATTTTTTAAAATGGGGGCTATTACACCCCCGTGATACAATTATGAAGAGTAAAGTACAATGTCAGAACCAATTCCGTGCTGTACTCCTGCACTTCCCCTTAAAACAACTCTTACGTTTTGACTTCCATCTATATCAGCCATATCAATCAACTTGACTTCCTGCCAATCATTGAGCAAGCCCGTTCCAAAAAATAGGTTGCTAGCTTCTGCCGCCACTAATGTGTCAGCCGCAAGACCCGGCGCAACAAATAAATTGATACCTTGAAAATTCAACTCTGTTTTTCCAACGTTATAAAGTTCTCTATAACCAAGAGCCGCTTGAGCTTGAATATAAAATTTAGCCGCGCTTGTTGGTAAATAAATTTGAACATCTTCTTTTGAATAAACTGAAGAAGGAATTGCGTCAACTACTTTTCCAAGTTCAGCAACAATGTTGCTTGCGCTCAAAGTTGTGCCAGAAACATCTACTACGTCGCTATCAGCTAGTAATAAAGTTTTAAATCCATCAAACTCTCCGTTGGTTGATGTTGAACCGTTCCAAATATTTTGTTCAACCTTCTCTGCAACTTTTGCTGATACTTGTCCAATTAAGAAATCAGAAAATGACGGCGGTAGATTGTCATATTGGCTGAAGCCCATTGAAATCGCATCCCAATCTTGTCTGAAGTCTTTTTTACAAAGCTGAAGGTTTACTTGAAACTCTTCTGGTTGTAAAATTCTTTCAGTCAAAGTAACGTTTGAAGTCGGGTCAAAATCACAAGAAGCGTCCTTTAAAATACTATCTAAAGCCAGTTTCTTGATTACTTCCTTGAATTTAATATTTGGTTTTACAGTCACACCGCCTTCTGACAGTGTTTTGCCACTAAGAAGTGCCGCCGCGATATATTGACCAGCGAACTCTCCTGCGTATGTTGTTGTTATTGATGTTGTTGTTGCCATATCTTTAAATTATTTTTTTTAATTATTAACCTGTCGCTGTTATACCACCAGAGTTTAAAGCATTACCAAAGACAAAGTATTTACTACCATCAGACCAAATGTCAACGTAGTCTCCTAAATTGTCGGCTGTATGCACAAAATTCAACTGGTCTGCGGCATCTACATCTACAACTGCACCTGCCACAATTATTGAACCTTCCATAACGTCAGAAGTTCCACCAGCTATTACAGTATTAGCCGATGTTAAACCGCCTGTTGTTACAAATCTTACAATAAAACCTTCGGAAACTGCTGGAAGTGTAACTGTTCCACCCGTTCCGCTAACTTTAAATACTTTTCCGCTATCAGCAAGAGTAAGAGAGCTTCCAACCGTGATTGCTTCGTATTTGTCAAAAATTCTTTTAACGTCATTATTGACGTGAGTTAATACTGCCATAATTATTTTTTAATTTTTAAAATGTTATTCATTACTCTATCAAGAGTTCCTTGTCTCCTATTTTGAGCAAACTGAAATTTAACTTTTTCTTCAATTTCTGGATTGTGCTTGATAGGTTCAACTGCTGGTTTTGATAGTTCTTCTTTTTCTAAAATTTCAGTAACAGCAAGACCAACTTGGGATGACATTTCTTCTTTTTCTTTATCTTCCTTTTCGTCTTTGTGTTCCATCATTTTTTTGATTTCGTCTTTTAAATGAGACGCTAAATTTTCCATTTCCTTGCGAAGTTCATCTTTTGTGACGTATTGCATTTTCTCGTCCTTTTTTTCTTCGTGTTCTTCTGCTTTAATATCTTCAATCATACCTTCTTCTTTTATTGATAAAACTCTACCATCTTCTAATTCATACTCACCAATAGGAAGAGCGACTCTTTCATCATCAGTGACGATAAAAACTTCGTTCCCTTTTTCAAAGCTGTCAGATTCAAGTATAGTTCCGTTTTCTAATTTCAGTTGAGCTAGTTCAATGTCTGAAAGTTCAACTCCTAACAATGATTTAATGTTGTTTAACAATTCTGTCGCTTTCATATTTATCTATCGTTTTTAAAAATTAATTTTGCATTTTACCCCGTTCTATTTACTCCATTTATTGTTGCATTACTTCCACCTTTAAGTGAACCTATACCTTGAGCAATTAGTTCTCCAGTACAACACTCAATTCTATAATCTAAAGTGTCTCTGCATAAACACGCTCTACGACTTCCAGTCGGGCTTGTAAAACTTGGTAATACCTTCTTCATTTACCTTGTCCTTTATATTTTTTTTTGTAATTTTTACTTTGCTTCAGACTGCTCATTTTAGTTTTTGCGTGTACTCCTTTACGTTTTACTTTTTGTTTTTTTGTGTAATTGATTAATATTTTTCGTGCCAATTTTAACTTTCTTTTTTGTAATCAAAGTTTTGTCCAGCAATAGCTAATTTTTCAATCACTTGGGATTGATAATCTCTAAGCATTTTTTCAACTTTCTCTTTTTCTAAAGTTAAATTTTGAAGTTGTTGCTCATAATTTTCCACTTTAGATTTTAGATTTTCAACTTCCGACGGGTCTTTACCAACAAAAGTTGTAATCACTAAAGTAAGAGAACCAACCAACATACCAACAATGACTTTAAAAATATCATTATTTGTGTCTGGTATTTCAAAAAAAGCTAAAAAAAGAAGAAGCCCCATCACAAGAACAAATACTGTTGCGCTTCCCAAATATCCCCTTAATTCTTTGTTGTCTAAAATTTTCATATTAGTTAAAATTTATATTAATATATACTTGATTATTTTTTCGTGCTTTTTGGATGTTTGCTTGGAAGTAAATCATTGTCCGTTACATATTTTGGATTTTGTGGTCTACCATTTTTTACCAGATATAAATAAGCGTTTACTCTTGCCTGCGCCCAAGCCGACGGTGATTTAATTCTTGGGCTTCTTGATGTGTTAAAAGCACCAAGCCCCCTTTGAAATACAGCTCTTAATTGTCCAACAGTTACACCATAACCAAGTTTCTTTTTATACCTTTCATTGAAGTCATCAGCTTTTTTTTGTAGTGCTTTCTCGTCTCTTTGGCTTACTTTTGCACTTCTTGAATCTTTTGCAGTTCCTTTTGCAGTTCCTTTACCTTTTGGATTTGGGTTTGGTGTGTCGGACGCTGGTGCTTTCGGGCTTTTAATTATACCGCCCCTTTTACCAATTTTTGCAAGTTTGTCTTTTTTTACACACTTGTGTTTTTTGTAGTCTTTGACATAACCTTCTGGACATTTATATTTTCTAAATTCTTCTTCTCCAAGTGCGTGTTTTTCGCAAGGCATAAACCAAACTTGTCCTTCATATTCGTGTTCGTGGATTCCTTCACAACCAATATCTTTTGCAATTTTGACAGCCATATCTTTGCTTGCATAGGCAAGTCTGTCTAATATAATAGCAAAATCATCATTTACTTTTTGACTATACAAATCAAGTTTTCCAAGTTCTTTTAGCTTTGCTTCTGCATATCTTTTGCCAGCTTTACCACCCCAAAGTAAATAAGATATTGTGCCACACGCTTCATTATCTTCTGGCTTGTAATACTCTTCAGCCCTGCTCAAAAAAGAGTACATTCTTTTGATGGTGTTTTCACTTATTGGTTTACCTTTTGCTAGTTGTTGCGCTCTAATTTTACCAACATCTGTGGCGCATTTATTTTTGACTTTCTTGTTTAGCTCAATACCACGTTTTGCGTTGTTTCTTACTGCTTCTGGATAGTCATCATAACTTTCAAGTGTTACGTGATAACCTTTATTAAGATTGTTTCTTAAAATGCCTTTAATTTCAGAAAGTAATTCTTGAGCTTCATCTTCTTCATATTTTGAAAGTTTATCTTCTTTTTTTATTTGTGCTTTGTCTGCAAAATACCCTTCAATACTAAAACCTTTAACTTTACCAGTTTTAATAAACTCTTCCCAAATCTGTTCATTATTAACTTTGATTGTCCCCATCCAAGTGCCGACTGGAACATCTAAACCATATTTTCTTGACTTGTCAAATTTAGTATCTTCAACAATCCAACTTTCAACAAGTGTTAGACCTTTCAATGAATATTGATGTTCTAAAGTGGCGTTGTTTTGATTACCTTTTTGTAAATATATTTCAGACGCTTTTCTTACTGTATCTTTTGAGAAATAAATATAATATTCATCATCATCTTTTTTTCTGTAAATTGGCTTGTTTGGTACAAGCAAAGCACCAACTAAAATTTTCTTTTCTTTATCTGCTTCAGCTAGATATACAACTTCTTGTTTTTTTAAAGCAATAAACTCTTCTTCAATGGCAGGATTCTCCACAATGCTAATCGCTTCAATGCCAGATAATTCGTTTTCATCTAAAATCAATTCCACAATTCTCATATTAATATATCGTTTTTAAGTTATGTTTTTGTTATATGCTTGCAGTATCTTCGGTTTGTCTATCCAATGCTTGTTGTGTTGTCACTTCACTTGAAACTACAAACGCTTTGATTGGCTGTTGTTGTTTTTCTGCAATAGTTTCCGCCAACTGATTTGTTCCGCTAGCTCCAACAACATTAAACGCTGGTGCTGAAACACTTGGTCTTGAATCTGGTGTAGTCGCTCCACCTGCACTTGCTCCAGCTTTACTTGCCGCGCTTTTTGTTGCTTTTATGGCTGATTTTACTGCTGACATAACACTCGCACCAGTTGCTATTGCAGTTAAAATAAACGGAATATTGAACGGGGGCGGTGCAGTATTGGTTGCTTTGGTGATAGAACCAGCGACTTGTGTGCTTGCTTCTGCTCCTTCTAATGTGACTTCTGCAACTTTATTTTTGCCTTTTACTGCAAGAGCTTTAGCGTCTTGTATTTGTTCTTTTGCTTGTAATATGAACTCTTTAGCCAAAATTATCTGTTTAGCTAATAAGAGAGCTTTTCCGAGCGCTGTTTCTTCTCCAGCTAGCTGAACAGCATTGTCAAAGGTTTCTTGTCTTAGAGCGATTCTCTGCGCTTCTATTTCTGCTTCTTTGTCAAGTTTTGCTTGCACTTCTGCGTCATTTTTTTCTTCTAACGCTTTTTTTCTATCTGCGTCTTGCTTATCAAACTCTGCTTGTTTTTTTGCAAGTGCTTCATTGAGAGAATCTTGTAGAGCAAGTTTTTGCTCATTATTTGCTAACTCACTATTGATTAAGTTTTCAAAATGTTCTTGAATTTTTGCAAGCTCTAATTCTCTTTGTTCATCTTCATTTTGTGCATTTGCTTCTCTGACTGTTTTACTAAATTCAGCAAGGTCTTTTTGTCTTTGCTCTTCTTCTTTTACAGCTTTTTCTTTTTCTGCTCTTTCTTGATTTACTGCCGTTGTAATTTGAGTTTGTAGTAATCTTTGTCCACGCAATTTTCGCGTTTCTAAATTTATTAGTTCGGCTTCTAATTTTGCAAGTGCGTCTTTCTCTTCTCTTGTTGTTAAACTTATGGCTTGCTCCTGCTTCATTGCATTGATTACCAGCTCTTTAGCTTCAATTTGTTTTTCAGCTAGCTCATCTTCAAGTGCTTGGGCTTCTCTTAAAAGTTTTATTCTTTCTGTTGCTGAGAATTTTTCTCTATCTTCTGCTTTTAAACGTAAATCATTTATCTTTCTACGTCCTTCTGCAACTTCAACAACAAGCTCTCTTTCAAGTTTATTTGCTTTTGCTCTATCGTCTGCTATTTGTGCGGCGATTTTAGCTTCTGCGTTCATTTCTTTTACAACGTCTTTCGTTGCATTTGCTAATGCTTTTGTTGCAATGACTGCTGGATTTATACCTTCTTGTAATTTGACAAAACTATTGGTTGCATCTGACAAAGCTCCTTTGAAATCACGTTGAAATATTTTTTGAATTGCACTCCCTAACAAACCAACACTTTCAATTACGTTGTTGATTCTATCAGTGACAAAAGATTTTAACGTTTTTGCAAAGTTTTTTATTGATTCAACTGGATTTGTAAAAAGGTTAATAATTCCTTCTCCTAAACTTGCAAGTCTATCACCAAGTACGTTTGTTATAGAACCAATTACTCCAAGTATTTTTGCAAATCTATCTTGACCTGCTTCTGAACGTTTGAATGCTTGTATTAAGCTGACAACTGCAATTACCAACGCACCAATTCCAGTTCCTATAACTGCAACCTTCAACAGATTGAAACCTTTAGTTGCTCCTGCGACTGATGACGTAAGATTTTTAACTTGTGTTACTGAGCCACCAGTGGCTTTGTCAAGAATTTTTATCGCTCCGCCAAAATCTGCTGTTGCGACTTCGTTGTCTTTGATTAGCTTGTTTGTTTGTTTTCTTTCAAGATTAATTCCTTTAAGAGCATTTTTTTCTTCTGCAATAGCGTTTTTTGTTTCTTTTATACGCTGGTTTAACTTTTTTCTTTGAGATGCTTGAACTCCTGTGTTTCCCGATATATTTGTAAGCTCTTTGTTGAGCTGAATCAACTCTTTTTCTAAATCATTAACAAGTTGCTCACTAGCGTCAAAGGATTTGTTTAATTCATCTAAATTTTTCTTTGCTGTTGCAACATCTACTTTTACATTAAATTCAATTTCTCTAGCCATTTAATTCTCTTTTTATTTGCTTTATTGCATTTTTAAAATTTGTAGGTAAATAATACTTCCCTTGTGCGATTCTAATATTTTCAGTTTCGCCGTTTGCATATTGTAATAATTCCAAAATATTTTCAATCATTGTGAGAGCGGACTTCTGTCAATATTAATTAATTCAAATTTACTTTTACCAGTATTTAAGTTTATGTCAACTTTGTTAATTGTAAGCTCGTCATATCCTAAAACAATCCTGTCATTTGGTTTGATGTCTACAAGAATTTTGTTAGGTAAAAAAGCATTAAATTTTATCAATCTTAAATTTGTCGCAAGTAAGTCGTTGACATAATCAAAATAAAAACTTTTGTACAAACTTTTATTCTCAACTCTAGCTGAAAATTCGTTGACTTCTGCACCAAAATTTATTGTTTGGACTTCTGTAAGTACAGTTTCCGTGATTACAACATCAGTTGAAGTTCCATTGTGGGATATTCGTGATGTTTGTGCATTTATTGATATAGTTCCAGATGATAAAGAAGTTGATTGTACTGCTCCGCTTGTGTCAAAATAATTTATTGTTATGGCGCTAGCTCCGTTGTTTGTAATCTGATAGTTTGACGTGCCAAATAGAGCTTGAGTATTTGATGGTATGAAATAATTTGTAATACTTGTATTGTTGCTGTTGTTTGGATTTACTCCTACAAAATTTATTGCAGTGCTTGATGTTTGTCTAATGCCATAAAATAAAAGTGGTTTTGTTAAAACTGGGTCAAAGTTTCCTTCTGGTACAGCTCTAACATTGTCAGCGTCTTTATGGTTGAAGTTGCCATCTGCGGAATATCCGACCTGTATAAGCGTTTGTGCATTTCCACCGTTGTCAAACAATCTTTCAAATTTCATATGTTCAAAAGGTAGCTCAATCTTAAAAGTTTTGCCAGAATCTATATCTTCTCTTGGGTCTGAAAGTTCTCCAAAATCTTTATTGAAAATGTTCTTATGATTTTGTGCCAAAATTGTTTGTGGGTCTTGAAATTTAAAATTTATTTGTGAAAATGGGTTTACATTTTCGTAAATCGCGTTTGCGTTATCTGCATACTCGTTTAAGTCAAATTGTCCACCGCTTGCGTTGTTAACAGAGTCAGCATAATAATTATCTAAAGTATCAATGACTATTTTACCATAGTTTGCTTTTCTTTTATCATCTTCAAAAAATGCAGTTAGATTGAACATTTTGAAAAGTCCAGTCAAAAAATCAATACATTTGATGTCTGGTATTTGTTCCTTGATGTTTACTCGGCTTACTGGACTCTGACCTGTCGCTGTGTAAGTACCTTCTGCGCTTTGTATACTTCCACTTCTTCCACTTTTGATTTCTTCTTGAACTCTTAAAGATATGTTGCTAATTGTCGTGGTTGTGTTGCTTATAATTTTGATTTCAATATTGCTTGTTGTATTACCAAAAGGACT
>CEPH01068721.1_pt1 | contig 12150 bp, 11 predicted proteins | sample 530571 | NCBI WGS metagenome assembly CEPH01 (sample SAMEA2620413, study PRJEB7988) | marine metagenome | biome: marine biome (ENVO:00000447); feature: surface water layer (ENVO:00002042); material: "saline water (ENVO:00002010), including plankton (ENVO:xxxxxxxx)" | depth 5 m | reverse complement strand
CCCCGCCGATCTCCAGCTCTTCGTGCAAGGCCCCGCCGCACTGCGCGGCTGCCCCGGCTGCGTCGGGCGGGCCGTCGTGGTTGCCGGTGATCCAGACCCAGTCGACCCGAGCGGTGAGCGCGCGCAGCATGTCGCACGCGCCCTCTTCCAGGCGGCCTGCGCCCTCCGCGTCGTGGAAATTGTCGCCCAGCGTCACGACCCGTTGCGCACCGGTCTCGTCCACCGCCTGCGCCACCCGTTCCAGCGTGGCGCGGCTGTCGTAGGGCGGCAGCGGCTGGCCGTGGCTGGCGAAGAAGCTCGCCTTTTCGAGGTGCAGGTCGGCGACGAACAGCGTCGCCTCGCGCGGCCAGTAGACCGCACCGTCGCTGCGCAGAAGCAGCTCCGCTATGCCGAACGAAAGGGGAACCATAGGGTCCACTTGCCCTAGGCTGGCAGGATTGGCAAGGGATGCACGACGCCACGCAAGGATGCGAAGACAATGCCCGACTGGTCTGCCCAAACGCAACAAGCGCGTACCTGGTTCGAATCCCTGCGCGACCAGATCTGCGCCGAGTTCGAGGCGATCGAGCGCGAGGCAGGTTCCGACGCGACCTTCCAGTACACCCCCTGGGAGCGCGAGGAAGAGGGTAACGACAGCCCGGGCGGCGGGGTGCAGGGCCTGATGAAGGGCAAGGTGTTCGAAAAGGTCGGGGTCAACGTCTCCACCGTCCACGGCACCTTCGCGCCCGAATTCGCCAAGACGATCAACGGGGCCGAGGACGATCCCAGCTTTTCGGCAACCGGTATCAGTCTGGTCGCGCACATGGCCAACCCGCACGTGCCCGCAGTGCACATGAACACGCGATTCCTCGTCACCGGCAAGGCCTGGTTCGGCGGCGGCGCGGACCTCAACCCGCCGATCCCCTACGAGGAGGACACGCAGGAATTCCACGCCGCCTTCCGCGCCGCCTGCGCGAAGCACAACCCGACCTATTACGAACGATTCAGCAAGTGGGCAGACGAGTATTTCTACATCCCCCATCGCGGCGTGCATCGCGGGGTCGGCGGGATTTTCTACGACCATCTGGAATGCGACGACGAGAGCGGCTTCGCCCGTAATCTCGATTTCACGCAGGATGTCGGGCGCGCGTTTCTGGAGATTTTCCCCAAGCTGGTCCGCCGCCGGATGGAGAGCGAATGGACCGAGGCGGACAAGCTCACCCAGCTGGAATGGCGCGGGCGCTATGCCGAATTCAACCTGGTCTACGACCGGGGCACGCTGTTCGGCCTCAAGACCGGCGGCAATGTCGACGCGATCCTGATGAGCCTGCCGCCGGAAGCGGTGTGGACCTAGGCACCGAACGCGCTCCCCCGCATTGAACTGACACGACCCGAATTTCCCGGAGAACCCCATGTTTCGCGCCACCCTGCTCGCCACCGCCGCCCTGTTCGCAAGCGGCTGTACCACGATGGACAGCGCGCAGGAGGCTCCGGTCGAGCGTAGCGCGATGGTCTCCCCGATCCTGACCACGCCCGATGCGGTCGACGGCCAGACCTATGCCCAGCCGCAGGTCGCGCGGGTCACGCATGTGGCGCTGGATCTGGATCTGGATTTCGATGCGAAGATGATCGGCGGCGGTGCGGTGCTGGACATTCTCGCCAAGGACGATGCCAAGCAGATCGTGCTCGACAGCAACGGATTGCGGATCGACCGCGTGACCGACGGGCAGGGCAATTCGCTCCCGTTCACGATCGGTGAGGTAGAGGAGGGCAAGGGTGCCCCGCTGACCATCCAGCTGAACGGCGCGCGCCAGCTGCGCATCGCCTATCGCAGCGCGCCCGATGCAGATGCGCTGCAATGGCTGACGCCCGAGCAGACCGCCGGGGGCAAGTACCCATACCTGTTCAGCCAGGGGCAGGCGATCCTCAACCGCACGTGGATTCCGACGCAGGACAGCCCCGGCATCCGCCAGACCTGGGAGGCGCGGATCACCGCGCCCAAGCCGCTCGATGTGGTGATGAGCGGGGTGCGTCAGGGCGAGCCCGAAGATGTCGGCAATGGCCGCCGCGCCTTCCGCTTCGTGATGGACAAGCCCGTCCCGCCCTATCTGATCGCGATCGCCGCAGGCGATATCGATTTCCGCGCCACCGGCCCGCGCACCGGCGTGTGGGCCGAACCGGCCACGCTCGACCGGGCGTATAACGAGGTGGCGGATACCGAACAGCTCGTCGAAGCTGCCGAGGAACTCTACGGTGATTATCGCTGGGGCCGGTACGACATGATCGTGCTGCCGCCCTCGTTCCCTTACGGGGGCATGGAAAACCCGGTGATGACATTCCTCACGCCCACCTTCATCGCGGGCGACCGGTCGAACAACGGGCTGGTCGCGCACGAACTGGCGCATAGCTGGTCGGGCAACCTCGTCACCAACGCGGTGTGGGGCGACGGCTGGCTCAACGAAGGCGTCACCTCCTATTTCGAAAACCGCATCGTCGAGAAGGTCTACGGCAAGAGCCGTGCCGAACAGGAGGCCGCACTCTCCTATGCCAACATCATCGAGACGCTGGACGAGGTCGGCTATGACGCGCCGGGCACCGCACTCCACAACGAAGGCGATGGCGAGCTGATCGGCAGCGCGATCGCCTACGACAAGGGGCACTTCTTCCTGCGCACGGTGGAGCGCGCGGTGGGTCGCGACCGGTTCGACGCGTGGCTGCGCCAGTGGTTCGACAACCACGCGTTCCAGCCTGCGACCAGCCAAATGATCTACGACGACATGCTGGCGAACCTCGTCACCTCGCCCGCCGAAGCGGAACAGCTCAAGCTGCGCGAATGGATCTTCGAGCCCGGCCTGCCGAGCAATGTGGCCAAGCCCGACCCTGCAGCCTTCGCCACGGTCGATACGGCGGTGACCGCCTATGCAGACAACGGTACTATCCCCACCGGCTGGAGCGGCTGGACTGCCGCGGAGCAGATGCGCTTCCTCGACAATATTCCCAAGGAGCGGACTGCCGCGCAGCTTGCCGCGCTCAACGATGCGCTGGGCCTGTCGGAGACGGGCAACAACGAAGTGCTGTTCCTCTGGCTCGAACTCGCGCTCGCCAACCGCTACCAGCCTGCCGTGCCGCAGGCCGAGGTCTTCCTGAGCGAGATCGGCCGGGCCAAGTTCGTCCGTCCGCTATTCGCGGTGCTGTGGGACCAGGGCGACTGGGGGCGGCCTATCGCAAAGCGCATCTATGCCGAAACGCGCGACGGCTATCACGCGGTGACGCGGGCCGGAGTCGATCGGCTGATGGCAGCTGATTAACCACGCGGCGATTTTGCGCGTTGCAATAATGTGCGCTGCACCGCACATTTGCGGGTGAAATGCTGCGCCAGTACGAACTTGTTGAAAGGGTCAAGGCCTACGACCCGGACGCCGATGAGGCGATGCTCAACCGTGCCTATGTGTACACCGTGCAGAAGCACGGGACGCAGAAGCGCGCGAGCGGAGACCCCTATTTCAGTCATCCGGTAGAGGTCGCCGGGCTGATGACCGATCTGCGCCTCGACCAGCAGACCATCGCCACCGCGCTGCTGCACGACACGGTCGAGGATACGCTGGCGACGATCGAGGATATCGAGGCCAATTTCGGCCCCGAGATCGCGCGCCTGGTCGATGGCGTGACCAAGCTCTCCAAGATCGAGCAACTGCCCGAGAACGAGCGCGCGGCGGAGAACCTGCGCAAGTTCCTGCTCGCGATGAGCGAGGATATCCGCGTGCTGCTGGTCAAGCTGGGCGACCGGCTGCACAACATGCGCACGCTCCACTTCATCAAGAACGAGGACAAGCGCCGCCGGATCGCGCGCGAGACGATGGATATCTACGCCCCGCTGGCGGAGCGCGTGGGCATGTACGAATACATGCGCGAGATGCAGGCGCTCGCGTTCGAGCAACTGGAGCCGGAAGCGTACGCGACGATCACCGGACGGCTTGCGGAAATCCGCAGCCAGGACAGCGGGCAGGTCGATGCGATCGCGCTCGCGATCAAGCAGGCGCTGGCCGAGGCGGGGCTGAGCGTCGAGGTGTCGGGTCGCGAGAAGCACCCCTATTCGATCTGGAAGAAGATGGCCGAGAGGCATCTGCCGTTCGATCAGGTGACCGACATTTTCGCGTTTCGCGTGATCACCGAAAGCGTCGAGGACTGCTACCGCGCAATGGGCGTGCTGCACACGGTGTGGCAGTTCATTCCCGGCAAGTTCAAGGATTACATCTCCACCCCGAAGAGCAACGGCTATCGCAGCCTGCACACCTCGCTGATCTACGAGAATTCGATGCGGGTAGAGGTGCAGATCCGCACGCAGGAAATGCACCGGACCAACGAGTTCGGGCTCGCGGCGCACTGGGCGTACAAGCAGCATGACCGGCCCGACGGGCAGGTCGGCTGGCTGCGCGACCTGATCGAGATCGTCGACGCCAGCCATGACCCCGACGAGCTGCTCGAACATACGCGGCTGGCCATCTATCAGGACCGGATCTTCGCGTTCACTCCCAAGGGGGCGCTGTTCCAGTTGCCCAAGGGCGCCACCCCGGTCGATTTCGCATTCGCGGTACACACCGATCTGGGCGCGCAGACGGTGGGCGCGAAGATCAACGGGCGCCACATGCCGCTGCGCACCCCGCTGGCGAACGGCGATGTGGTGGAGATCATCAAGGGCAGCGAGGCGGAGCCGCAGCTATCCTGGCTGGGCTTCGTGGTGACGGGCAAGGCGCGCGCCGCGATCCGCCGGGCGGTACGCAACAAGGAACGCGAAGATGTCGCCGAGCTGGGCTCCAAGCTGTACGACCAGATCGCCGCGCGCACCCCGGCCAAGGTCGGCAAGAAGGCGCTGCGCGAGGCGCTGAAACGCCTCGGCATGGAGGAAGAGGAAGACCTGATGTACGCCATCGGGGCGGCGCAGATCACTGATCACGAGGTGATGGAGGCGCTGGTCCCCGGTAGCACCGCCGATTTCGAAGACGACCCCGACTGGGGGCGGCACAAGAAACAGGCGCTTTCCATCCGCGGGCTCAAACCCGGCAACGCTTACACGCTCGCCCAGTGCTGCCATCCGGTGCCCGGTGACCGGATCGTCGGGCTGCGGCGCAAGGGGGAGAGTGTGGAGGTGCACAATATCCAGTGCCTCAGCCTTGCCAGCGGGATCGACAACGACTGGCTCGATCTCGACTGGGGCAATCGCTCTGGCCTTGCGACCGGGCGGCTGTCGGTCACGCTGTACGACCGGCGCGGCACCATTGCCGAGATGGCCAATATCGTTGCGCGTAACAACGCCGATGTCCGCAGTCTCGACAAGGTGCGGATCGAAGACCCCTTCGCGACCTACGAAATCGATATCGAAGTGCAGGATCTCGCCCACCTCACCCGCATCCTCAGCGCGCTGAGGGCGAGCGATGCGGTGGCCCAGGCCGACCGGATATGACCGCGCTGCTGGCCTATGATCACGTCCAGCTGGCCATCCCCGAAGGCGGCGAGGATAGCGCGCGCGCCTTCTTCGTCGATCTGATCGGCATGCGCGAAGTGGCCAAGCCCGACACGCTCTCGCCGCAGGGCTGCTGGTTCGCGGCGGGCGAGGTCGCGCTGCATCTGGGCGTCGACCCCGATTTTACCCCTGCGACCAAGGCGCATCCCGCGTTCCTCACCAGCGATCTGGACGCTCTGCGCGCACGGCTGGAACAGGCCGGTGTCGCCTGCCGCGACGACAAGCCCGTGGCAGGCTACCGCCGTTTCTTCACCGCCGACCCTTTCGGCAACCGGCTGGAGTTCATGCAGAAGGTCTAGCGGTTGGCGAGGTCCGCAGCCCGGGGCCAGTGCATGCGATAGCGCACTTCGTCGGGCGCCTTGTCCCAGTCGGAGATGAGCCTTTCGGCGATCTCCCCGCCGAGCGCGCGGTAGAAGCCGACCGCAGCTTCGTTGCGTTCGAACACCCAAAGGTAGAGCCCTTTGTGCCGATCGCGCGCGGCGACCCGTCGTGCCGCCTCGCTCAGCAGCGCCTTGCCCACGCCCTGTCCGCGCACCGATGCGGCGCTGTGCAGGTTGTCGACGAAGCCGCCCCAGCCGGGCTCGCGCTCATGGAACAGGCTGGCGAACCCGACGATACCCTGTTCGCTTTCGGCGACGACAACCTCAAGGTCGTCCGGCCCGGCGGTCAGACGCTCATGCCACACCGCGCGTCGATCTTCCTCCACCGGCCCGGCGAGATAGGCGGGGTCGAGGATGCCGGCATAGGTGCTGCGCCAGTTGGCGGTGTGCAGCGCCGCGATCGCGCCAGCATCGCCAGCATCGGCAGTGCGAAGCGCAAATGTGCTCACTCGGCGTCTGTCCTGCGCACGGGCACCGGGATATTGCAGACGTCCGCCCCGCCGGCAGGCTGGATGAAGAACGGATCGCGCCGGTTGGCGCGCGCATCGGCATAGCGCGCGAAGCTCTCGCTCGCGGTGGAAAGATATTCGAAGTGCGGCCGCTCGCTCTCCGGCAGGTCGGCGGCCATGCGGACCGAGACAATCGGCACGCGCTTGCTCTCGTCCTCGTAGAAGCCGAGCGGGCCGGTGCCACGCGGCAGGCTGGAGAGGTGTTCGATCCCTTCCACGATCCGGCCCACGACCGCGATATTGCGGTCGAGATGGCGCGGCGCGTGGCCGATCACGGTGTAGAGCTGCGATCCGTCGCCGGTATCGGGCGACATGTTGCGACCCACGCCGACCATGCCGTAGCAGTGGACCGGCCACTGGACTGCGAGATGCATTCCCTGGATCCCGGCAATCGGCCAGCCGTCGCGAAAGCTCGCGAAATCGGCATAGGCGTCGGTCATCATCGGGGCGGGCCAGTCCTCGAACACCTGCGGCTGGCGCTTGGCCTGCAGCACCGGCCCGGTGAGCCAGTTGGGCGATCCGGCGACATACTCGCCCTCGGTCATCACCTTCAGTCCCTCGGGCACGGGCTTGGGCTCGACGCCCATCTCCGGGTCGGGCTGGCCCCACTGGACCACGTAATTGTCCTGCACGCGCAGGATCTGGCTGCCGTCCCAGTAATTCGCGCGGGCGAGCGTGCGGATGTTCGCGACCCAGCCTTGGCTGAACGGCGCGCCGATCAGCTGCATCACGATCCTGCGCTCGGTCCCGTCGTCGAGCGGGGGCAGCGTCATCACCACCAGGTTCTCCGGATCGATGGCGATCCAGTCATCGGTGGGCGCCGAGCTTACGATTTCGCCCGGGGATGGCGCAGGTGCCTCGGCTTCTTGCGCGAACGCGGCAGTGGCGAGCGCGAGAGCACAGGTGGCGGCAAAAAGAATACGCATTGGCTTCCCCCTCATGGCGAGTAGCGCGAAACAATCCGGAGCGGAGCGCATCGCCGCCCCAGATTGCGTCCTTGAGATGCTCCCCGCAATGCCGAACGCAAATTTAGCGGTCGACCATGTCTTCCAGCGCATGCATGTCGTCGTCCGAGAGGCCGAAGTGATGGCCGATCTCGTGGATCACGACATGCCGCACCAGGTGCTCGAGAGTCTCATCGCCGCGCTCTGCCCATTCGTCGAGAATCGGGCGACGGAACAGGCGTATGCGGGTGGGCAGCGTGCCCGACATCTCAATGCTCCGCTCGGTCAGCGCGTGGCCCTCGTACACACCGGTCAGTTCGAAGGGATCTTCCATTCCCAGCTCGCGCAGGGTCTCCTCGTCGGCGAAGTCCTCCACTGCGAACACCACATCGCCCAGCTGTTCGGCAAAAGCCTCCGGAAGCGCGGCGATCGCCGCCCGGCCAAGCGCTTCCATCTCGTCCAGCGTCACTGGAAGTCCGAATTCTCTCATGCTCGGTGCCTAGCGGAGCATCCGCGTCTTGCGAAGCGCACGGAACGCAGCTAGGTGCGCACCCTTCCCGAACGGGCGATGCGGAGCGGTGGCCGAGTGGTCGAAGGCGCACGCCTGGAAAGTGTGTATACGGTAACCCCGTATCGAGGGTTCGAATCCCTCCCGCTCCGCCATTTTGGTTTTAGCACCTTGAAACCCCTCCAAAGCCGCGAAAATGCTGGAGGTTTGCGGGGTTCGAAACCCCTCATTTCGAGCATAGACCAGATGGCGGGAGAACAGCAGCCGCAGAGTGGTGTAGCGCGCCTCCAAACCCCCGGATTTCCAGAGTTTGAGCGGGTTCGAAAGGAAGTCGAGCGCGAGTTCGAACATCTCGTCGAAGGGTCTTACAGGCTTGGCCGCAGCACCGCACTTTTCGTTCAGCACCAGCTTTTCGCGTTCGAGTTCATCGATCCGCCTTTCATAGGCAGCGATGACGCTATCGCTTGAAGCTCCGACAATCCTGTCGAGCAGCTTTTCAATTTCCACATCGAGCTTTGCCAGTGCCTGACGGGCCGCTGTGCGGCTATGGGCGGCCAGCCCGCGTTGCTGTGCCCAGGCATCTGCAAACATGGCACGCACGATCTGAAAAAGGCTTTCAGACGGCTTCAGGCTTTCGAGCAGAGTCTCGAAGTCGCTTTCGATCACATCACGCCGGATTGACTTCCGATAGCTCTCGCACGGCTTGTGAAAGCACATGAAGTAAGGGTGCTTCTTGCCCGTCTTGCTCTTGGACCAGCTCGCGGTGAGCGGACGCTCGCAATCGGCGCACAGCACAGAGCCGCGCAACGGAAAGTCTTCGCTGATATCGGGCCGCGCAGGCGCGTAGGCCTTACCGTTTAAGCGCTCCTGTATAGCTTCGAAGGCCTCAAAGCTGATAAGCCCTTCATGCTTACCCTTGCGCAGGGAAACGCCCCATTCGGATCGCTCAACCATCCCCGCATAGATGACTCGATTGAGAATGCGATTGACGGTCTCGTTTGTGACGGTGCCGAAGCGCGTCTTGGGAAAATCGCGCTGCGCTTCGAAGAAGCGGGCCAGTTCGGCTTGAGAGGTGAAGCGGCCAGCCGCGAAGCCTTCGAGACCTTCCTGAATGATCGAAGCCAGAGGCTCATCACGCACCAAAAGCTTGCCGTGCCCTTCACGCGGCTCGGCCTTGTAACCCCACGGCGGGGCAAACGGGTAATAGCCGGAGCGAATGCGCGCTTCCATACGGTTGCGGGTCTGCTCGGCATTCTTGGTGCGGGCATGGGCGCTCACAGAGGCCAGCAGATGCTCGATCAACTGACTGTCGCTATCTTCGCCAAACTCGATAGAGGGGCTTTCAAGAATGCCGCCCGCATTCGAGATTGCGGTGCGCAGGGCGAGATGGGCCTCCAACCCCCGCGCAAGGCGAGAGATGTCGTCGATGAGCACGCGCGGCGTTTCCTTGCGGTGCTTGCGCACAAAGGCCAGTAGCTCTTTCATGCCGGGGCGTTCGGTCAGGCTTCCCGAGACGCCCTTATCGGCAAAGGTTTTGACGACCTCATAACCCTTCATTCGCGCAAAATCGGCACAGCGCGCCGCCTGGCTTTCCGCGCCTTGCCCCTTGGCGACCTGGGCCGCCGAAGAGACGCGAACATAGATGATCGCCTTGGTTCTGGTGAGGGTCTGGAGGCTCATGGGGCACTCGCTTTCTGCGACGCCATGTCCGCCGCGCGGTTGAAGGTTTTCGGGTTCTTGAGACCCTTCAATTCTACCATAGAACGGCTCGAAACGGGGCTTCCCGCTTCGTTTTGGGCAAACTGTCCACAGGCAGTTTCGCGGTCTTTGACCGCATCGGACACCGCATCGATCCCCCACCCCAGACGCACGAATGAGACGATGACCGTCCAGAGCGATTCAAGCAGTGCCTGCTTGTCTTCATCCGGTATGTCCGCATCGTCGAGATACGGGCGATAGACTTCCAGATCGAGGGTCAGTTTCGGGGGTGCGGTGTTGGGCATGATAGCCTCCTTTTGTATGGCGCGGGTTATGTCCTCATTCGTCTCATCCCCTTCCGTGCAGATACGAACAAAAGGGGAGCATTAAGCCAGATTCGAAGCTTCCGCGTCAAGCATTCCGTTCAGCGGTCTCGTTCTTGCCGCGCGGATCGCGCGGTGCGACGCTCTGCAAATTCTGCGCGGCGCTGGCCTTGCGATCGATCTTTTGGCACGTCGCGGCGGTCTTCACGCCGAAGCTCGCCCATGCGCTCGTATGCCTTGCGGGCAAGCTCTGAGACGCGCAGTAACTCCGCGCCAGCAAAGCTGGTTGTGTCGTGAAGCTGCCCCTGGTCGTCGCGCCAAGTCCGGGCGAGGCTGGCCGAGTAAAACGGACCCTTCGCGCCTTCGTTGCGGTACAGGCTCGCTTTGAGATTCCCGTCGCGCAAAACATCGCGCGGGGCATTGGCTTTCGTCTCTTCCTGATTGTTCATTTTATCGGCTCCTTTTATTGAAATTGCGGGCGTTACGGTGTGCGCTCTGCCAGTCGGCCTCGAACCCCGCTCCGTCAGGCCCAAGAGCGAGAGTGTGGCTGGGCCGATGGACTGGCGCGGGTCGCTTGCGCTTTTCCATGAAGTCTTCGCGCCGTGCTTCACGCTCGGAATCGGCCGCCCTGGCAAAGTCGGCTCGCCCTTTTGCGGCGGCGTGATCCATCGGATGATCGATGCGCTCGCTGCTCATCGCACGACGCTCCAATAGCCATCGGCATACTGCGGATAGTGTGCGAACTCTTGCGGAACGGGCTCCCGCATAACACGTCGCCATTCATGGCCGAGGCGTGTCTTTACGCGCACCTTGTCCGCAGGCGGATGGTAAGGGTTGGGATGATAGCGACCCGCCATAAAGCGCTGCTCGTAATATGGCGCGCGCTCTCCCCAGATCGGTTTTGCCACGCCATCGACCCAGATGAGCTGGCGGTCCGGTGGCATCGAGAGAATCTCTGAGGGATTGCGTAAGCTTCGCTGCTGATAACTCGGCATCGTTTCAAGCTGCGCATGGTGTGCGTAATCCATTCCGGCTTGAAGCGGATCGCCTCCGTCCAACAGCGACGAGATTGCACGCTGACGCGCGTATCGTGCACGGGTCTGTGCCTGCGTGTCGTCAAAGCCCAGCGTTTCCGGCCCGATCATATCCGAGACTAACCGTGCCGTGTCTATGTCACGCGCGTTGAAAAACTGCCGCACGGCGGCGCTCGCAGTGATAATGTTGGCGGCGTCCTTCCCTATTCGGTTCAGCTGCTCGCGGCTTTGCGCGATCAACCAAGGGCGAAGTCCTGCTCCCGCGCCCACGGAGAAGAGTCGTTCGAGTGCGCTCATGACCCCAAGGATTGGGCCTTCGTCCAACATCCAGGTTTGGCGAGGGGCTTGAGGGCTTCGAAGCTTGTAAATCATCCCCGCAACGAAGTGCATCTTGAGCACGCTTTTCCAGCTCTCAACCGACTCCACGGGTGGCATGAGGTAGACGTGCCACGTCTGATCGCTCGCGGTAAGCTGCGCAAATGAGAAGTCGAACGGCGGCGAGACGGACGCCATCAATAATGGGTCACTTAAGCACGCGACGCTCTTGAGAAGCTCACCAATGATGCCACGAAATCCGCCGCTGGAATCTGAGCGTGAAATTGCGATCTCTTCTTCAATTCGCCGCACCGAGGGAAATCTGCTTTCGCTCATTAAGAAGGCGAATTCGAGCCAGCGGTCGCCACCGCCGAGAAGAAGATTTATGACCTCGTACAGTGCGGGAAGCGTCATGACGCCGTCCCGGTCGGTAACGGCCAGCGATAGACCCTCGCCTTTATCTCGCGCGCTATCCTCGAAAAATAGAGCGCTGGGCGAGCCTGAATGAGGAATAAGATTTTCCCAGAAAATCTTCATATCTGAAACGAGACTTGGGCTGTCAGCACGCAAGTAGTCGACCGGGTTGATCCTGTTCTGTGGCAAGCCGTGCAGCGAGGCAGGATTCCAGTAGGCTGCGAATTTTCGTTGCGGGGTAAGGTCGCGGCTGATCGCGCCCAACTCACCCTTCACATCGAGGATAACCATGCTCTGCGCGCAGAAACCGCCGCACAGATTGTAAGCCAATACATCTCGCAGCTTGCCGCTTCGCGCACCCGCGATCAGCAGCAGCCCGCCCATGCCGTCATAGAAAATTGGCTTGCCGTTATGGAAGCCGAGGAAGAGCGAGTCCGGCCCTTGGCGGAACATAGCCGCCGCAGCCAGTTCGTGCTGATCGGCAAAGGCCGCAGATCCGAAACGGAACTCGGAATTGTCTTCCGG
>CEPH01020075.1_pt1 | contig 12240 bp, 6 predicted proteins | sample 530571 | NCBI WGS metagenome assembly CEPH01 (sample SAMEA2620413, study PRJEB7988) | marine metagenome | biome: marine biome (ENVO:00000447); feature: surface water layer (ENVO:00002042); material: "saline water (ENVO:00002010), including plankton (ENVO:xxxxxxxx)" | depth 5 m | reverse complement strand
TTTAATTGGTCGTTTACTCCACCATATTATGATGGTGAGGCATGGGTTGATTTTGTATTTATTCCAACAGCATCAGTGAATTATGATTTGAACAGAATATTAAAAGAAACCAAGATAGTGCCCAGAAGATTTGATCCGGGTGATAGTTTACTTCGCACCGCCACTGGTGATCCATCACATGCTGGATTTAGAACATTAGTTAAGGATAGACTTTTCTCCGATGTGTCCAAAGATCCGACTGGCTTCGGAGGCTTAACTAATCAATCATACAAGGGCTTTGAAATATATGCAGGCGAAAACATCAACAGTAATGCCATGCAAATAAATGCATCGATTAACTTATTCGGTGTTGAGAATGTTCCTAAAACAAGAGTTGACAAGTTTGGTCAGATAATAGAAGATGAAAACGAAATTGCATCAAAACGATGGGTAATCCAACCTAAGTTTGAAACTCCAATGATGAACTTCCATGATACCGGTGCTAGACCAATATCAGCAGACGAAGGGACATTAACACTGCCACAAAACTTTGGCTCAGAGTCTGTGCCTCGTGGCATGTGGCATCAATTTGGAACAATACCAGAAGATGCTAATAAAGGTATTTTCTTAGAGATTGGTGAAATACCACAACCATGGTTGAGAAATCATTATGAAGTGGTTGGAAGTTCATCTATATATAATGACTTTAATGGTTTAGTTGGGCCTGCAATTCATCAAAGTTATAAATCATTTGCCGATTTAATGGGTTTTACAAATGAGAACTCAAGGGTGAGACTTGGTGAATTAGCAAATAGACAAACAATTAAAGAGGCGGTTGTCGCGGTACCATACATTGTAGAAGGGCTCGCACTTGGTGAGGAAAACCCTGCTGGTGAAGCTGCACAAACAAGAAAACAATTTATCTCTATTCCAAAACTTCGCTACGATGCAGCTTTAGCCGAATCCGCTAATTCTGCTGTTGGAAATTCACTAGATGCCGCCGGCAAATCTATTAGAAACCAAGTACAAAAAATGAAACAATTTGTATTACCACCTCAATTTGATTTTATTAATAATACAGAAATTGACCCAATTGTAATGTATATATTTGATTTCAAATATGAACTTGATAAAAATGACTTATCATATATTTGGCAAAACCTTTCACCAAGAAATAGTCGCAAAGTTTCTATAGAAGAAGATGCCGTCGCTCACGAATTAATTAATACTGAGTTACTTACTGAACAAAATCTTTTTAATAATCCTAATTTAAGATGGATGGTATTCAAAGTTAAACAAAAAAGTCAAGCTATCTATGAAGACATAGTTGTTAAACAAGTTGACCAATCAATTAAGCCTCCACAATTGATAGGCCCACAAAGACAATCTGCGGATACACAAGGCTATTCGGTTAGGTTCAACTGGCCATATGATTATGTTTCAATTATTGAAATGGTTAAGGTAGAAGCAGATATATTATACAAGGGGGATGTATTGCCACCACCAGAAATGTCAGGGCCTGAACTTAGCACACCATCTCAACAAGTTGCTGCTCCGGGTAGCACTACTGGCAGAATAAATGGTATTCTTGATAAAACTAAGAGGAGAGCTAGATATGCCAACCCAACAGCAAAAAGAGCAGATTCTAAATCCGTGACAGCAGCAGATAGTGGCCCCGGCCCGAACTTTGACTTGGATAGAACAGAGTAAGGAATAATATTATGGCTAAATTTTTAGATAAAAAAGAAAGAGTAATGGATATTAAGCTTACTAGCTATGGTAAACACTTGCTTTCAACAGGCAAATTTAAGCCTGTGTATTATGCATTTTATGATGACAATGTAATTTATGATGGAGATTATATAAATAATAATGAATCACAGAACGGTGCTCATACAAGAATTAAAGAAGAAACACCATATATTGAAAGTTTAGTTTTGTTTGAAGATATAGACAACAAAATGCAAAAAATTCCAACAGTTGATGAAACTGGTTTAGGAATTATTAGTATTGATACTGTTCCGCTAGAATCAGAAAAGCCAAGAATAGACAACTTCAGATATGATAATGCAATCGGAGATGCACTTTTAAATGGAGAGCAACCAAATTTAGTGCCATCATGGAAGCTAATCAGTTTACAAAGCTATATAACTTCGTCTGCAAGATTACAAACTGAAACATCAGTGGTACCAATTCCAATACCACAAATTAATATATCAGCTTCTTATAAAAAACAAATAGTAGATTCTACAGACATTAGTATTATACCTGATTCTATTACAGAAACTGAAATACAAACCTCTGTGTTTGCGGACAATAAGATTATTCAGCTCGTTATGGATGATCCAATCATTTATCTAGAAGAGGTAAACACTGAGCTATTAAACGAAAACTTTGAGATCGAGGTATTTGAATTGGAGCCCGGCTTAAAAAGTGAGAGTTTAACAAGAAAATATTTTGAATCTAAAAAAGAACAAATTGTAGATGGTATGATGGTCACTGCAAATCCTACCATCGATCAATCACAAAGTGATGGAGAAGAACCTCCTAATAATGATATACCGTTTAGTAAAAATGCGGTAGAATATTATTTTACGATTCTTAAAGATAAGGATGTCGATCAAGAAATTGTTTGTAAATCAATGCAAAAATTTAATAAAGACAATTATTATGTTGATTTAGATTTTGATTGTAACACAGAAGATGAAGAAAACTTTTTCAATGATATTTATGGTAGTGAGGTGGTTCCAGAAATATGCCTAGATTAACTTATAGTGGAGATACTACAGATTTATTTGGTAAGTTCTTGCCAACTCCTGTATTTGATGGCATAAAAATTAAAAGTATATCTCCATCAGACCAAGACATAGTTGATGCAGCAAGATTGTATCGTGCCATTAGTGGACCTAATCCTGATATTAATCTTGCAAATGCAGCAAGACTTGAAGTAAAAACATCATTAATGTTCAATTCGGATGATTCTTTTACTCCCGAAGAATACTTTAATACTCTATTAACAAACGGTGTTGATAATTCACCATCTTTATATTTAAACATCATTGCCATAAAGGAAAGCGATTCTAGTACAAATCTTATAAACCAACTAAAAAATGATAAGTTAAATCTTTCCAACATTCGTACCGCACTAGATTCAATCTCTGTTAACACAGCTAGATATCACGATTTAAAAGGTACACCAACGGACATAACTTCTGATTTGATAGTGAACGATTTACTAAATCGAACAGTATACCAAGTATATTCGATACCCTACAGCACTAATGTTGCGAATTATAGTTACACTTCGGACTATGATGAAGACGGAAATCCAATATTCAATACTGGTAACATAACATTTAGCTTTTTAATTTCAGACTTTAAAATTCTAGAAAATGTATCAATTTTTGCTTGTCTGTCTACTCGTGACATTAAAGACATATCGTTACAATCACGAGCTATGTTTACATTAAACTTTGGTGACATAAGCTATGAAGATGTTAAAATCGCTGGAAAAGTTGCAAAGTTTGGGGATGCTGTTTACCTTGATTCAAATAGTCTAGTTTACCCAAGCATGCCATTAATGGCTCTAGATTCAAAATTTTACAAAACCGACAATGTTTCAAAGTTAGATTTAAATAAATCTCTTGATCCAATAATACAAAATTATAGCAAGTTTATGAAAAATGATAAGTCCTTGAAAAGACAAATTGACAATATTATATTTGTAAGACAGAAATATTTTGCTTCCCCAGAATTACTGCCAAACCTTCAAAAAGCAAACAAATTATCACCTAGCAAAAGTCCTAACAATAACATAGGCAGAATGTATGATGAAATTAGGATTGTGATTAATAATTTTAATGTTGCACTTTTAGGTGAACAAGAAGTAGTAAAAAGAATATTTAGAAATAATAAAATCTTAGATTTAAGAGATCTATTTGATTTAGAGTTTATTGGTTCATATGATCAAGAAAATGAAACTAATCCATTTATAGATAGAGACTATATTTATAAGAACAAACTACACTCTAATGTGGCAAAATATGTACCTGTTTCTGATACTATGAATTGGCCCGGACAGGCTGAGCTGCCGGTTACATCTGCAGAGTTGAGAGATAGAACAAATGAAAGAGTTTCTAGACTTAAACAAAAGATATTTAAATTATTTGAAGAATCAATAGCCAATAGTGTAGAAGATATTGATATAGGTTCACAAATAGACGATGCAAATAGATGGGTACAAGGATTTGTTAATTTCTGGAGTGGCCGGCTTGAGACATTAGAGGCACAAGTAAGAGATACACAGATAGGTAATATCGAGTTCGATGAATACATCGCTTCGAGAACAACAAATAGTCAAGTGTATTATGTAAAGGAAGATTCGTTGGATGATCTTGAGGACGACCTAGATCGCGATATTGATGAAGATGATGTGGTTGAATATGTCCTTGAGCAATTTAGCCCTGCTCTGGCTCCGTCTCCGTATTCGCCCAACGAAGATCCCAAAGCATTATCATACGGTAAAATGGATGAATTGTATGCTTGGCAAGCAGGCTCATCCGGCCGAATACAACTTATTTTTCCAAATGTAATTGAAAGAGGTACTGTACTTCCAACAATTGGCACAACAAGAAAAGACCATGTTGATCAAGCAAATACTGTTGCTGCAGAATATGATCTTTTTGAAGCGACGGCTTTAACACTTGATGTTCCTATAGGTGGTAGTAAGAAAGCTATAGCCAAGGCAGTTATCAATTATTTTTCAGGTAACGAACAGGATCGCAATATATATGTTGTTGGCATGCTAATTCGCGGCCGCGAATTGTTTAGAACGAACGATGGAGAGATTTTTAAAGAAAATTTGCAAAAAGATATTGTTGATTTTCTTACCGCTAATGACAATTTATTGGAGGGTGACTTAGACAGCAGAGGTGAACTACAGGCCACCGATCTCTTAAACAGTGGACTTCAATATAGATTTATTAAGATTAGAAACTCGATTGTGAACAGCTTTAAATCCAAAATTAATGACACTATTGATGAGATAGTAAACGATCCAAACTTACTAACTCAGCTTTTGCAAGAAAATGAAAGAGACAACCTTGCATCGCAAATATTTGATAAGCTAAAAAGAAGTTTAAAAGCTCTTGTGAATAGCAATTTATCTTCTGATAGATACACAGCCGTTTTAGCGACACCATATAACGATTACAAGTATGCAGGTAAGACAGCCAAAGCAAAATTAATTAAAACAGGCGACGATGATAACAAAGGTGTTATATACGGAAAATATCAAAATTTAGATGATAGATTCCAACCCGGCTATGCTTCTGGTGGGTCAATGTGGTATCATAAAATTGATTTGGCCGGATCACTGAAAGAATCGATTAGAAGTGGGTTTAGTTCATTGGAAAATGAAGTAGAGAATTTGATTGAAAATATACTTGAAGAAGTATTGCAGCTTGAAAGTATAAACATGGATGTCAGATTATTTGATAAATTAGCTAATACAGATATAATCATTCAAAAATCAGGATATTTCTTTTTTGACTATGAAAAGTTTGTCAGGAGAAGATCTTTTATATCAAGGTATATTGATGTTGGCAGATTAGTAGATTTTTCATCTCAAGGTAAAGAAATAACTAATGCTTCTATTAAACTTGATCGCATTACATATTTTAATAAAACTTATAACACTCAAATGGAATTGAAAAAAGATCGTACAATGCCACAAAATCCAGTTGAATACGAGAGCTTTAGTTTTTTCACTAGCCGAGCCGAAGACGGTAAACTACTATCTTATCCAAGAGCACCTTTATCAACTGTATTATCTTTTGATGATTTTTTCAATACGACACCGGTGGCCGCTGTCCGGGCAACCCTACCGGTCGGTGCGGAGACCGTTACCGGAATTGAGTCTGTAGGCCCGGTCGTGAGCACCGCGACAGGACCGAAGTCAGTCGATGCATTCTCACAATTAGTTCAGAGAAATTTTAACTTTACTAATTTTAATGATGGTCTCTTAAGAGAGGGTATAACTTGGAAGGACGACTACAGATTAAATTTGTTCCAGTATAAATTTTTTATTGATGACGATAGATTTAATAGAGCAACATCAGATGCTTCGACTGGTATTGTCCGTGGTCCTACAAAACAAGGTCACTCAAGAGATCTGCATACAATTACTATTAAAATTGAGGATGATTCATATCTAGCTTTAATAGCTATAATTGATACTTACGATAGAATTTACACAAATTTTAAAAAAAATTATTATGATTTGGCACTAGAACAATGTTCTTATAACGAATACTCTGAAAGATTTAATGATTTTTTTGTATCTGCAATTAAAGAGAAATTTCCCGGTATTCTCAATCCATGGGCTAAAATGGTCTCTATGTATGTGCAGTACATAAATATGTTTACAAATAGTTTTGAAGGTAGCTATGTAGAAATGGTTGATTTTGGAGAAAAAATGTTAAACAGTATTAGGCCCGAAACGGGAACTTTGGATCGGTTAGTAAGTGTAAATGATGCATTCGCTTCGTTTAATAATCGTTTACAAAATTTAAAAAATCTAGCAGAGGTGGATTATGAAACTTATAGTCGTACTCAAGTAATAAGTATTGATAATGACATTGAAAGAGGTATATTGGATCACATCGCCGATCATTCTGTTTTGTCTAATTCATTGGAGCCATTTCCTGACCCACCGGAGTCTCTGTAATGATTAAAATACCATTTGAAACATCGCAAATTAAAAAACAACCAAAGCTTCAAACTAAAAATAAAAATAAGTTTATATTAAGTGACAAAATTGTTAATAAAAATATTGAACCAACACTGTTTAATGTTCAAAATGCCGCAATTTCTATGAAGGCTATATCAAACCCAACCGCTAGTCGTCCGGTTGTTAGAACAATTGAAACCGACCTGCCAAAGATTTCTATCGCTACTTTAATTGAAATGAATGTTGGTCTTAGTAGTTTGAAAAAAGACTTTTCTTTATTAGAAGGCAACAGCCCACAAATTGATTTATCAAACTCAAATATTATATCTAATGTTGAATTGAACAATCTTACTAACGAACCAATTAAACCCAGTGGGTTTGAGCTAGCTAACGATGCTTTCTACGAACTTGATGATAATAGATTGCCCGGAGCAAATAGCAATGACTTACAAAATGCAAAAGCTTTTATTCCTCCAATTGATTCTTCACAAATACTAGAAGGTTTGCATGTTTTTAATCAAAGTGAAAATTATTTTGGCAAAAACAAATACTATAAATGAGAGATAATTAATGAGCACAACGAATAATGGAATATTTACTGATAGAGATATAAAAGCTGGAAGTCTCAATGTATTAGAAGAAGATCGAGATTCTACAGTTGTTACTAATAATGCAACTCTATTTACTGATAGAGATAGAGATATAGAAGCTGGAAGTCTCGATGTATTAGAAGAAGATTTAACTACAGTTGTTCCTAATAATACTCTATTAATGGTGGGCAGCAATGTCCTAACTGATGGCGAAGTTATTGATACTGATAGTTTTGCATACGAAAATGCAGTGCTGAACATAGGCTTACAAACAGAAAATTTCTTAGATATATCACCTGAACAATTTGAACTTTACTCTCAGACTTTAAACGACAGTATTGGTCTTATGGTTATTAATATGGACAATGTTACAGTAGTTGATGGCAAAACTTTAACTGAAACAGTCCCGATGTTCGCACACACTGCTAATGATTCGTTAGCTGATCCAGAGATAAATATGAGTTTTCAATATGGTTCACATCATGCCAGTGGTATTTTACCCATGGATGAAATATCATATGAGCCATTCGGGCCGGAGGCATATAACTCTGCTGAATTTACATCTCTTAAAAATAAGTTTGGATATGAAGTACTCTCTGACGAGTCCGAATCAGCTGCTTATTATGAAACAGAAATTAGAATTAATAATAGCATTAATGATTTAGTAAGGGATATTGCTTCTGGTCTTCTCACAACTAGACCATTAACAAAAACGACTGCCAAATTAGAATTAACAGATGAACTATTTCAATCTATTACGACCGATGAAAAAATAAGCACCCGAGCTTCATTGTCGCCGTCTAGTGCAGCGACAACACCAGTTGAAATCTCTGTCCCGGTTACCAGCGGAGGAGCAACAGGTGGCGGTGGAGGCTCCGGTACCGGCGGGAGCGGTTACTGATGAGCGACCTTATGGAACAAATTCAAATTTACATTGATACCATGTCAACTTATCCAGCAGATGAATATGCGGGCAAGTTTACAAGTCTTGTGGATGTAAATTTATTTTCAGGTTCTAATGATTTATTTAGAAATTCTGTTGGTGGTTTCTTTTTTAATTCTTTAGATCCCGATGAACAACTTCATGTGCCACCAAATTTTAGAAGATTTTTATATCTTGATAATATTAATCCTGAAATATATTCTATAAATTCCTACAAGGGGAGTCAAATAAATAGAAATATTAATTTTGTTCAGTCTGGAATAGATTCTGAACCTGATCCTACACTGGGTGCTATACAAAGAACAGGAGTGACAAGTCAAAACACATTATTGCCTTCTGTAAAATTTGTTTGTCAGGTTCAAGGAGATCCTAGGGCTCAGTTGTTACAAGATCCTGTTACTGGTAATAAATACTGGGAAAAATTGTTCACGGGTGGTAACTTTAACAATCAAAATATAGAACCAATATACTCCACTGAATCATTTGATGCACATTACACTTTAATTAATCTACCATACGATAAAATTAACTTGAAGCTTCTAAAAAGTGGGCCATCAATCAGAAAGTTTACCGAAATTTCTTATGATTACAATACATACAATCCAATGTACCAAAACTTTGTTAGTTCACTTAGTTCAGAAAAACAAAACTTGAATTGGTATCTGCTTAACATGTACTCACTTAACTTTTCAACAGATAATATTAGTAAATCACATTATAATTTTTCACTCGTCGAGCAGCCAATAAAAGCATTTGACACAAATCCAAAAGACTATCTTAACACCGTTAGAACCAATATCTTAAATTCAAGTGTGCAGGTTTCTTCTGAATTTGAAGCAAGACAAACAAATTTGCTTTTCAATAACAATTCAGTTCGTAACCTACTGGTGCCGAACTCAGATGCCAACACACTTTCAAGCTTACTGCCATATTACACAAAAATTTCAGTTGACACAGAAGAAAGTGCTGTGTACTCGGAGATAATTAAATCTGAAAACTATTCCACCAATTTGTTGAAAACATTAAAAGAAGTTTTCTTGCAACAAACTCAAGCTGCACCAAAATTAGAAGAAATAAATTTTACTGTTAATCAAAGAGCAATGGTATCTTCGATAAGTGATAATATTGATAAATCCGTAACTACATCCGATACACAAACATTTAAGGGATTAGATTTTGTAGAAATGTTATTGTATTCACATAATCAAATTAAAAATGAACAAAATGATTTCACTGTTATCGATGAGGAAAATTCTGAATCCAAAGCGGCATATGATAACAAAGGAACTTATCGAGCATATAATACAAAAAACACTCTGTCAGTTTTAAATAGAACAATAGCTACACTTAATGGCCAAGATGCTGCCTTTTACATGAGTGACTTAAATTCAATTATGAATGTGCAAAACAAAACAACTGATTTTGACATTAGTGATTTAAGCTCTATTTTTCCAGAGCCAAAATACAATGAAGTGATAGCTTACAGAGTTGAAAAAATAGCCGGCTTGACAACAGGTGACTCTAATACACAAAATGTAATACAAAATTTTTGGATTTTCAACTCAGATGAATTAACCACACTTGATCTCAAGGATACTCAAACAAAGTATGGAGTTCAGTATACATATAAAATATATGCATATTATATTATTAAGGGTTACAAATACCAATTTTCAGATTTGCAATTAACAAAAGTTATTGGTGTTGCTAGAGAAGACGATTCCATAAGTTCCGATACTAATGCACTTACGGGAATCGTTAGTAAAGGTGTTAGTTCTGATAATCCAATTAAAGGATATTGTGTTGAATATTTCGATCCGACGACACAACAATCCGTAAGAGATCTTTTAGATCGTGCTGTGGGAGATATCGCCGATACAGGAACCGTTTCTTCAATTGCAAAAGAAGATCAAGTCAGAATAAGAAATTCGTCTGTAAGTTCGTTATCTGGTGATCCTTTGCCACCCTACTTTGCAAACTTTGTAACCACAGTTCAGCCATCTTTAAAACTTGTAGAGGTGCCAATACAAACAAAATCAATGGCGGTGCTCGACCATCTTCCTAATAGGGTTAATGTTGAGCCATCTTTTGAAATTAAAAATACCAATAAACTTTTGTTTAATTTAACTTATCAAGAATTTAATCCCGAGTTATACACAGAAATAACAAGTAATAATGAATTATTCTTTAAGGATACATACCTAAAATCAAATGATCTGACAGAAATTTCCAAATTGCAAAAAGAATCTGTATCACCTGCTAGATTTATTGATGTTTACAGAACAAGTGATAAGCCTAAATCTTATAGCGATTTTGAAGGTAATTTAATTACTACTATTGACAAGAAAATAAAAAACCACAACAATGCATATAAATTTTGCAGATATAGTGATATAGTAAAGTCAAATCAGAAATATTATTATTTGTTCAAAACAAGAAATGAACTTGGTGTTGAAGGTCATGTAAGCCAAATTATTGAAGCTGAATTGATAAATGACGGCGGATATAAATATGCTACATTTGATGTTGTTAATAAAAGTGAAATGCTTGTTGACAAATTTAAAAACATTTCTGAATCTGTAAATAGAATCTTGCAAGTTAGTCCTAAAATTTCTCAAATTAGCTTCGATGATTCAGAAGTTGATTATTCTAAGACTGCAGCATCGCAGATTGATAAAATTAAAATCGGTGTAGCAGATGATTTAATATGGAATAAGACTTTTAAATTGAGACTAACATCAAAGAAAACAGGCAAAAAAATAGATTTAAACATTACTTATAGTGAACCAAATGCAAATTTGGACGAATAACTAAAAACTAGTACTATTTATAAGAAGAGGTAATAATATGGCATTTTTGGATAATTCAGGAGACATCATACTTGATGCAGTTCTCACCGATGTTGGTCGCAAAAGAATGGCACAAGGAGATTTCAGAATCTCTAAGTTCTCAGTTGGCGATGATGAGATAGATTATCAACTTTACAACAAAAACCATCCTTCTGGTTCTGCATATTATGATTTAGAAATCCTTCAAACACCAGTACTGGAAGCATTTACACAGGTTAATGCAAATATCAATTATGGGTTAACTACCTACTCAAATCAAAATTTGCTTTATTTGCCGTCTATTGTTCTTAATGAAAAAACAGCGGTTGGCACCGTTGCGGTTAAATCAAATGGTGTGATTTATCTTTGCGATAATTTAACAACTGACCCTGCCACTGGACAGAGCACATCTGACAGATTATCAAATGATGGCAGTATTAATAATGTGCTGATTGGTTCTTCAGACGGCACCAATGTTATTTTAATTGAGACAGGAATTAGCACAACTGACCTTACACCTTCATCGACGAATCAATCACAATTTATAGTTACCAACGGATTACTAGATAACAATTTTATGGTTAGTTTTGATTCAAGATTTATACAAGCTGTACAGTCAATCAGTTTAGGTTCTGCATTAACTAATGCATCGGCTGATGGTGATGGAAAACTTGGTTTTAGTGGGTTTGATACCTTAACCGGTGAATCAATCGATAATATTGTTGAGAATTATAGAAGTGCAGCAGCAAACGGTTTTATAAATCAAATTTACGAAAATGTTGTCGGTTCTGTTGATACTAGTGTTAATTTTTCAGCCATAACCGGCCCACGAGCAAGTTTCTGTGGTTTATCCTTTTTGATTCAGGACATATCACAACAGGATTATATTGACTTTGGTAAAACTAATCAAACCCAAGGCGGCGGCACGGAAACATACGACTTTATTGATACGACAGTTTATGTTCGCGGTGCATCAACAAATGTCACATTACAGCTTCCAATTAGAATTATTAAACTGTCATAAATATAACGGAGATTTTAAATGCCAGCAAATTACGAACCACTTGATGTCAATACCGACTCAACAACCACAAAGACTATCTTACATGAAGTAATTCCATTAACCGGAACTATTGTAAGTGGTACATACGACAGTCCAGATGGCACATC
>CEPH01086870.1_pt1 | contig 12248 bp, 20 predicted proteins | sample 530571 | NCBI WGS metagenome assembly CEPH01 (sample SAMEA2620413, study PRJEB7988) | marine metagenome | biome: marine biome (ENVO:00000447); feature: surface water layer (ENVO:00002042); material: "saline water (ENVO:00002010), including plankton (ENVO:xxxxxxxx)" | depth 5 m | reverse complement strand
ATATATATATATACATAACTATAAAGCCCTGCCAAAGTACTTTTAAGCCCCGCCAAAACACTTTATAGTCATCCCTTTAAATAGGGGTAGATAGCCAAACTCTAGTTGACACTTTAAAGTTTCGTAAAATGTTTGAGATTTAGTATATATATACGTATAGGGGTATGGTCACCTGCCCGCACCTGAATAATACTCCAGAATACTTCAAAGTTTACTAGGTGTACACTCCAGAATTCTCTAAAGTATTCCTAAAGAGCAACTCCAGAGTAGTTTACAGTCTAAAGAGTACTCTAAAGTAACACTAGAGTTATATTTTACTACAGAAAACTTCTAAATATTTCAGAGTGTTACTTAGTTTTCACAAGCCTCGCCAGGCAATCCGTCAAGATTATTTCAACTCTGCAAACCTCGCCTCGAAAACCCTCGAAAAACCTCCAAAATCCTGGTCGATTTTTAGGCCCTCTAAATCTTCGCCTGTTTTCGCGCGGAGCCTTTGGCTCTTCACGCAGGAAAAATCACGCGCCAGATTGGGTTGACATTTTTCGGCAGGGCTGGGTTATAATGTTTGGGCCGCCAACGAAGCGGCAGTAAAATTAAATAACTAGATCAGGAGATCAGTATGAATAATTTCTCAAACATCGATGCAAATCGTCCAGCGACTTTCAAGCAGTTTGAGTTTGCAGTGTATAAACTTGCGGAAGGTATGGGCAGCAAGATGCGTCCAGTAGTTAAACCTAAAATCAGTGGTAAGACTAACCCACAGTTCAAGATTCTCAAGGCAAGAATCCAGGGTGCGACGGCGAAGTTTTACGGCGATAAAAACACTCGGATGACTCACGGCGATGCTCAGAAGTTTATATCTTCAGGAATTATTCCTAACGAGATTAAATCTATGGTTGAGACATCTGATCTCAAGAGTTACAGAAGTAAAATATCTTAATATAAACTACGGGGTCACTTCGGTGGCCCCTTTGGAGTTTTCATGAAGTTAATTATATTTATGACTTCTACAGTAATACTAACCTGGGTGATTCTCATGTCTCCCATATTAGTTAAATTAACCCTTAGTTATTAGGAGTAACTATGTCGATTTTCAATTCAGTATCAAAACTAACTCACCAGGAACGTGATCTAGTAGTTTTTGATAATCACTTCCGTGAGATTTTGTGTCAGTTAACATTAATGGAAAGTCGTCCTGACAGATTGGAAGCAGTTAAAGATTTACTTAACGATAAAACTTTTCAGAACAGTGTATCTCAGACCAGTGAGTTTGATCTAGCCCAGGCAATTTTGCTTGTAGTTAATCGAATAAAAATCAAATCTGACAAATCTGACGATTAAGTTTTAGTCTTAATTAAAACTACAAAGGGCGCTTCGGTGCCCTTTCGTCGTTAAGAATACTTCAGAGCGATTCTGAAGCGTTCTTAGGGATACTGGTAGGTAACGTCCAGTTGTTAACTAAAACCGCTTAGAAGTGAATTCTGGGCCTCTCAGGAGTATATATTTGGAATGTTCAGAGTGTAGGATTAGTAAATCTCCAGGTTTGCTAATAAAATTTAAGAACAGGTTAATTTGTGCTGCCTGTTACCTGGGTAAATATTATTATCTTGATAACTAGGCTGGTGCGGATCACCAACGGATGCTTGACCAGGTGTCGGAGCTATGGTTTGCTGGGGGTGGATAGTCGAAAACGAATTTATCTAGGAGTAGATAGTGACGTATAAAGAATTAAGAAGGTATCTTGACTGCCTTAACGAAGATGAACTGTCAAGGGAAGTTAGAGTTAAACTTGATGATGAGTTATATCCTCTCATCACCTCTGCATATTTTGTGGATAAGGGCGAGTCTAAACTGTTTGACAACGGACAACTCCTGTTAAGGATAAACTAATGAGCAATCTAATATCTTCAGAGTCTTTAGAACTTTTAAGATCTAATAAGACATATTATATGTCTACTAAACAACCTCTTATGGGTTTTAATAGCTCTATAAAGATCTTAAAAGGTCTTAAAAAGTATAATTATACCACAGGAATCTTATATTTGCAACCCTCAAATGCAGTTTCTGTTAAAACTTTTTGCCCGTTTGCTGATCCAGCAGGCTGCAAGGATGATTGTTTAGGTAAAACTTCTGGTCGTTTGGCTATGTCACAGTCTCAACGTGCCATGACCAGGCGATCCATACAGTATGTATTTGACCCCGATGGGTTCAAGGAAAGGTTACGACACGAAATAATTAAAAACGAAAAGGATAACTATTGCATTCGACTCAACGGCACCAGTGATCTTGATTGGTCTGATCTGATTGCTAGTTTACCTAACGTGCAGTTCTATGATTATACTAAGGTTTTCAAGAGGTTAGAGCGCAACACTCTACCTAATTATCACTTGACATTCTCAGCGTCTTTCAAGAGTAACAAGACAATTCAACAGGCTAAGGAGGCAGTAAAAAGAAAATACAATGTAGCAATTCCATTGAACACTAAGGAATGCAAGGGTGAGTTCAAGCGTCCCACGGAGCTTGTCATCAATAGTAAGAAGGAATCGGTACAGAACTTTGATATTACGGATCTGCGATTTCTTGACAAGCCTTCCAGTATAGGCACTTTAACTCGCAAGGGTTCCAATATAAAACAAAGACTAGGTGAGATGGATCAGCCAAGTTTCTTTGGTAATCCTTCCACGCTTGCGTTACTGGCTTGACATGGTTTTGGGGCTACGCTAAAGTGCCCCTGTCATCACGACAAAGTAATTTAATTATCAGGAGTTCATATGAACACAGTTACTTCATTATTCGGCGGCAGATCAGCAGTTGATAATTTACGAAACAACGGTTACGGTGCGGCAGATTTCCAGGTCACTGCTACACCAGTATTGTACCGAGATTTATCTGGCGGTGTATTAAAACTTGAAGACAAAAAAGTTTATTATCGTGAAGATACAGGTGATGCCCTGGCGATCCACGGTGAGCGATATAAGCCAGTATCTCACGTAGAAATGATTGATACCGCTCGTAATGTATTGGAACGAAGTCAATTAAATCTAGGTGATATTAAAGAAACAATACAAGTCGGCGACGGCGGCGCAGTTTGTTTTATTCGTCACCAGTTACCCAATCATCAAATAACAACTCCTGATGGCGACACTGCGATCCTTGAGATGCTGCACATTAATTCATTTAATTCAGTTTGGCCCTACCAGGCTACGGTGGGTGCATTACAAAATGCTTGCACTAATCATCAAGTTTTTCTTGGCTCGACTGCTGGAATCTATAAGGCTCGACATACTAACAAGCTAAACGTAGATCACGGCGCAAACCAGATGAATAAAATCATGGGCATACTGGATACTCAGAATGAGTTGTGGGCAAAATGGGCTAATTACACAGTTAGTCGCCAGGATGCGTTTCAATTTATTGCAGAGGCAACAGGATCTAAGTTTGCACTTGGTAAACTAAAAGAGGGCGAGACCACGGCATCAATTATGAGTATGCCGAAAGCATATGGTAATGCATCTCTTATGTATGCTTGGACTCAATACAATGAGCGTTACATGCCAGCAATGGGTAACAATTACTGGGCTGTGTATAATGCTCTGACGGATTGGTCAAGCCACCATGTCGGTAGCCGCAAAAATAAAATAGATATGCCTGTAGCCCAGGTTAAAAGATCAGATAAAGTTCAGCAAGTTATTGCTAAGTTCCCATTGGCAGCCTAGCTCTCCTGACACCCTGAGCATGGTGTAAAACTGCTCCTCCCTATACCAGTACAGATAAGGAATTGTATGAAAACTAGAATCCATGTTAATCAGCATAACATTAAGGCTAATGCCAAGGGTGCTGAGTTACCAGTGATTACTGTTAAAGATTACAAGCAAAATAGAAAATCAAACCATGCAGCCATTGTAGACTCTGATGGTAAACCACTAGCTAGTATTTACTATTGCCCAGATAAACCTTTGCCGTGTGGCGCTAAGGTTTGGATCGAAACTGATTTGGAGGTTGTGACCATTGGATAATATAGATTTATTTGTAGATAATTTCGTTATTCATTCTGAGAGTCGTGAGGCCCTCATACTTAACAGTAGTACTGTCGAAGGGTTCAAGGGTCAGTTACATGAACTTGTACTGACTGAAGTTAAAGATATTCTAATGGAACGTATTAGATATTATGAGAGACAGAGGGAGAAAGTTCCTTCTTCAGGTCATGAGAGATATGATCGGCTTACTGATGCCCGTGATACCCTAAAAGATTTGCATGATGACATCGCATTCTGGGGTTACAATTATGACGAAGTGAGGAAAACCTCTTGAATATATTTTATATTGATCGTTGCCCTGTCAAGGCCGCTCAGATGCAGTGTGACAAGCATGTTGTTAAAATGATTTTAGAATCTGCACAAATGCTTTGCGCCGCTCACCATGTTGAGGGTGACGGTAATGTACCGTATAAGTTAGCCCACAAGAATCATCCCAGCACAGTATGGACTCGCACCAATAAGAAACACTATCGGTGGTTGTGGGATCACATGATTGCCCTGGGTGAGGAATATACTAGTCGCTATGGCAAGGTACATATGACTATTACTAAGTGTGCTGCGGCGCTTAAGAATCCTCCTGAATCAGTGCCTGATATTGAATGGTCTGATCCACCACAGTGTATGCCTGATGAGTGTAAGCGAGAGACCTCCCTGGCTGGGTACACTGAATATTATTTTAATTACAAACCAAAGGTTATTGATATGCGTTTTAGGGGTGTAAAGTATGAGCATTAAATTTTATAAATCTTTAGTGGGTTGCGACGATGCCCTGGATATAATGTACCCGAAAAGGAACTGGCCCTCTGGTGCTATAAAAACTCCAAAACCACATGTAGTTGAAATAATAAAACTTTATCGCCGTGGGTTTACTAATGCCGAGATAGCGGCTAAGATACAAAAACCTAGAAAGATAGTTAGTTCTATTATAAGAAAATCAGGATGCCAGTGATGCAAAATTTAATTGATGCAGCCAATCATATCTTGTGTTACTCTACAATTTACTGTGGTTTTGAAGAGGTTAATGAAGAGATGCACGAGGATGCCATAAGGTTATTACTAAAACATGGCGACTTCATAAAGGATTTTGTTAAAGTTTATTTAGATACACAGGAGGACGAAAGGAATGAGTGCCACTGATACAAGAGCGGAGTTTTGCGGAATGGTGGATGACTGGTGGTGCCAGTTGTTTGCTATGCGTCTCGGCTCCCCACTACCTTCGGAAAAAATTAAATTCAGATTCATAAGGTTTGTTGAGGATCGCTGCGCTGAAGTAGGTAGCTGGCGCATTACTGACGATGACCTATGTAATCTATTTCCTGAGTTTATTGATGACATAGCAACATGGTAGAGGATATTTTAAAACTAAAACAAATGTTGCTAAACCCTAAACGTAGCGATGAATTCGACACCTGGTACTATCTAGATGGCTGGCGAATGTGCCACGTTAAGATTGGCAATAAGCGTGGGACTGTAACTCCCAAGTTTGGCAGGGGTAAAATCACTGTCGGTATGAGGCAGCTTAAGGATGATCTGAGCGGGTTATACTGGTATGCCGCAAGATGTCACGCAGGCAGGCACGTTAAAAAAAGATCGCGCACATGGCAGAAAGATTATGCTTGACACGACTAGGGGTAGATGGTATTTTCTAGGGGTAGATAGTATTTTTCACAAACCAAAAAATAAAGGAGTATACTTATGGTACTAGAAGGCATAGCTTATTGGGCTAGTGTTACTTCACCGAACACAACATTCGAGCCTGTCTTTACAGTCAATCTAGTTGTCTCTGAAGAGAAAGCTGATGAGCTTCGATCTCAGGGCATCAAGGTTGTAGACAAGGAGGAAGGCCCGACTGTAGTAATAAAGCGTAAAGTGAATGGCCCTAATGGTATGATTCGCAGCGCACCTAAGCTACTGGACTCTCAGAAGAGGCCATTAGACTGTAAAGTTGGTAATGGTTCTAAGGTTAAGGTTCAATACAAGCCTTGGGAGGTTACCAGGAGTGGCACAGTATACCGTGGGTTAGACTTTCAAGCTATGCAGGTTTTAGAGTTAGTTAGCTACTCTGTGGATGGCGATGAGTTTGATGTTGAAGATGACGAAGAGGAGATTTCTGAACTATGAGCGAGGAAAATAAACCCACAGTGACCTACCAGGACACTGAGTACAACATTGAAGATCTACCTGAACGCGCACGGCAGTTAGTAGATCTTGTGCAGAGTGTACGCTCAGAGGCTTCTGGCATACAGGCGAGGCTAAATATATTGCAAGCAGCAGAGATAAAGTTCACTGAAGAACTTGAGGCTGAGTTTGCAGCTATGGGTTCTGATTCTGAGGAAGAGGAGGAAGAGGAGGATTTCCCAGGCTTTGCATCTTAACTACAGGGGCTTCGGCCCCTTCTTCATATTTGGAGATATAAATGTCATTTGTTCAATATCATAAGCCTTGTCCGTTATGTGGCAGTAGCGATGCTGCTAGTATTAATGACGATGGTTCTGCATATTGCTTTAGTTGCTACACAAGAATACCTAACTATGATAATCCAGAGGAAAAAGTGGAAGACTTTAGAACTTATAAAAATAATTCTATGAACAATAACGAAGGATCTTTTTCACCGCTAACAGATAGAAGCATCTCTCTAGAAACAGCTAAAAAGTTTGGAGTCAAATCAACAACAAACTCTGACGGTTCAGTACAATCCCACCTTTATCCCTACTACATTGCAAACGAGATGGTAGGAACGAAAGTTCGTAACTGCAAAACAAAAGAATTTATTTGGAGAGGATCACCCAAAGGAACAACTCTATTTGGGCAGCAGCTATGGCAGACTGGCGGTAAATATATAACCCTTACAGAGGGTGAGTGTGACGCTATGGCTGCGTATGAAATGATGGGTTCCAAATGGCCTGTTGTGTCTGTAAAGAACGGAGCAGGCGGGTCTGTCAAAGACGTTAAAGAAAACCTACAGTTCCTTGAGTCCTTCGATAACATTGTCATAGCATTTGATAATGACAAGGTAGGTAAAGAGGCAGCACATAAAGTCGCTAGATTATTCCGCCCTGGTAAAAGTAAAATAGTTCTTCTCCCTGAAGAGTTTAAAGATCCTAATGATATGCTCAAGAACAATCGTTCAGCGGCATTCATGGCTGCTTGGTGGGCCGCTAAAACCTATACTCCAGCAGGCGTTCTTGATATTACGGAGATGAAAGAAGAGTTCTTTAAGAACGATGAAAAGGAATCTATCCCTTATCCCTGGGTAGGTCTAAATGAAAAATTATTTGGTATGCGACAAGGTGAGTTAGTTACTTGGACAGGCGGATCAGGGCTTGGAAAGTCAAGCGTTACAAGAGAACTAGAACACTGGCTTTTAAAAACAACTAATGACAATGTTGGAATACTAGCTCTCGAAGAAAACTGGAAGAGAACAGTTTACGGTTTGTTATCCATAGAAGCTAACAAGCGTCTTTACATAAAACAAATAAGGGATGAGCTACCCGCTGGTGAGCTGTCTAAATACTTTGACAAGCTGCACGATAAAGAAAACGCTCATAGGTTGATAGTTCACTCACACTTAGGCGTTCAGGATGTGGATGAATTGTTTTCTAAACTAAGATATATGATCATAGGTTTAGACTGTAAGTGGGTCGTAATAGATCACTTAGGAATGATGACATCTGCGATGGCTGAAGGTGATGAGCGTAGAGCCATTGATAATATTATGACCAGACTCAGATCCCTAGTCGAAGAAACAGGAGTGGGAATGATGCTTGTTTCTCACTTACGCCGTGTAGACGGTAACAAAGGACATGAAAATGGGGTTGAGGTTTCTCTCTCACATCTAAGAGGCTCAAATGGTATCGGTCAAATATCAGATTGTGTGATTGCTCTTGAACGTAACCAGCAATCCGATGATCCAACCGAGGCTTCTACAACCAGGATGCGTATACTTAAATCAAGATACACTGGAGAGGTGGGCATAGCAGGACACTTGCTGTATGATAAAGATACTGGAAGACTTAATGAAATCTTTGTGGAAGAAAAAGATGAGGAAATGGAGCTTTGAAACAACTAGTTTTTGATATTGAAACAGACGATGTAAAAGCAACAAAAGTCTGGTGCCTATGCACACTAGATGTAGATAGTGGAGAAGAAAAAACATTTACATATGAAAACCTACGTAAGGGTATAGAGTATCTCGAAAGCGCAGATAAGTTGATAGGCCATAATATTATTGGCTTTGATGTGCCAGTTCTTGAGAGACTAACAGTAGCTAATTTAAGTGACAAGAAACTTGTAGATACTCTAGTTCTATCCAGACTCTTTAACCCAGTTCGTGAGGGAGGACATGGCCTAGAGTCCTGGGGTTACACTCTTGGAGTCCCTAAAATTGAGTTTGATCAGTACGATACTTTCTCCCAGGAAATGATAGACTACTGTGTGCAAGATGTTAGGTTAAACTTTAGAGTCTTCCAAGAGTTAAAGAAACTTAGCAAGGGGTTTAGTCCTGAGTCTGTTCAAATAGAAATGGATACATATAAAATAATATGTAAACAACGCGACAAAGGTTTTATGCTTGACATCCCAAAAGCCCAGTCGCTCCTCTCAGAACTTAACTCTAAGATGGATGAGGTAGTTAAGAAGGTTCATGAAAGGTTCTTGCCAAAAAAACAAACAACATATTTGTATCCTCAGTTTTCTAAACAAAATAAACTATTAAAAACATCAGTCACCAACTTTGGTAAGAAGACTAGACTGAGCTTTATTGAATTTAATGAGATGTCATCGGCTGTAAAAGCCAGGGGGAAGAATGTTAAGATACCTAGAATAGAGCTTACTGATTTTAATTTAGGATCTAGAAAACAGATAGGCGAATATCTAGTTGAGTTTGGTTGGAGACCTAAAGTATTTACACCAACAGGACAGCCACAGGTAGATGAAAAGATACTTTCCAAAGTTAATATACCAGAGGCTGGACTTATCTGTGATTATCTCATGTATCAAAAGCGTATAGCTCAGATAGAGTCCTGGTTGAAATGTGAAGAAAACTCTAGGGTTCATGGCTTTGTTAACAGCAACGGCACTATAACAGGACGCATGACTCACAACAGTCCTAACCTAGCCCAAGTTCCAAGTAGTAGCTCTCCATATGGAAAAGAATGTAGATCTTGCTGGACTGTGCCCCAGGGATACAGACTTGTTGGAATCGATGCCAGCGGCCTTGAGCTTAGGATGCTTGCACACTATCTTAATGATGAGGATTATACTAATGAAATCGTTAACGGAGATGTCCATACAGCTAACCAACGATCTGCGGGACTTGAATCAAGAACTCAGGCAAAAACTTTCATCTATGCCCTATTATACGGAGCAGGAAATCAGAAACTTGGAACAGTGGCTGGAGGAGGTGCAAAGCTTGGTTCGCAACTTAGAAAATCATTCTTCGATAATTTACCATCATTCAAAGCTCTTACAAATAGAGTTGAACGAGCGGCCTCAAAAGGTTATTTAAAAGGGCTTGATGGACGAAAGATATTTGTTCGATCAAAACATGCTGCACTAAATAGCCTGCTACAAAGTGCAGGAGCTATTGTCATGAAGAAGGCATTAATAATATTTCAGGATAAAATAAAAGATATTGATGCTCACTTTGTCGCTAATGTACACGATGAATGGCAGTTAGAAACAGAAGAAATGAGTTCTGATACTGTAGGCAACTTAGGCATAGAGGCAATAAGAGAAGCAGGTATTAAATTAAATCTTAATTGTCCATTAGATGGAGAGTACAATGTCGGATACAACTGGTCAGAAACCCACTAAAAATTGCAGGATGTGCGAAGCCCCTCTGATCGTAGGGGATAACATAACAATAAAAAGATGGGAACAATCCGTTTATTATTGCCAAGCATGTGAAAGAATAGAAATGAAAAACAGACGCATGTTTGTAAACGGAGAATACATTTCAATTAATCACCCATTACATAAACCTGGAAGATACAAAGGCTTCTCTGACGCAGCCTTCTCTTCTTTAGAAAATTATTCCATAAACTTAGAGGGAGAAGTTTATGTATTATACAACCCTTCTTTCCCTAGTTGGTGTAAAGTGGGTATGGCTGTAGACGCAGTGGACAGACTAAAACAATATCAAACATCCTCCCCTTACAGAAACTATAAGCTAGTAAAAAAGTATTCTGTTGATGATAGAAGAGAGGCCGAACTAGAGGCACATTCGCTACTAGGACACCACTATGATCGTAAAGGTGAGTGGTTTGTTTGTTCACCTCAACTGGCTGTTGATAAACTAGATGAACTGTTTGAAGGAAGGCAACTTGAACTCTTTAAATAATTTAGTTGACGATATATATAAAACCTTAGAGCCTCTGTGTGATGGTGAGAGTATAGATATATCTGACGATCTTATAGATGAGTTATCAGAGAATATAAAATCTGTTTTCAAACAGTGGAAAAATGTTCCTGAAAGAAATAAAAATTTTACATTACGCATGTCAAACGTGGGCAGACCTTCTAGGCAGCTTTGGTATGAGAGCAAAACAGGAGCAAGCGGTGGGGGTAATATACAACCTTCCACGTTTATAAAATTTATGTACGGGCACATCTTAGAAGAAGTGCTTCTTTTCTTAGTTAAGATAGCAGGCCATGATGTCAGTGACTGCCAAAAAGAAGTTAACGTAAAAGGCATCTCTGGTCATATGGACTGTAAGATAGATGGGGAAGTGGTAGATATAAAAACAGCATCGGGTAGAGCCTTTCAGAAGTTCTCTAATGGTACACTTCCAGAAGATGATCCCTTTGGGTACATCGCGCAACTATCAGGATATGAAGAGGCTGAAGGAACAAGTAATGGGGGCTTTCTAGTTATCAACAAAGAAACAGGAGAATTATCATTTTTTCAACCAGAAGAGCTTGACAAAATCAACATAGGCTCTAGAATAGATAGTTTACTTTCTTCTTTATCATCTGACACCCCTCCAGATCGATGCTACGCTCCCACACCAGACGGTAAATCTGGGAACATGAAACTTAATAAAGGCTGCACCTACTGCGCCTATAAGTTTGATTGCTATTCTGATTCCAATGATGGAAAGGGTCTAAGAGTATTTGATTATGCTAAAGGCCCTGTATATATGACAAAAGTAAAATCGTTACCCAGAGTTTCGGAGATTACTAATGAATTCAAAAGCGTGTAGGAAAGTTTCTCGAAAAGCAGATGAGTTACTTTTTGATTGGTTGAGAACTTTGATACCAGAAGAAGACATATCAAAGATAAATAAAAATAATTTCAAAACTTATCTGCCAGATCAAGATTATTTTTACGCTAATAATGCAATAAGACTTAGCTTTTATAGCCCTAAATGGGTTCGCAAACAATTAAAAAAATTTATAAGTCTTGGAAAAAACATAGAGAATATTACTATGTCTGATCTAGAATCTTACGCAAAGCGTGGAGCAAATCATCAGCACTAAGAAAAAATCACCCAGCGGTTGGCGAAAGCCTAGAGTACCCAGACCTCCTAGATATAAAAAAGCAGATGGAACTAAATATGATTCTATCTGGGAGGCTTTACTACATGAGTCTATTCTAAAAGACTGGGATCATCACACTGATCATGTTTCATATATTATTGAGCATAAATATGAGCCTGATTTTGTTAGAAAGATTGGCAGAAAAAAAATACTTTTAGAATCTAAAGGTAGGTTTTGGGACTTCCAAGAATACAACAAGTATGTTTGGGTGAAAAAAATATTACCTAAAAATACAGAACTGGTATTCTTGTTTGCAAACCCCTCTGCTCCCATGCCTGGGGCCAAGCGCCGCAAAGACGGTACTAAAAGATCACACGCAGAGTGGGCGACTGCTAATGGATTTAGATGGTTTAGTGAAGAAACAATTCCTGATGATTGGATAGATGTTAAAGCTAGAGAGTCTGAAGATTACAAAAAAAGAAATGATAAACTTGACTTGGAGATGCAGTGAATAAGAGTATAGATGACGCAACACCAGAAGATTGGAATGCTTTACGAAAGCCAATAACACATAGGAAAATTATGAGCAATAGATTAGACGATATAGCAAACGATCACCCATTCTTTGGCGAGAACACCCCTGACAATAGTACAAAGTTTGACTCTGTGAACAAACCAGAACACTACAACAGCAGCAAGATGGAGTGCATAGATGCTATCCACGGCATGTTG
>CEPH01038462.1_pt1 | contig 12250 bp, 22 predicted proteins | sample 530571 | NCBI WGS metagenome assembly CEPH01 (sample SAMEA2620413, study PRJEB7988) | marine metagenome | biome: marine biome (ENVO:00000447); feature: surface water layer (ENVO:00002042); material: "saline water (ENVO:00002010), including plankton (ENVO:xxxxxxxx)" | depth 5 m | reverse complement strand
AGTGATTTATCAAGTTTTATTAATTGGTCAAATCTCAAAGCTAGCGATGTACAAGGTTGGGTAGAAGCTGCTTTAGGTAGTGATGAGGTTACTGCACTAAAAGCAAGCATTGATGCAAGTATAGCTGAAAAGGTATCACCAACATCAGTTACAAAAATATTAAGTTAATTTAAATAAGGGGATTAGGATGAAAAATACTTTAAAAATAGATACTTTAGTGCAAGAAGACGGCACTGAAATTAAAATAGAAGATTTAGCTCCAGAGCAAAAATATCTTCATTCACAAATATTAGATTTATCTAATAAACAAAGGAGAGCACAGTTTGAACTTGATCAAGTTAATGCAAGTTTATCTGTTTTCCAAAAAGCTTTTGTTGATTCTTTAGAACAAGAAGAAACAGAAGAAAACACAAAAAAGGAGAGTGACTAATGAAAAACATATCATTAATATTAATACCTTTATTTATAACTTCTTGTGCCAGTATTGGGGCGGTTATAGATGGCGGTCAAGATTTAGTAACCAGTGTTGTTGACTCATCTGTTGAAACAGCAGGTAATATAACTAATGCGGTGCTAGATGATGTTAGTTCTGTTGTTGATACAGTTGGAGATTCCGTATCCGATGTAGTTGATACTGTTGTTGAAGAAGTAGACGAACAAACTAACGAATTACAAAACGAAGAAGAACAGGAGGAATAATGGTCTGGTTAAACGTATTAGTATGGATTACTGCAATTATAGCTGTAGCTTCGGTAATAGCAGCTATCACACCAACACCTAAAGACGATGTCTGGTTTGGTAAACTATATAAAATTATAGATTGGTGTGCTTTAAATGTAGGTAAAGCTAAAGATAAGTAATGCCAACAGTCAAAGACGCTTTAGCAGAGTTAAATGCACACGAAAGAGAGTGTGCTATTCGCTATGAATATATAGAAAAAAGATTAGATGAAGGCTCTGCTAAATTTAAACGATTAGAAATGTTACTTTGGGGGGTTTATCCGTTTATACTAGGCTCTATAGTGTTTGCTAGTTTTATATAGGAGATTAAGTGCCTTTACAAAAATTTTTATTCAAACCAGGAATTAATAAAGAACTTACAGCATATTCTAACGAAGGTGGTTGGTTCGATAGTAATTTAATAAGATTTAGAAAAGGGCTCCCCGAAAAAATAGGTGGTTGGGCGAGAAGAAGCGATAATAATTTCATATCTCGTGGTAGAGCTTTACATGCATGGCAATCACTCGCTGGCACACAGTTTATAGGAATAGGTGCCACACAAAAGTATTATATTGTAGAGGGTGTTAATTATTACGATATAACGCCTATAAGGAAAACATCTACAAACAGTATTACCTTTTCTGCTACTAACGGAAGTGCTGATATAACTGCAACTGATAGTGGTCATGGTGCGGTTATAGGAGATTTTGTTACTATAAGTGGTGCTGTTAGTTTAGGCGGAAATATAACAGCAACTGTTTTAAACCAAGAGCACCAAATTACAGCTGTACCAAGTTCTAACACTTATACTTTTACTGCTTCAGCAACAGCTAATTCTAGCGATACAGGAAATGGTGGTTCAGGAGTTGATGGTGCATATCAACTAAATGTTGGATTGGATGTTTTCATAGCATCAACAGGCTGGAGTGCTGGTGCTTGGGGAGAAGGAACTTTCGGTTCAGTTTCTCCATTATCTTTTGCTACACAATTACGATTATGGTCGCACGATAACTTTGGTGAAGATTTAATTATAAATGCTAGAGGTGGTGGCGTTTTCTATTGGGATACAAGCACTGGAACATCTACTAGAGCAGTAGCATTACCAGATTTATCAGGAGCAAATTTAGCACCTACGGTAGCACTTCAAGTTTTGGTAAGTGATATTGATAGACACGTTATTTGTTTCGGAGCTGACCCTATAGAAGGTGGAGCAAGGTCAGGAACATCTGATCCATTACTTATAGCTTTTAGCGACCAAGAAGATGTAACACAATGGGAACCTTTACCGACTAATACTGCAGGTTCATTACGTTTATCTTCAGGTTCTCTAATTATAGGTGCAATTAGAGCAAGACAAGAAACATTAGTTTGGACAGATACTGCTCTTTATTCTTTAAGTTTTATAGGACAGCCTTTTACGTTCGGTGTTAATCTAATAAATGAAGGTATAAGTATGATAAGTCCAAACGCAGCTGTTAACACCACTAAAGGTATTTTTTGGATGGATAAAAAAGGGTTTTACGTTTATACAGGTAGAGTTGCTACAGTTCCTTGTTCTGTTTTAGATTATGTTTTTAGTGATATGAACATATCGCAATCATTTCAAGTTTTTGGATTTTCTAATAAGGCTTTTGATGAAGTAGGGTGGTTTTATTGCTCATCAGGTGTAACTAATATAGATAGGTATGTTGTTTATAATTACGAAGAAAACGTTTGGTCAATAGGACAACTATCTAGAAATGCATGGTTAGACGAAGGCACTTTAGACAACCCTATAGCGACACATGAAATATCAACTAATAGTAGTTGTGTTTTTAATCACGAAGTAGGTCATGACGATAATGGTTCAGCTATGCAAAATGTTTTTATTGAATCTAGTGATTTTGATATAGGAGAGGGAGATTTTTTCCAATATGTTAATAGAATTATTCCTGATATAAAATTTATAGGTAGTGGCTCCTTAGGTTCGTCAGGACAAAAAGTTGATTTTGTTTTGAAAAAAAGAAATTTTCCAGGAGAAGATTTAACGACAGTAACTACAGCCTCTTGTTTTTCTAACACTACAAAATTAGATACACGATTACGAGGTAGACAAGCAGTAATACGTGTGCAATCTAACGACGATAACACAAACGATACTGGTATGAGTTTTAGATTAGGAGCTACTCGTTTAGATTTAAAACCTGACGGTCAAAGGTAATGTCTAAACTGTTAGAAACAAAATTACCTGTCGCAGTAGGACCTCTTGATCCTGCAATATTTAATAGATTAGTAAGAGTATTAGAATTATCTTTAGGTAGTAAAGATATAGACGCAACGCAAACTGTAAATGAAAACCAAAGAAATTTAAATTTGTTTAATAAAGGAGATATAATTTATAATTTAAGTACGGATCAATTACAACTATGGACTGGAACACAATGGATAGATTTATACGTTGGGGAAGAAAAAGGAGTACAAGGCAATATGGCTTTGGGAAAAGTAAGCATAAAAACCAATGGAGCAACAACGGTGCCAATATTATGAACATTGATAAATTAAGAGAAGAACTTACTTTTGATGAGGGGTGTATTGATAAAATATACTTAGATCATTTAGGCTATCCAACTTTTGGTATAGGTCATCTTATTCTAGAAACAGACCCAGAACACGGAAAAGAAGTGGGTACGCCTGTTTCTAACGAAAGAATTAAAGAATGTTTTGAAAACGATATCAATACAGTAACAAAAGAATTAGATAGAAATCTTTCATGGTGGATACATCTGCCAGAAGATATTAAAAGAGTTTTAGCAAACATGGGTTTTAATTTAGGTATAACTAGATTATTAAAATTCAAAAAGTTTTTAACTGCATTAGAAGAACATAATTGGGAAACTGCTGCGGTTGAGATGATGGATAGTCGTTGGGCTACACAAGTAGGACCAAGAGCGACTAGACTTAGAGATAGGGTTCTCTTAGGAGGGCAAGGTTAAACAAAAATTATTAGCATGGATTGATAGACTTATAGAAAAGTCATGGCAAAACTACGCTAATAAATTACATAGGAAAAATAATGAAAAAATCTAAATACATGAGAAGAGGCGGAGCTTTAAAGAGTTCTAAGTATAAGAAACGTGGTGGGGCTAAAAAGAAAGTAATGAGAAGAAAAAGAAGGAAGTAGTGCCTCATCTCATAAGTAATATCCCGCACTTTAAATGTTGGGTGCGAAGGGAATTCACAGCTAATCACACAAGATATCACGGCGAGTTTTTACACGCAATAGCTTTCGCCGTTAACACAATACCAGATAGGTCTTTGAGTTTTCAGGTAGTTTTCACAGGTTGCGAAAACGAATACGATGACTGGGACGAGGGTAATATACATGGTGGTGCAATGTGGGCACGTATGCCTATACAGGGTCTTATAGCAGATATACCTGTAGAGGATTGGGCGGTGCCTATGGAAGACCATCTATGTCAGCCTTGGGATTGTGAATCAAGAGACCATTCGGTTATAGTTATGGATAGAGTAAGTTCTTCTCCATGGCTTTGCAAAATAGACGGAAAGTTTTATACTGGTAAGTATATGTTTACAGTAGATTATACAAATAACGCTATTGCCGATTGTCCTGCACAGCACAAACAGTCGCACGTGCTTTATATAACAGAAGATTGTGAGTGGAAAGGAAACTTGGTTGCTTTACCTAATAATAGGGTTAGAGCCACAAGTCCTGCCTTATGGGTAACAGGTGAGGGTGCACCAGACTTTACACCATCACAACACTTACATTCTGCAGAGGGTCATGAAAGTTATCTTGACCCATCTATAACTTTTAATAATTTATACGAGGATTAAATATGCCTAGAAAACCTACTAAAGCAAAAAAGAAAACTACTAAGAAAAAGAAGAAGAAAAAAGGAGCAACACCTACAAACCCTAGTTTATACGCTAGAGTGAAGGCTGAGGCTAAACGTAAATTTAAAGTGTATCCAAGTGCTTATGCGAATGGGTGGTTGGTACGTGAATATAAAAAACGTGGTGGAGGGTATAGATAATGGCAAGAAAAGGTTTATGGGCTAATATACACGCTAAACGTAAAAGAATAAAAGCAGGCTCTGGTGAGCGTATGCGTAAAAAAGGTGCAAAAGGTGCACCTACAGCAGCACAGATGAGACGTGCTAGAAAAGGAACTAAAAAACGTGGCAAAAAGTAGACGTAAAAAAGACCCTAAAAAGGGAACTGGTAAAAAACCTAAAGGTAGTGGAAGAAGATTATACACAGATGAAAATCCGAAAGACACAGTACGTATTAAATTCGCTACTCCTGCAGACGCAAGGGCAACAGTTGCAAAAGTTAAAAAAGTTAACAAACCTTTTGCAAGAAAAATACAAATTCTTACTGTCGGTGAACAGAGAGCGAAAGTGATGGGTAAAACGCAAGTAGTAAGTATATTTAAAAAGGGTAAAGAAGCTATAAGAAAAGCGAGGAAAAAACGTGGCTAAACCAAAAGGAGGTCTTACTGCATGGTTTGGTAAAGGCAAAAAAGGAGACTGGGTAGATATAGGTGCTCCTAAGAAAAAAGGCAAGTTCCAAAAATGCGGTAGAAAGTCTGCTAAAGGTAAAAGCAAACGTAAATACCCTAAATGTGTTCCACGCAGTAAAGCTAGAAGTATGACGGCGGCACAACGTAGAAGTGCTGTAAGAAGAAAAAGAGCTGCTGGTAATCCTGGAGGTAAACCAAGAAACGTAAGAACATTCGTTAGGAAGAAAAGGAGAGCAAATGGCAAAAAGAAAAAAAGCTAAAGCCATAAGAAGAACAACAGGTAAGGGAGGTAATTATCGACCCACTAAAAAAGGGGCGGGAATGACCAAGAAGGGAATTAGGGCTTACAGAAAAGCTAATCCTGGAAGTAAACTAAAAGGAGCTGTTACAGGTAAAGTAAAGAAAGGTAGTAAAGCAGCCAAAAGACGTAAGTCATATTGTGCTAGGTCTTTAGGACAATTAAAAAGAAGCTCTGCTAAAACTAGAAATGATCCTAATTCAAGAATACGTCAAGCAAGACGAAGGTGGAAATGTTAAATGGCTAAAGCACCAGAATCATTTGTATATAATGCTACTTTAGATAGAGTAATAGATGGAGACACATTTGATTGTGTTTTAGATTTAGGTTTTGATGTAAAACTTCATAAACAACGTGTAAGACTTGCAGGTATTGATACGCCAGAATCTAGAACACGAGATAAAGCTGAAAAAGTTTTAGGCTTGGCTGCTAAAGAAAGACTTAAAGAACTATGTGTAGGAACTTTTCAGGTTAAATCTCTAGGCAAAGGTAAGTATGGTAGAATACTAGGAATACCTTATACAGAAGATGGTAAAGATATTTGTCAAATACTTATTAAAGAAGGTCATGCGGTTGAATATGACGGCGGTAAGAAAACTAAAGTTTGGGGCGATTATTAGTGGAAAGTGCTGTAACTCTTATTCAGGAAGTTGGTTTTCCAATAGCTGCTGCTATAGGTTTAGGTTGGTTTATTTATAAACTTGTAATTCGTATAGTAGATGGTATGGAAACAAAATTAGATATCGTAGATGAAAAAGTAGCACAACAAATTAGTGCGATAGAAGAAAGGTTAGGAACTAAATTAGATTCACAACATGGTATTTTAGTAGCTCTTATAGATAGAGTGCGTAGTTTAGATAATGAAATTATTAGACAAGATACTTTAATTAAAACAATATTAGGTGTACCAAACTTAATAGATAGTAATAAAATTGCAAAGGCGGATAGAGATGATCAAAGAAAAGATTAAAGAAGAAGCAGAAAAACAGTTCTTATTAAGAATAATAGCGTTATTAGGTGTGATCCTGTTTTTAGGTATTTTTATAACTAATGTAAAAGCAGATACTATAACTTTTAAATTTAAAAATCCTAGTTTCAGTGGTGTTAATACGTCATCACATTATTTAACAATTGAAAACCAAGAGTTTAATAGAAAAATGACTATTAAAGCAGAGATTAAAGCTTTACAAGATGAAATAGAAAGAGATAAAGAAAATACAACACTTGCTAGATTTATTAGGAATCTAGAGAGCCGTATCTATGCACAGTTATCTAGACAACTTGTAGAAAATTTATTCGGTGAAACTCCAAGTGATAGTGGTACATTAGAATTAGAAGGTAATACTATTGAATACAGTATAGTAGATGGAATTATAACGTTAACAATAACAGACCCAGATGGAAATATTACAACGATACAGTTGCCTGTTGGTGATTTTTCTTTCTAGCTGTAGCGTAGCTCCCGTACTACAACAGTTTGAACAAAAAGGCGAATGTATAAAATATAAAGTTAGTTTAGAAGGCACCGTTGTTAGAAGGTGCGTAGAAAGGGAACCCTATGTAGAAAACTTACCTAAAGTTTTAGAAATACAATCGCAAGAATTATTAGAAGTAGAGGTTCCTAAAATCCCCATAGTTGTTGCTGTTTACCCAACAGCATTTACTGATCAAACAGGTCAACGTAAAAGTAATAGTGAGTTTGCTTTATTTAGTAGTGCTATAACGCAAGCACCAAGTCATCTTCTTATTCGTGCATTAAAACATACAGCGAATGGAAACTTTTTTAGAGTAGCGGAAAGAGTTGGTTTAGATAACCTAACTAAAGAAAGACAATTAATACGTTCTGCTAGACAAGATGAAGATGATGCAAAACCTTTAATGCCTTTATTATTCGCAGGAGTTCTTATGGAAGGAGCCGTAGTTGGTTATGATACTAATATTAAAAGCGGTGGTGTTGGAGCTAGATATCTAGGTTTAGGAGCAAGTAAACAATACAGGATAGATAGCGTAACTTTATCTTTGCGTATGGTTAGCGTGGCTACAGGAGAAGTATTAATAGATGTTTTAGTTAGTAAACAAATATACAGCTACGGAAAATCACAAGACGTTTTTAAATTTATAGAAGCAGGAACAGAATTAGTAGAATTAGAGGGCGGTGATGTAGAAAATGATTCAGTAACAATAGCTTTACAAAGAGCGATTGAAGATGCTGTTTTGCAAATAATAAAAATAGGGTATGATAGAAAATATTGGGAGAAAAAATATGAATAGATTAATTAGTTTTATTTTAGTATTACCTTTTCTGATTACAGCAGACAATGAAATATATGTTGATCAATCAGGAGCAACTGCTAACATAGATTTAGAACAACTTGGTTCATCTAATATCATTGGTGGTCTAAATTCTGTAGCTGGAACTTTAACAGCTTTAGATTTAGATGGCGATTCTTTAACTTTAGATATTAACCAAATAGGTGATAGCAACAAATTTCTAGGTGATATTTTAGCAGGTAGTTTAACAGGCTTTTTTGAGTTTGATGGTGATAGCAATACTTTTACTATACAAGTTGATCCTACGAATACCTACGGTGCAGATAATTCTGATCTAAACGTAGATGTAACAGGTAGTTCTAATACATTTACTTTAGATTTAGCTACTACAGCGTTAGCAAGTACTACAGACCTAGATTGGATTATTCAAGGCGATAGTAACGTTTTTGATTTTGATATTAATTACGATACAGGTACAAGTTATGTTGACGTAGATGGAGATAGCAACACAGTAAATTTTGAAGGAAGTGGTTATGCGGGAGGTTATTTCTATCTTGACCAAACAGGTAATAGTAGAACATTCGATATTACGCAATCTTCAACTTTGGCACTTGATTGGCTTAAAATCACATCTACTGGTTCTAATGGTACTGTCTGCGTGGTTCAAGACGACAGCGGTACAAGCGTCAGTTGTTGATATAGGCGATATTGCTGAATTATCGGGTAACGCTCAAATAGTTCGTGATCAGCCGTATACTGCAGAGTTAGATTTTGCAATACAAAGTAATGATCAAGCCATAACGAATAATGGTCGTTTAGGTATAAAATTCCTTGATGACTCTGTTGTAAGGCTTACAGAACATTCACAACTTGTAATAGACGAATATATATACGACCCTGATCCTAGTAAATCTAAAATGTCCCTTAATTTTGCTTTAGGTACAGCTAGATTTATAACGGGTAATTTAAGCCGCATAGATAAACAAAACATAAAACTTAGTACTCCTACTGCAAACATTGCGATTCGTGGTACTGATTTTACTGCGACAGTAGACGAACTAGGTCGTTCTTTAATAATCTTGTTACCTGATGCATTTGGTCTTTCTAGTGGTGAAATAGAAGTAGTAACGGCTATGGGCTCTGTTTTACTTAATAGACCTTATCAAGCTACAACAGTGAGTGTTTTTGAAGCAGCACCAACAAAACCAGTAATTTTAGATTTATCTTTAGATATTATAGATAATATGTTAATAGTTACACCGCCTAAAGAAGAAACTTTACAAGAAGAACAAACAAGTACAACACAAAACGATAGTGTTTTAGATTTTAATGATTTAGATATTGATTATTTAGCTGAAGATTTTCTAGAAGAAAGTAATTTAGAATTTACAGAACTAGATATCAACTATCTAGATGTAAATTTTCTAGAAGATTTACTTGATGTTATAGACGCTTTAGAAGTAGAGGAAGAAGAAGAACAGCTAGGTTTAGCAACTAGTGTAAATCTTACAGGCACTAATTTTGGACAAGATACTCAAACACAAATAACAACAATAATCGCAGGTCAAGTAATTAGTTTACAAAGAAAAGTAAACCAAAATTTACAACTTGATTTAAATTCTGGTAATGCTTATACGCTTATTTTAATACAAGACGGAGTATCTAATATAATTAAAATAAACGGCGGTAGCGACTCTGTTATCACTATTACACAAGGTAGTGGATGAAAAAAATATATTTAATACTTACTGTTTTATTAACACTACCTCTAATATTCCAAACCACACCGCTTGAAATACTTAAATTAAAAACCTATGATGCGTTTATACAAACACCAGAACCCAGTGGTAATTTTGTAATCCTAAATATTACCGAAGAAGATGTAGAGCGTGAAGGTGGTTATCCTTTTCCTCGTAAACGTTTAGCTGATATAAACATAGAGCTTCTAAGTAAAGGTGCAATAGGCGTAGGTTGGGCTATATCTTTTCCACAAGCCGATAGGTTTGGCGGTGATAATGATCTAGCTAGGTCGTTAGGTTATGCCCCTTCTGTTATTGCGATGTTCGAAGATGGAAAAGGTCTTTATCCTGCCTCTCCTGGAACAGTTGTTATAGGCAACAGTGTAGGCGGTATTAGTAGTTCAGGAGTTAAGGCTAACCATTCATCTTACGACGAAGTTCTGCAGGGTTTAGCCATAGCTCCTACTGATGTTGATCAGCTAGTAAGAAGAATGCCTTTATTAGTTAAAACACCTAATAACGAATGGATACCTAGTTTTGGTACACAAATATATAAATCATTGTTTGGTATAAAAACTTATATTATAAAAACTAATGAAAACGGTATACAAGAAATATCAATACAAGGTATACCACCGATTAAAACAGATAGTTTTGGTCGTAAATGGATTAGTTGGGTAGATACACCACAAACAGATTTACAAGAAATGGATGTTAACGGTAAATTCGTTATTGTTGGTGTTACAGCTAATGGTGTAATGCCACAAATCGCTACGCCTGTTGGACTTGTTGAGCCACATAAGATACAAGCAGCACTTGCAGAAAGTATTTTAATACAAGATAGCCCTTATATACCTGATTACGCTTTAATTGTAGAGCTTAGTATAGTTTTAGTTTTAATAAGCCTTATATGGGTCGCTATAGTGCGTTTAGGTATTTATTTAGGGTTAGGTATTACTTTAGTTTTACTAACGGCTACGGGTGTTTACGGCGTTTATACGATAGGTCAAGGTTTTTTAATAGACGTTACATGGGCTTTAGTAAGTGGTTTTATAACTGCAAGTGTAGCGTTTTATTTAAGATTTAGAGAACAATATAAATTACGGTTACAAATTAAAAAACAATTCGAACATTACTTAGACCCAAGACAAGTAAAACAATTACAAAATAATCCTGATTTATTAAAACTAGGCGGTGAAAAAAGAGAGTGTACTTTTTTATTTACCGATGTCAGAGGTTTTACTGCACTATCAGAAACATTAGAGCCAGAGGAAGTAACACATATAATGAATAGAGCTTTAACTATACAGTCTGATGCAGTGAAAGAATACGGTGGAATGGTAGATAAGTATATAGGTGATGCAATGATGGCTATATACAACGCTCCTATTGATCTAGTAGATCACGCAGATAGAGCTATAAAAACAGCTGTAAAGATAATGCAAGATATGGAAAAAGCTAATATAGGTGTAACAATAGGTATCGGTATTAATACAGGGGAAGCTGTAGTAGGTAATATGGGAAGCGAAACAAGGTTCGATTATAGTGCTATTGGAGACGCTGTAAATACTGCTGCTAGACTAGAATCAGCTACAAAAGAAGTAGGCGTAGATGTAATAATAGGGCACAACAGTAAAAAACAAACTAGTTTTAAACTCAAATTGTTAAAACCAATCAAAGTAAAAGGTAAAGAAAAAAGTTTAACAATATATACACTTTGATATATAATCAAACAAACGGAGAAATTCAATGCTGGGGACATTACTAGCTACAATACTTGGTGGAGCAATAGTCGGAGAAATTAACCGACGTAGAGCACCTGAACCTAAAGGAGTTATTGGCTCTGGTACTGCACCTTCATTAGACTCAGGTATACCATTAGAATTAACAGATATAGCGGGTAGTGTAGTTACTGATCCCGAAGATAATGTGTCAGATGAATCAGGCAAAACTATATCAGATTTAGATGAAGAAAAACTACTAGAGCTTCTTAAAAATAATCCTGATGGTATTATGGGATTATATCATGGGGGAAAAATACCAAATTACGCCGATGGCGGAGGTATTTTAGGGTTAGGTCTTTTTGATAATTTAGATACGGTAGTAGATTTAGAAAATTTTTATAATTCACAATCAGAAGAAGTTCAAGATATAATAGATAGTAGTCTTGCAGAAGGTATTCTTGCAATGATTAAACAATATGATGAACCACAAGGTAGTTTAGTATCTACACGAACGCTACCTGTAGCAGGTAATGCAAATAGAAGAAGATTACAATTTAAACCTATAGGGATGGATGATGGTGGTGTTTTAGATAGAAAAATGTTCAAACCTATGTTAAGCGGTGGTGAGCTTGACGGTCCAGGAGGACCTAAAGATGATTTAATTCCTGTAATGGCTAGCGATGGTGAGTTTATGTTATCTAAAGCTACGGTAGATTTAGTAGGTGGTGGTAATCATAATAAAGGTATAGCTGCACTAGAAAAGTTAAATAATAGAGGCAACAGAGTATATGGCTAGTAGAGAAGAACAAGAATATTCCAGTCAAGCCCCCGCAGGGTATATAGGAAGTTTATTATCGGGAACAATATTCCCTTACGCACAATCTTATTTTAAAGACCAGTTTGCTAATTTAGGTAGAGAAGATTCTAGTCCGTTTACCTATACAGGACAAAGGGTAGCTGATTTTGACCCTAGAGAA
>CEPH01039027.1_pt1 | contig 12256 bp, 7 predicted proteins | sample 530571 | NCBI WGS metagenome assembly CEPH01 (sample SAMEA2620413, study PRJEB7988) | marine metagenome | biome: marine biome (ENVO:00000447); feature: surface water layer (ENVO:00002042); material: "saline water (ENVO:00002010), including plankton (ENVO:xxxxxxxx)" | depth 5 m | reverse complement strand
GCCCCGAACCGCAATAATCAGTGGCCCTCAAGACTCCAAATACTCAGTGGACAAACGGGGGAAGTCTTCGTTGCCCACCAGCTGTCGCTCAAGGAGGGTCCAGACGACGTCACGCGGGAGTCGCAGAACGTCGCCGACCTTGACCACGGTTTTCGCGGGGCCGAACCTGCGAAGCGTCGGTATCCACAGCTCTGCGATGGCGTAGCCGTACGAGTTGTTCCCGGTCCGGGTTGAATCGAATACGAAGGCAACCTCATGGCGACCACGTTGAGGCACCAATGCTTGTTTCAGGTCTGCGTAGTCGACCCCCTGGGCTCGTAGACGGGTCGTTAGCTCATCATGAGCGTCACGAATCACCCGATCGAGTTCATTCGGGCTCAACTTGAAGTGATCCGCCAAGTTGGACAGCGCCATATGTGTATAGCCGTTGATCGAATGAATAACAAAAGATTCGTCATCCACGAGCGGAGCCTCGCTGTGTTGTCCCGCCGCGCTCATGTCGGCGCAACCACCAGGTTGAGGACGGGCCATCCGCCGATGGTCGCCCGTTCGACGTCGATTCCGACGTACTCACGATTGTCGATCTCGATGACGACCTTCCCGTGCCGAGTCAATTGCTCGTGCAAGGTTGCAGCAGTCATGAACTCATCGCGCCTCGTTGTGCCCGTCGAGTGGTTTCGATAGCCGAGTTCGTTCGGAGACTTGTCCTCCTTCGCCGGCGCTGCTCGATCGAACGAACAACCGACGTTCCTGCCTTCCGTTGTTCGCACCACGAAAGAGTGTGGGCCCCGATTCATCCCCGCGAGGTGCACCGCGATGACAACGTTCGCCTCCGTAGGGCTTGACAGTTCAGCTCGATCCGCCAAGGAGTCGGCCGCAGCGGCCACACGAGCACTTACGTAGTCGGTGACAGCTTCAGCACCCGAGTACTGCCCTTCGACCATGAAGTTGAGGGATGCTGCACGACCTGCCGGTGACGTCGGATCACTTGAATCGCCGATAGTCCGATTGACAATGTCGACTGGTGTGCCCGCGCTCACCTCCCTGAGCAACTCTGCAGCGATCCGGTCTCCCGCTGGCATCGAGTAGCCGATGATGGTGAGCCTTGAAGCCGCGCGCACGGCCTCGTAGGCGGAACGCCAGAGCACGTGAACAAGGTTCACGTTGTAGTAGGAATCCTTGCTGAGCACTGGAGGGATCAGGAATCGATCGAGCGTCCGTACTCCGGCCAACTCAGACCCTGCGTTGTCCGCCGCCTCGCCAAACCCCTGAATGTAGGGCTGACGAACAACTGTCGATCCATCACCGAGTGACCAGAACCAGTTCAGCGAGCCATGCAGCTTCAGCAGCTGGAACGATTCTCCGCTTGGTCCATCTTGATCACGGAACGTCCGTATCCCCACCGCGCTGGGAGCCGGATAGACGATCTGCGAACCATGAACAGTCGACGCGGTGCTCTCGCCGCTCAAAGTGGAGCCAAGTACTGGCGGATGAAGCGTCGTGACGGCCTGTTCGACGAGCGTGTCGTAGTTGAAGGTGAGCACAGTGGCCTGCTCGTCGTTCCAGAGGCTGATCAGTTGCAGAAGCCATAGAGGCGCGGCGCCTGACGTTGCACCTGCGCCTCGCGTATCCAGCTCATCCGCGAGCGCAGCCGTGATCTGCTCCGCTTCGGCCCGACGCTGTGTGTTCCGGTAGCCCTCCAGGAACGGAAGCGGAGTAGAGAGCAAGGTCAGCTTCTCCTCGAAAGACATACTCTCGTGGCCACTAGGCCAGGTGAGACCCAAGGTCTGCTCGACCGCACTACCGAGTTCATCCGTCAGCGGCATCAACTCGCTGATCGCACGAGAGAACCCGGCTCCGAGGACATAGACCGGTTTCGCGGGCCTGTCAGCCACGTGCAGCTCCCTGGTCCTTCAAGTACTCGTACAGCATTGCCGGCAGCGCCTTCCCAAGCTCCGCGAAGAGCCCGCTGTCGCTAAAGAGGTCGTCGATGAACGCGGGAGTCTCGTCTCGCACCCCGAGCAGCGCCTTCGTGAACGCCTTCGGCAGTGCCGGTGACTCGGCGAACTGCTGCGGGCTGTTCACCGCGGCCTGGTTCGCGAGCTCGACGTCCAGCGCGAGCTTGCCGACAATGTGGTTCATCTGGAGATCGATGACGCCGAGACCGTACTTGTCGCCGAGGCGTTCGTTGAGCTTCTGGATGATCTCCTCGAGCGCGCTTCGATGCTTCTCGTGGATCGCGCCCGATCCGATGGCCGTGATCGGATCCAGCCCCGGGCCCTGCTCGAGGTTCAGCTTCACGGACTCGCCCGCGCTGATCTTGTAGCCGACGAGGGTCACATCCGAGATGTCGACGGGGTCGAGGATTGTCGCGGTCGAAAGCTGGGGGAGGATGCGTCGGAAGAAGTAGTGCCGTCGGGGCAGATCCGTATCTTGGAGGTTGCGTGCCTGGGAAATGAAGTCGTAGAACTTCACGAAGTTCCCGACGTCGGCTTTGAAGAGCCGGAGCTCGTCTTGCTGAGTCTTGTCGTCATCCAAGACCGCCGCAACCCAGCGCTTCTGGAACCGGTCAACAGCCGGTGCGGTCGCCGCCGACACCTTCGAGTTCGCGTTTACGCCACCAGCGAGTGCGGCGTCGAACGCCTGAGAGACCTCAGACATGTCGTAGATTCCGGCCGAGTCGAGCTTGGTCACGAGGTCGTAGATCAGGTTCGGGTCGGTCGTCGCGGTCAGCGTCGCCTTCCGGTAGTACGGCAGGAACGCATCCAACACCTCGTCCGGGTCGTTGACGAAGTCGAGTACGAAGGTCTTGTCCTTGCCGGGGTAGGTGCGGTTCAGTCGGGACAGGGTCTGCACCGCCTGCACGCCGCCGAGCTTCTTGTCGACGTACATCGCGACCAAGCGGGGCTGGTCGAACCCGGTCTGGAACTTCTCAGCCACGATCATCACGTTGTACGTAGCCGGCTTGAACGCCTCCGCGAGATCCGACTGGACACCCGGGTTCTGGGTCCGCTCCGTCAGCCCCTCACCGACATCGTCCGGGTCATCGACCGTTCCCGAGAACGCGACCAGCGACCTCACATCCTGCAGCCCGCGATCAGCGATGTAGTCGTCGAGGTACTTCTTCCATCGCACCGCCTCGACGCGCGACCCCGTGACGACCATCGCCTTCGCCTTGCCCTCCAGCAGCGGCTGCACGAACGCACGGAAGTGGTCGACGACGATCTTCGCCTTCTGGCTGATGTTCGTCGGATGCAGCCGCACGTACTGCACGAGCGCTTTCACCGCAGTCGACTCGTCGACCTCACCGGCGCCGTCGTAGTCCGAATCGGGGTGCTGCAGCTTCCACGCCACCTTGTACGGTGTGTAGTTCTGCAGCACGTCCAGGATGAATCCCTCCTCGATCGCCTGCTGCATCGAATACAGGTCGAACGGCTCCGGCGTCGCATCCGGCCCCGCACCCTCCGGCACCCGTCCGAACAGCTCGAGGGTCTTGGCCTTCGGAGTCGCGGTGAACGCGAAGTAGGAGATGTTGGGGGCGGATGCGGTGACCTCCATCGCCCACTGCAGGTACGCGTCCGAATCGATCGGGGCACCTTCCGCGGTCGCGGCCTGCTCGTCCGGGGACAGCACCTTCGTGAGCGCGCCAGCGGTCGACCCGGTCTGGGACGAGTGCGCCTCGTCTGCGATCACCGCGAACCGGTGACCCTGCAGCTCCGGGAGGGTTTGGATCGCTGTGATCAGCGCCTCGAACGACTGGATCGTCACGATGACGATGTTCTTGCCACCGGTCAGCGCCGCGGCGAGCTGCTTCGACTTCGACTCGCCCGCATCCTTCGTGATCGACTGCACCACCCCCGCCTGCTTCTCGAACTGCGAGATCGCGTCCTGCAACTGCTTGTCCAGCACCGTCCGATCCGTGACCACCACGACCGTGTCGAACACCCGCACGTTCCGGTCGTCATGGAGTTGCGAGAGGCGGTGCGCGAGCCACGAGATCGAGTTCGTCTTCCCCGACCCCGCCGAATGCTGCACCAAGTACCGGTTCCCCGGCCCCTCCACCCGAGCAGCCTCGACCAGTCGGGTCACGGCCCGCCACTGGTGATACCGCGGGAACAGCACCCTCTCGGTTTTCGTCTTCTTGCCGGTGTCGGGGTCGACGTCGACCTCGACCTGCAGGTGCACGAACGACCCCAGCAGCTGCAGCCAGGTGTCGCGCTGCAGGATCTCCTCCCAGAAGTACGCGGATGCCGACCCATCCGGGTTCGGCGGGTTCCCGGCACCCTCGTCCGCGCCCTTGTTGAACGGCAGGAACCGTGTCTTCGGTCCGGCCAGCTTCGTGGTCATCTGCACCTCGGAGTTCGACACCACGAAATGCACCAGCGACCGCTTCGCGAACCCGAACAACGGCTCACCTGCCGGTGACCGGTCGAACCGGTACTGGTTCACCGCGTTCCCGATCGACTGCGTGAAGTCCGTCTTCAACTCGACCGTCGCGACCGGGATGCCGTTCACAAATAGCACCAGATCCAACGCTTTGTTCGGATGCTTCGCCGAGTAGTGCACCTGACGCATCACCCGCACCCGCATCTTCGCGTAGGTGTCGAGCGTCTGAGGGTTGTTGGTCGTCGCCGGCCGGAATTGCGCCAGACGGAACTTCACCGCACCACCGTGCAGCGGCACGATCGAGAAGCCCTCGTGCAGAATCCGGATCGTCCCCCCGTTCTTCAACGGATCAAGATCCAGCGACTTCGCCAGACGATTCAGGATGCTGCGACCCGCCGCATCACGCTGGGCATCGGTATCGCCGGGGCGCACGACCTTCGCGAACTCGGTCGGCTGCGAATCCTCGAGCCAGCCGAGCACGTCCTCGGGGAACAGCGCGATCTCACGGTCGTATCCGGCGTCGGTCGGCGAGTACAGCCAGCCGTTCGCGGCAAGGTGCTCGGCGATCTCGTTCTCCAGCACCGACTCCAGATGCGCCCCTGCAACACCGCTCATGCAGCCACCCCCACATCGATCTTGCCCGTCACCGCCGCCGAAATCAGTGCGGCACGACGCTCCCGTGCCAACTCGATCCCTCGACGCGCGGCGTCGATCGACTTGTCGATCTGGGCGCATCGTTCGGTCAAGTACGAGTCGATCTGGTCCTGCTCCTCGCGCGGAGGCACCGGCAAAACGAATCGTCGAAGGCTGGACTGCGGGAGGTTGTTCGCGAGGCCTTCCGCGCCACTCACACTGGACTCGACTTGCTCTCGATAGATCCTCGAGTTGAGCAGCCAGTAAAGGTAGTTGCGGGTCGTCCGCACACCGGGAATGAGTCGGAAGGTCTTGTCCGAAAGGATCAGCTGGTACGGGCTCTTCTTCACGAGAGCCGCTGAACCAAGCAGCGGGATACTCCCACTCGCGCGGTTGACCAGAAGGTCGCCTGGGCGGACGAGCAACGAACGATCGAAATCAAAGCCGTCCGGGAGAAGCTTGTGCTCCGTCGGCCGGTAGACCCCGCCGTTCACGCATCCTGACTTCAGCACGCCGACCTGACCTGCACCCTCGGCAAGTCCGCCCTCGGCTTGAGGACTAACGCCCTGCTCGATCCGTCGTAGCAGGTAACGGAGGGGCATCGACTCCCAATGAACCGGAATCGCTCCGAACCACCGATCATCACTACTGCGGGGGCCATCTCCGAGACCCGACGTCAGCACAGACGTGATTGACGCGGCGCGGCGTTCGGTGAGGAGGGTGACGAGTTCCTCGTTCTTCGCGATGAACGCGTCGATCCGCGCCGTCTCCCGATCCAGATAGTCCGCAATCGCCCGCTGTTCACCGAGCGGTGGAACAAGCACAGGAAACGCCATGAGATCTGCTCTGCTCATCTGCAGCGAGTTCGGGCGGATTCCGGTCAGAAGTGCGGTGTATCCCTGCACGTAGATGGAGGAGCGCAGGAGGTGGTGCGCGTACCTGCCATCGAGGCGCTTCGAGATCCAGTAGGCCCTATAGGCGGGGCTGACGTGGCCAAGGAGCAGTGAAACGCCGAGCCCGGCGTAGTTCAGCCACATCGTGTTGACGGCGAGCTGGCCCGGGCGAACAACCCGGTAGTTCTCAAGCTGGTCGTTGTCGCGAATCAGCGACTCGGACTCATAGACCTTCTCCTCAACGCCGCGGTACCCCGAGATCGAGAGCATGGGTCCAACGGGAGTCGGGCCGTTGATCTCTTTGGATTCACGAAATAGTCGCCTGAACGGCTCGACGGCCCATCCCTCCGGAATGTCGCCGATCCAGGTCACGCCTGAGTCGCGGGCTGGGCGATTCACCGCTCGACCTCGGCGAGCATTGCGCGGAGGTGGTCCATGACGGCGTCGAGATCGCGGTCAATATCTTCAAGCGGGCGGGGCGGGACGTACTTATAGAAGTGGCGGGTGAAGGGGATCTCCGCGCCTTCCTTGGTCTTGGAGTGGTCGACCCAAGCGTCAGGCGCATACGGGAGAACTTCGCGGGCGACGTAGGCGTCGACATCCTCTTCCCACGGCACGTTTTCGGTGTCGCGGAGCGACGCATCCGGCTCCGGGTTGCCCTTGGCATCGGTGCAGGTGTCCGCGGTGTCGTCCTGCTCACCGAGTTCGGCCGTCACGGCCTTGAGTAGCGGCGCGGCGAGGGTGAGGCCTTCGGCTTTCGCGGCACTCTTTAGCACCTTCTGGAACTCAGCCCGGTTCTTCCACACGGTGTCGGTGCCAAGCCGGTCGAGGGCAGCGCGCAGGGCTGCAGCATCCGACTCGCTCAGCTTCTGGGTTGCCTTCGCTTCGAAGACGGTGTCGATGCGTTCGGGGGTGGCCTGCCAGTTGAGTTTGAGAGGGCGTTCGACGGTGATGGTGCGGTAGAGGAAGTCCTCGTTGCGGAAGATCTTCGAGTGCTCACCGTCCTCGAACCCGGCGTACAGGCCGACGATGGTCTCGATGTTCTGCGCCGAGAGTTCGTTGCGCTTGGATCCGAGGCCCTTGCGAAGCTTCGTGAACATCTCGCGGCCGTCGATGAGCTGCACCCGGCCCTTGCGGATCTCGTCTTTGCGGTTGGTGAGAACCCAGATGTAGGTGGAGATGCCGGTGTTGTAGAACATGTCCTTCGGCAGTCCGATGATCGCCTCGACGAGGTCGTTGTCGAGCAGCCACTTGCGGATATTCGACTCACCACCGCCCGCTCCACCGGAGAAGAGCGGCGACCCGTTGAGGACGATCGCCATACGGGAGCCGCCATCTTCGCGCTTGCGCATCTTCGACACCAGGTGCAGCAGGAACAGCATCGCCCCATCGCTGACGGCGGGGGTGCCGGGGCCGAACCGGCCGTTGAAGCCGAGCTTTGTGTGTTCGTCGTCGACGTAGGCGCGCTGGTCTTTCCAGTCGACACCGAACGGCGGGTTGGAGAGGCCGTAGTCGAACTTCTTGTCGTCGAAGTGGTCTTCGGTGAGGGTGTCGCCGAGGGCGATGTTGTCGACGCCTTGACCCTTGATGACCATGTCGGCCTTGCAGATCGCGTACGACGCGTCGTTGTAGTCCTGCCCGTACAGGCTCAGCTGGATGCCCGGATTCAGGGTGCGGAGGTACTCGTCCGCGACGGACAGCATGCCGCCGGTGCCCGCGGTCGGATCGTAGATCGACCGCACCACACCCGACTTCGACAGGGCGTCATCGTCAAGCGCGAACAGCAGCTCGACCATGAGCTTGATGACTTCGCGGGGGGTGTAGTGGTCGCCCGCCGTCTCATTGGACTTCTCGTTCGCGAACCGGATCAGCTCCTCGAACACCAGGCCCATCTGGATGTTGCTGACCGTGCGGGGATGGAAGTCGGCTTGCGCGAACTTCTCTGTCACCGCGAACAGCTTGTTCTTCTCCGCCAGCTTGTTCAGTGTCTTGTCGAACTCGAACCGCTCGAAGATGTCCCGCACGTTCGGCGAGAACCCTGCCAGGTATGCGGAGAGGTTCGCGCGGAGGTCGGCGGGGTCTGCGACAAGCTTTACGAAGTCGAACGGGGACGTGTTGTAGAACTGGTGGCCTGAGGCTTCCTGGAGCTTGATCGCCTGCAGCATCTCGGGGAGCGTCTCGATGCCCTTCGCCGCTTCGAGGACGGCGGGCTTGGTGTCAGCGAGGACGGCGTCGAGGCGGCGGAGCACCGTGAATGGAAGGACCACCGACCCGTACTCGGAGGGCTTGAACGGACCGCGAAGAGACTCGGCGATGTTCCAGATGAAGGCGACGTGATTCACCACAGGTGGGCACTCCTGCTGTGTAGCTAGCGAACAAACGGCAGCGACGCCGCGGATGCTCCCATACTGGCCCATGGTGGCGACACGGTGTGGGCGCGCTCTGGGGCCCAACCGGACCCTCGTCCGTCCGTTGTGCGAACCCGTGCGCGGACGGCTGAAGAACCGACAGCACGGACGGTTGCTACTTCGGAGCCCAGCCGTGGAACGACTCGGCTTTGTCCCGAGCGACGTCTTTTTCATAACTAGCCACGATCCGGCCGCCCAGTTCGGCTGACTGATTCGGACTCTTCAGCACCGACTTGTAGTCGAAGTCAGCCTCCTTGGCCTCGTACGTCAGGTCGACGATGACGGTCTTCAGAATCTCTTCGCACTTGGCCAAGAACTCGACCGTCTGCTCCTCGGACAGACATGTTGGGTCTGTCACGACGCGCTTCGACTCCTCATTCGCTCGGAGGATCCGCGCGAGAACGTACAACAAGAAGAACCGAGTCAGGGTGTACGAACCCATCTGCTTGTTAGCGAGGTTCGGGATCGCTGCATCGACTGTCCGAAGAAGCCTGTGCAGGAAGATGACTCGCGCGGCTGTTACCTCTGGGCGGCCAAAGATCTCTGCGTACTTCTCATCGAACACCTTGTAGATCTGGTGTGCGAGCCAAGGTTCTCGCAAGTCGAAGGCAAGCAGCGCGCGACCGATTTCATCGTTGGTGATCACCGTGGACCCCTCTGGGGATGCTTCGCCTCGTTTGATCTCAAAGAAGTAGTCGCCCGGCGCAGATTCCATCTCTTTCTGCAGCCTCACCATGATTGTGTGGTTCGATCGCAGATCGCGCGGACGTATCGCGTTCTGATTGTTGCTGTTGTGCGTGATCGTCTTGGCCAACTCCTCGTCTTGGACCTTCACCACCCGCACAAGAACTCGAAGGCCGTCGGACAGCTTCGACTTGTTCGCATAGAAGCTCGTCAGGCTCTGAGCGCCGTTCACCACCGAGTAGTTCGTGATGGTCAGTTTTCCTGCCACGCTGACGTCGACATCGCTACACAAGATGATGATCCCGTTGTGGAACAGCACGAAGTTCCCGTGCGTTGTTTTCTCGCCGATCGACTGACGAATCGACCTGTTGACCGTCGTGTTGCCGAGTGTGTATCTCACGTTGGCGCGAAAGAGCGATCCATCGGAAATGCCGTCCATGTGGACGAGCTGCAGAGCTTGCGCCGGAAAGACATACATCTCCGAACTGAGATCGCCCGAGCCCGACTGCATCGACATCGGGTCCACGTATGTCGTGTCAAACGTGAAAGAACCCTTCTTTGCCTCATCTGATGCAAGATCGATCACTCGAGCGGCGATCGCGACGCGATCGAGAATCTTGATGTCGGATGTGATCTGCTGGTAGGCCTTCGAGTCGGCATCCTCAAGCTCGTTGGTTACGTAGATTCCGACTAGCGAGTAGCCGTTCTTCACCATCTCAGCGACCTGCGCGCGAACCAGCAGTCTCTTCAGATCGGCGTCCGCGTTTCCAGCGAGGATTGCTTCCACTTTCGCCGGATCGTCAAATTGATTCACCGAGCCCATGAGGTTCTTCGGTCCGACGTCGCCGACCGTTCCTGTTTTCGACTGCCGGATCTTCGATTGGAGAAAGTGGATCTCCTCGTTGTTGTGGTCGACGTAGATTCCGTCGATCCCCTTGTCGTTGCTGTGGTCGCAGATCGCATCCCGTGCTTCCGTCTCGTCGAGGCGATAGACGTTGATGAGAAACCAGTAGAGGAAAGCTGCCGACTCGGCCAGATCGGTTCGCTCTTCAATCGGGCCGATCTTCTCTTTGAGCGCGTTGTACTCGAGGTCAGCTGCTTCCATGCAGGAACACTATCGAACCATCCGGATGCGACGGAGATCCGCTCGGTGACTTTGGAACTCGCAGACCACCGTTACATACGGGGTGGCTGACCGTGCGAAAGCCGGTCGACCTGGGAGCGTGCCGCGATGAAGATGTCTGTCGCTCACCTCCCGCAACCCCGAGGCGCCGAAATGCTCAATAACCTGGCGCGATGCGGTTCTGAATTGAGGTCGCCTATTCGCGCGGCGCTACCACGATTGTGCGTGAGTTCCTCGGGCGCCTCAGACATCCAGAGTCCGAAGACGGGGGAACCGGGGCCGCCGTCGAATCGAACCCGGCTCTCTGATATCCTGAAGTGTCACTCGTGGGCTTCGTTCTGCATGCCTGCCCGCGGGAACGCGGGGGAGTGACATCGCATAACCCAATCCACCTGGCCTTGGTGCGGCATCCGTTCGCCCGGATGTCGAGCCTGGCCCCGACTACAACACCATCCAAGGACAACCCACTACATGACTACTGCAACGACCGCCCCGGCCACCAAGCAGGTTGCGATCAACGACATCGGATCTGCTGAGGACTTCCTGGCCGCGGTCGAAGAGACCCTCAAGGGCAAGGACTTCAACGACGGCTCGCTCATCGAGGGCACCGTCGTCAAGATCGACCGCGACGAGGTCCTCCTCGACGTCGGATACAAGACCGAGGGCGTCATCCCCTCGCGCGAACTTTCCATCAAGCACGACGTCGACCCCAACGAGGTTGTCAACGTCGGCGACCAGGTCGAGGCGCTGGTTCTCCAGAAGGAGGACAAGGAAGGCCGCCTCATCCTCTCGAAGAAGCGTGCCCAGTACGAGCGTGCGTGGGGCGACGTCGAGAAGATCAAGGAGAACGACGGTGTTGTCACCGGTTCCGTGATCGAGGTCGTCAAGGGTGGACTCATCGTCGACATCGGCCTGCGCGGATTCCTCCCCGCATCGCTGATCGAGCTGCGCCGCGTCCGCGACCTGACCCCCTACCTGGGCCAGGAGATCGAGGCGAAGATCCTCGAGCTCGACAAGAACCGCAACAACGTCGTGCTCTCGCGCCGTGCGCTGCTCGAGCAGACCCAGTCGGAGTCGCGCTCGAACTTCCTCAACAACCTGCACAAGGGCCAGGTCCGCAAGGGCACCGTCTCGTCGATCGTCAACTTCGGTGCGTTCGTCGACCTCGGTGGCGTCGACGGTCTCGTGCACGTCTCGGAGCTCTCGTGGAAGCACATCGAGCACGCATCCGAGGTCGTCGAGGTGGGCCAGGAAGTCACTGTCGAGATCCTCGAGGTCGACCTCGACCGCGAGCGCGTGTCGCTCTCGCTCAAGGCCACCCAGGAAGACCCGTGGCAGGTGTTCGCCCGCACCCACGCGATCGGCCAGATCGCACCGGGTAAGGTCACCAAGCTCGTTCCGTTCGGTGCGTTCGTTCGCGTCGCAGACGGCATCGAGGGCCTCGTGCACATCTCCGAGCTCTCGGGCAAGCACGTCGAACTCGCCGAGCAGGTCGTCTCGGTCGGCGAAGAGGTCTTCGTCAAGGTCATCGACATCGACCTCGAGCGTCGCCGCATCTCGCTCTCGCTGAAGCAGGCCAACGACTCGATCGACCCCTTCGGTGTCGAGTTCGACCCGGCCCTCTACGGCATGGTCACGGAGTACGACGAGAACGGGGAGTACAAGTACCCCGAGGGCTTCGACCCCGAGACCAACCAGTGGAAGGAAGGCTTCGACGAGCAGCGCGAGAAGTGGGAGCAGGAATACGCTGCAGCCCAGGCGCGCTGGGAAGCCCACAAGGCTACGGTTGCCAAGGCCGCCGAAGCCGAGGCCACCAAGGCCAAGGACGAGGACTACAGCGGTTCGGCATCCGGTTCGGGCTCGTACTCGAGCGAAAGCCCCGTGGGCACGCTCGCGGATGACGAGGCACTCGCGGCTCTTCGCGAGAAGCTCTCGGGCCGCTAAAACCCGGCACCACCCGCATCACAGCCGGTAGCACCACACAGCAACGAAAGGCCGGGATCCCCGCTTGGGGGTCCCGGCCTTTCAGCGTTCCTGGGGACCGCGATGTGCTCGGTCAGCGGTCGGAGGACGCCGGTCGCGCGGGAAGGAAACGCGCCACCACGACCGCAGCCGCCGCCGTCAGCAAC
>CEPH01014458.1_pt1 | contig 12264 bp, 13 predicted proteins | sample 530571 | NCBI WGS metagenome assembly CEPH01 (sample SAMEA2620413, study PRJEB7988) | marine metagenome | biome: marine biome (ENVO:00000447); feature: surface water layer (ENVO:00002042); material: "saline water (ENVO:00002010), including plankton (ENVO:xxxxxxxx)" | depth 5 m | reverse complement strand
GGATTATACTCCACACTCTCCTGCACTCTTTGTCCTTTTCGATATCCCCGATAGAGAACACGGTTCCCTTTCAGCGAGACATTGGTATAAAAACCCATCAAGAATCCTTACAGCGTAGACCTGCTTCTGTATATTCAGACCAATTCTTAGAAATCCGCCTGTTCACTTCGTCCTCTTCGTTTCGCTCCTGTGCATATTCTTTCGATTCTTTGTCCTCGGTGTATGCGGCAAGAAGCACCATGTAGTTAATCACATCAATAACAGTGTCGTGAAAACTTTCGTCCTTAACATGCATCTTACCAGAGTCGAGAAATGAAGACAAGCGACTCATCTTGTCGGTGATACGAACCATGAAACCTTGTTCGGTATTACAAATACCCATCGCCTCACATCGAGTAAAATTAGCAAATGGTTCGGTTCCGTGGTTACCTGCATAGTCACGGTTCTTGAGGTTCATAAGATCTCTGCCTTCCTTGCAGAGTTTTTCGTGGAATCTTAGCAATTCATCGCGTGTCAATTTTGAGTTTCCTTTCATTTCTTTCCGGTGCTGCCCATGCCGCCGTCTCGGGTCTCAAGTATAGCAGGTCTTTCGGAAATTTCAAGTAGTTCGTAGTTTAAAACTTTTTCCAAAACCATTTGTGCGATGCGGTCGCCGTGATTGATAACATACGGTTCCATGCTGTTGTTTTGCAAAAGAACAAATAACTCCTCGCGGTAATCATGATCAATGATACCGACGCAGTTCGCTAGGGTGATTCCTTTTTTATAAGATAAACCAGATCTTGCAAATACCTTTACAACATGACCCTCTGGAATTTCTAAAATAATCCCAGTTGGAATTGCCATGCGTTGTCCGGGGTTAATTACGCGGTAGTCATCGACTGGTTTAGTCTGCCAAGATTCACCCTCTCGCTTTCCGAGGCGGGTCACTTCCCCGCCTTGTGCAAAGCAAGAATATAAATCGAAACAAGCGGACCCTGCGGTTGCCCTTTTCGGAGCAACCGCCTGTTCATTCATTCTGTAAAAATTCACTTTATCTCCTAGTTAATTTATTGATCTGGATCAAACTCAAGTAGTTCATACGGAATACTCCAACTATCAGTTCCACCTTCACCACTTGCTTTTGGTCTACTATTTTTACCAACGACAATTAAGTTATATGCATCGCCACCAAGACCTAGAAACCCATTATTAGATCTATCTGTGTTTGGTCCACCTGTAGGCCAAGCAACGATTTGTGTCCATATGTTTCTTCCATTAACACCGGGATTCTGATCCACTAATGGACCGAAAACATACCACCCCGGAACTCCCACACTTCCATACTGACCAGCGGGATCAGTTGATGAGTGAATTTGATCTGTGTGAATATACAGGGCAACATACAACGGATCATCAGAACGGTTAGCGGTGGTGGCAAATCTTGAATTTGGAACTCTGTTGTATTGGGACGATGCCCCCTCGGTCCCATCAACCGCACCAGTGAGTCTTATTTCAGTAAATGTTCCGTTATGAGGATACCCCGGATGATAGACTAAAGCACTTTGGGCGGTATCGCTATCATCACTTCCGTCAATATACGCCGATCCAGCACCACGCATATCAGTGAACCAATCCTCACTTTGTCCGCCTTGACTACCACCAAACCATATGGGGGTCATTGTGTGTATCCAATCGCAAATCTGAAATCTTCCGCGAGAGTGTTTCCACTCACCGTAAACTGTAGAGTGCTGCCTACTGGTATCGTTGTGTTTGCTAAACTGGATTGTGTCGTTGCTCCGGTGACACCCTGACTATCTGGGTTTAATATGATAGTTCCGATTGAGTTTCCGTTGCCATGCAATTCCGCCGTGCAACCTCCAGTAGAGGCGAAGGCAAAAAATTCAGTGATGGTTCTCGCAGCAACCAACCTAGCATCGATGAAATATGTTTTATTCAACACATGTTCGATGTGACCAACATATGAGTCCGTGATTTCTGAGATAGAACCAGATGATGCACTGGACTGGTGAGTTCCATCGGGGAAGGTGATGCCAGAGGTATCCATAGAGATACCTTCGACGGTGTGAACCAACTTATTCGATTTCACCAAGTCCTCTGTAACATGTAGTCCAGAACTGGCAGAGTTCAATGGTAAAATTTGAACTTGATTTGACTTGATGTGAACTTGTGGTCCACCATTTGTATTGCGAATTCTTCCGCCGCTAGGCACCTCAACTGCAACCCCATCGCTGTCGGCAGTTGTAACTCTAAGTGAACTACCTAATGTCGCTCCACCATCCGAAGATACTCCTGCTACATGAATGGTCGAGGTTGGATCAATACCAAGTGTAACACCGCTAGATCCCTCAATGAGAGTCAAACCAGTATCAACCTGATCAAGTCCAGTTGCCCCAGTTGCACCGGTAGCACCAGCGGCACCAGTCACACCAGCAAGAACTCTACTCACTGTTACAAATTCGTTATCAGAAAATACTGATCCACTTTGTTTAATGTATGTTATGGAATTGTAACTAGCGACGTTTGGAGTGGAATCGAGACCGATGCTGAAGGCGAGTGCATTTATCCTAATGATTCTTTCTTTTGTTCCAAGATCATTTGTGAATATTAAGAAACTACCCTCACCTAAACCATGAACCATAGCACTAACATCAACTGCATTTATGTCGGTGCTTGCAATTTTAAAACTTGAATTGTTCGAGGCAAAAAACACCTGACCATGTGAAGCAGCGTCTCCAGCAGAAACATCCCCGGAAGTCGTTGTGACCTGAAAACGAACTCCTGCGGGAATACCGGTAGCACCAGTCGCACCGGTTGATCCAGTTGCACCGGTTGATCCAGTTGCCCCGGTCGATCCGGTTGATCCAGTTGCCCCGGTCGATCCGGTTACACCATCAGAACCATCAGAACCATCGGCACCAGCGACACCAGCGGCAATGATACCTTGTGATACTTCAATCGTCTCTTTCTGTGGAGAAGATTGAGTCACCGTGATATTATTAGGTGTGGCAGTAACCTCCACCTTATTCGGTGCATTTGTGTTGATGGTTATCTTGTTACTCATCTTGTGATTTCTCTATCAACAGAAAATCTTCCCTCAATCAAACGAGTGACATCAGTTCCGCTAATAATTTCTAAATCGTAAAAATGATTTCCTTTGGGACAATTTGCCATGCTAGTGGCATCCATACTAATTAAAATACCACCCGTTCCACCATTGGTTGATCCGTCTGCATTTGAATTTAGTTTTAGATCTCCAACTCCAGCGATTCCACTACCAGTGGAAAAATCACCGGTTACACCACCGCCTGTTAAAGAACCACTGTGAACCACACCGGTGGTATTGTTCATGGTAGAACCAGTGACGAAAAGAAGAAGATCGGAATCTTCGGGTGATCTTCTAACTTGCATTCTAGCAGTATATGTTGCAAGGTCTACAAGGTTAGTGTTTGAATCCTTATAGTTTAAATGCAACTTAAAAGTCACACCTTGTTCGGCACTTATATCATGTCTTCCGGCGGGCATGTTTATCTCCTCGATGCTTTGCGAGACTTAGACGCTGCTTTTTGTTTCTGTCTCCTCTTATTTATCTTCTTCTGTTGCTCTCGAATTTTGGTTTGCTCTTTCCTTTTAGCGGACTCTGCTTTTTGGGATTCATCATTGAGTATTTTTTGCTTAGTTGCCTCTGCTTCTCTTTGCTTTTTCTCTTCTTCTATTTTTTCAAAATAGGCAACATAATTTTTCCAGTTATTCATGATTCTTTCATGATGCTCTTGCGGGTACAACTTTTCGGTGAGAAGTTTGTTTGACGCTGCAAGTCCTGCCTGCATATCATTGGCATACCAAGCGGTGGACGCGAGTTCATCATAAATTTGCCACTCGAAAACATCTTTAGCGACAAACAATACATCCTCGGGTGGCACTTGAGTTCCAGCACCCATTTTTGCAAAAAGATACCCAAGTCTTGGGTTTCCATTCATCCGATGAATTCTTGCAAGGTTGAAGAGTGACTCAACTCGCTGCGGTCTGAGGTTATACGCCTGCAAAAATACGTCTTGAGTATCCTGCCACTTCTCTCCGAGATTAGTCATGCACATTGCAACACGAAGAACAGAATACCATTGCTCCTCTTCCCAACCGCCCTTCTCTGCTCTCTTGGTATACCACTCCTTCGCACTGGCAAAGTCACCACCATCAAAGTATGACTGTGCTAGGTAGAAATAATATCTTAAATTGTCGGGTTCGTAATTTTCGTTTTCGGGATTGGTTAAGCAGTCTAGCAAAGTTGCAGCGTCATGGAGATACTTTTTCCTCCAAGATTCTTTTCCGGGTTCTTCTGTTTGACCTTCTTCTAACTTAACATCAAACTCCTTGGTTCGATTGCCCATTGTTCTAGCGTCAATATTGTAGTCACCGAGTAGTCGAGCAACACCCAGACCACAATCAGCGAGTTTAGGACTGTTTGCATATTCGTGAATAACACCAACATACTCCCACTCCATGTTGTTCTTAAAAATTTGATTACGCCACCATTCAAAGTCACCACGATGAATCTTAAGGGTATATGCAGCGTGTTCACCAAACTGGGGTGGATAGACAAAATTACCACGAACACAATCATCTGCATCGATGACCCAAGAGTAGTCAGCACCACCCTTGTCTGCGTTTCTCAAAGATTCTGTGCGAGACTTACCAAACCCACGCCAAGGTGCATCATAAACAGTTCCGGGAATATTATTCTTCTCACCCCACTCTTTGATAATTTCTTTGGTTCTGTCGGTTGATCCCGTGTCGGTAATATCGTATCGGTCAATATACGGACGCATCGAATCCAAACACTCATGGATAATATGCTCTTCATCTTTTACGATCATGCACAGTGTAACTGTCACGCCATTTGGTCTTGCACTCATTATTTACTTCCTTGTTTCAAAAAATTTGTCTACGGTTGAACAAACATATTTAGTCTGTTCTTCTGTGATGACAGGACTGGTTCCGAGGAAAAATGTGTCTTTCATCACCTTTGTCGCCACTGGATATTTTGTTTTGGCATCTATATTTGGATATAGATGTGTGTACGCAGGTTGCAACAACACATTACCTGCAAAGTAGTTTCTGGTTTGGATTTTATTCTCCTCTAACCACAGAGTAAAGTCTTTTCTATCAAAAGGAGCATTATCTCGAACCGTGAGTGGAAACGCAAACCAAGAGGGATCTGCTTTATCTTGTGGTCTGGGCAAGTGAAAATAATCTTCATACTTGTGAAAGGTATCGAAATATGCCTTATAGTTTCTCTTACGCAAGGCAATAATTTCCTCAAGTTTGTCTAGTTGAACCAATCCCATTGCTGCCTGTAGGTCCATTGGTTTGAGGTTGTATCCGATTTCTTCATACAAGTATTTGTGGTCAAAAATAGTATCTGGCATTGAGTCGATCCAAGGAGAGAACCTTTTACCACACATACCATTCTTAAGACATGATGCTTTTTCACCAGCACAATAACACCCGCGTCCCCATTCCCTGAGTGACTTAACAACCGTCTCCTCCTCTTTAGTGGAGCAGGCGACAAAACCACCTTCTCCCATTGTAATATGGTGGGCAGGATAAAAAGAACAAGAAGCGAAGTTACCGAACGATCCTAGAAGTTTTCCATCATAGGTTGAACCCAATGCGTCACATGTATCCTCTAGTAGAATAAGATCATAGTCTCGAACAATCTCCATCACTCTATCCATGTTTGGTGGGTTGCCCAATACATGTGCGAACGTTATCGCTTTTGCTCCACTCTTTGCTGCGTCTTCTAGTTGATCAACGTTTAGATTAAGCGTATCAATTTCAATATCAACAAAAACAGGTTCATACCCATTCTGTAAAATAGGATTTAGTGTGGTAGGAAATCCTGCGACCGGAGTTATGATCTTGGTTCCCTCTTTGAAATTGTATAATCTCTTTGACTTCAAGGAAGAGATCATGAGAAGGTTCGCACTAGATCCACTGTTGGTCAACGCACCATATCCCTTATCAAACCATCTCTTAAATTTTCTCTCAAAGCGAAGACCCTTTTCGCCAAGAACCAACCAACCACCTAACAGACACTCGATGGTTTTGATAAACTCCTCGTCGGTGAAATATGGTCCAGCATATTGTACCCAGTCACCCGGAGTCCATTCTTTTCTATCTCTATACTTGGATACTAATTCTGCGATTTCTTCTTGTTGTTTCTGTGATGTTAAATTAACCATGTGATATATTTTCCGTGCATACTATACCAGACTGTTTTTTCAAAGTCAAATATGTTTTTTCGATTCCCCTAAACAACCCAACACATTTAATTGGTAGATCAGAAGACCCAGCATAAACTTCCGGGTCATGTTCGTTTTTTATTTCAACAGGAACTATATGTTTTCCCAACTGGTTTATCATGTTTGCAATGTCTCGAAGTGAGTATTTATTTTCATACGAAGCGTTAATTTCTTTTGGAGGGGAAACTCTTTGGATGTAGTAATCAACGAGAGAACATAGATCCTCCATATAAAAGAAGTCCATAACCTTATCCGAATGAACAATCATAGGTTTGTTTTCGATATATCTCTTGATATTGGATTTGATAAATCTTCTATCTAATTCATTTTCATCAAAGACCGCAAATATGATTATATTGTAAAAGTTTTCTGTTTCTGCTATAGAGTCTGCGATCAGTCGTTTACTCAACCCATATGGAGTGTTTGTTCTTGTGACCTCTGCACCAGACCCAAACGAAAGTAATCTACCAAAAGACTTTTTATTTTGCATTAGATTATAATACATTAACAAATTTTGTTTCGTTATCTCATGGTCGTCTTCTTGTAATCGATTTCCCCCAACTATCGCGGTGTGGATGACAACATCAAATTTTTTATCCTCGAACCACTTAAAGGTTTCGATGGGGTCTGAGAGATCAAAGTCTTTTCTGCTCACACTGGTTATATCATACTTATCAGAGAATTTTTCATGAAGACTTTTAGCAATGTATCCATTGCCTCCTGTTATTAAAATTTTCACTTGAATATTTCCCCCGAGTGAATCCCCATACCCCAATCGTTCATATTTGGGATGTCATATTTTTTAATATATTCCATGATATATTTGTATTTAAAACTATCCTCTAGATTGTTTTTACCATACACATTTTCATTTACCTTTAGAGGGAAGTCAATACTAGAATACTCCCAGTTGAAATTATTAACAGAATCATCATAACAAGCGGACGATATGATCTCAGCACCATGTTCTCTTTGTGCGACATAATCAGAAATCTTCCAATAATATTGTTTAACACCAACAGTTTTTTTATCCAACCACTGAAGATGTGCGATGAATAAATCAGGATAATTAAACGCAAGTGAATTATCACTCGATGGTATATGTTCTGAATGCCTCACTGCTTGTTTAAATTTTCCTCTTTGTTGATATGAACCAATTCTCTCATGGTAGTTGTTTCTCCAAGGACCATCTACCCTATGAGTATCTTTTGATGTGTATTGTATCCACGGTGCTTTGAATACAGTATTTTTGTTTGCCTCTAAGATATCCTCCAGTTGTTCCTTGGTGACATTACCATCAATGTATTCATCAGTATCGAGACATATGATTTTTCCACTGTGTTTGAATGCTTCATCATACAATCTTTGTCTCTCATCAGTTTCTACAGTTAACCCATCCATCTCCCAGTTAGTTTGTAAAACACTGAGAATATTATACTTTTCTTTATTTTCCATTAGGAACTCATATGTCCCATCAACGGATCTATCAACCATAAAAACAAAAGCATCTGCGTACTTTTGCCACTGTGGTAACATCTCTTTAATTAAAAATAATTCGTCTCGGGTAAGAGTAACTTGCACTATCATATCGAATAACCCCAATCAACCATAATTAATACATTCATATACTATTAATTTCCATCTTTATACTTTCCTTTTCATCATTACTCAAATGCGGGAACATATCGTCCAAAGTTGTTGATTGTATATTACCACAATTATCTTTTTTACTCTGAACACGAGGAACCAATAATTGGTTTTCTGTCATCATTATTTCACACAATGCAGTCCCTTCGTAATTCAAAACTTCATCTATATGATTTTCTAGTTCGGTATTATTGTTGAATTTAAAACTTTTAATACCGTATGCATCCGACACCTTGGTAAAATCAGGACTACTAACACCACTTTGAGTGTTTGATCCAATATATTTACTGTTAAACAAATTATCTTGCATCAAAGAAATGGCTAAGTATCCATTATTATTGAGAATAAACATTTTAATTGGTATGTTATAGTGAACCACACATTGTAATTCTTGTATGTTCATCTGAAATCCGCCATCACCCGCTATCAGTATAATATTTTTGTCTGGTTGTGCAAAATATGATCCAATTGCGCCCGGTAATCCATATCCCATTGAAGACTGGGAACTTGAAGTAAACAGTCTATTATGTCCATTCATCTTCAGAGATTGCATAGAACAAGTAAAACTGGTTCCCATATCAGTAACAACAATGCTATCTTCAGTTAACTTATCGGAGAGAACTTCCATAAAGTAGAACGAGTTTATTTTAGACTTGTTGTTTTTATACTCCTCTTGGAAAACAGGATATTTTAACTTCCAAGACTGTGTTAAATTTTTCCAAGTCTCATAACTAGGCAAGTCAACGTCTTGTAACTTAGAAAGTAGACCGGAAAGAAAAACATTTAAGTTTTCATTTATTGGAAAATCTATTTTAAGAGTTGGTTTGTTTAACTCATTCGCATCTATGTCCACCATTATTTTTGTTGAATCTGGTGAAAATGAATTGTAGTTATATCCAGTATTTGGAACGGACAATCTGCTCCCTAAAATTAGTAGCAAATCAGAATTTTGAATCGACAAATTTGCAGATCGCTCTCCCATTATGCCGAAGTTACCCACAAACAATTCATCATCAAAGTTCATCAAATCTTTTGATGTCCATGTCGAAACTATGGGAATCTGAAGTTTCTCTTTTAATTCCAAAAACAATTTTTCAGTATTGGATAAATGTATTCCATTACCTGTAACTATGACAGGTTTTTTTGCATTACAAATTAATTGAATTAATTCATCCATATCATATGAGAAACGTGGTGTATCTTCTGGTTCATAACCAATTAACTCTTCTGGTTCAATCTGGGCATTCTGAATGTCCAATGGAATGTCTAACCACACCGGTCCTTTTCTGCCAGTTGTTGCCAGATGATATGCTTTTTCCAAATGATATCTTATTCTTTTTGGATCTGTAACTTGAGTAGCATACTTTGTCATGCACTTGACCGAACTAATGATGTCACACTCTTGCACACCAAGTTGTCTGAGATTAATGTCGTTTGATAAAATATTCAAAGATAAGTTAGTTGGAACTTGCCCAGAAATAACAATCATTGGAATTGATTCACCGTAAGCACCAGAGACCCCTGTTATTGCGTTTGTCGATCCGGGTCCGTTTGTCAACAAAACACATGCAGGTTTATTCATCAATCTGGCATAAGACTCTGCTGCCATCGCACACGATTGTTCATGATAATTGCATATGAATTTAAAATCGTTTCTTTCTGCAACAGAGTTTAATAGATGGGCGGCCGCCCCTCCTGATACAGAAAAAATAGTATCGATTGATTTTTCCGACATAAAATCAAAGACATAATCTGACAATTTCATCAAAGTAAATCTTCCCATGTTTCAAATTGTTTTCTATCACAAACCTCGATCCCACCCAATTTTCTGGCAGAATCAAGATCTCTATCCATATCATCAAAAAATACACAAGATCCTATCTCAGATAATTGATCCGCCTTATTATCATCTTTGTATAGTAAGATTTTTTTATACGAAAAGTAATCATAAATCCCAAAATTTTTCAGTAATAAAACAGAGGGTTGCTTTTCATAATCCAAATCAAATATCCCACCCCGTGATATAAAACCAAGTTTTTTATTATGAATCTGTAAATAACTTAACACAGAACGAATACCAGATTGTAATTTACACAAAGAAAAACAATCATCTCGAATAGTGTCTGTATCAAGATTAATTAATGGATTTATCATTTGTTTTGCCCAAATGGGTTCGCCCATTTTCGTGTGAGTATCAAATACCGTCCGATCAAGATCAAACATGAAAATTTCATGCTCTTCACACAATGTTTTTAGTGATTTAATCATTCTTATTAATTGTCATTATGATTGTTTCTGGTTTCAACCCATCCAATTGCTGGGCCACTTTCTTTACAATGTTTCCTTTACCAACATCACCCGGCACTGTGACACAATGAGATATGTCGTCAATGGTGCGAATCATGCCACCACGAAGAAAAACTATAATGTCATCGTCCTTCTTTTCAATAATAGAATCCAAACTACTAATATTTTCAACAGTCAATTTACAATTTGAAAAATCATAGTGATTTGATTTATCAACATCGGGTTCTTCTATCCATAAGCAATCTTCATTCTTTGCCGATTCAAAACTGCTGTCTTCGTATGGTTTGCTGGTGCGACCATACTTGTCATTCAATCGAACCAAATCCTTTTTGTCCACCGGGGTTTCTATTTCAAAAATAAAACTCCCCCCATCTGATAAAGATTTAGTAGAGTGAAACAGTCCCCGCCTAATCATCAACTTATCAATTGATTTCATAGTGCGTTTATCTGCTAAAAATGAAATTTCTGCCTCACCGTCTAAAAGAACCAACCCTGTAGTTTTTTTAGGATGACAGTGAAGTGACGTTTGGTGATCCTTCTCTATGAATAAAAACCAAAGTCCGACATGTTCATTTTCATAACAAAGGTATTCATGACCCCACGGTTTTTTCACAATGTTGTTATTGTGGGACAACATCAATTCCTTTCGTTGTATACGTCAAAAACAGATGACATCCATTCACCCATCCACTTGTAATGGGGACATGAAACGAGATTGTTAGATACAACTGCCGGAGCATCAACATAATTACCACCAGAATTAATCAAATCATCTTTAATACTGTAATAACCGGAAACATCACGACCTTCAGTTATCTTGGATGAAATCAACATCTGTCCACCGTGACAGATGCACGCTATAGTTTTATTTCTACTGTCCCAGTCTGCAATGAAATCCAATGCTTTCTGTTCTTGTCGTAATTTTTCGAGCGACTTAACTCCGCCGGGAATTATCAATAAGTCATACTCATCCATGATCTCATCATAAGAAGTATCAAGTTCACTTACTGTTCTTGTGCTTTCCATGTAAGTGCCAAGAATTCCATGAATTCTTCCCTTAACATTGGCCATGATATCAATACTAAATCCTTCTTCAATAACCCTATAGTATGGGTAGATTACTTCGTGATCTTGATATTGTTCCCATGTCATCATTAACGCATTTTTCATCATTTATTTCCTTTACTTTTTTTAATTTGTATCACCAAATAAACTTATTTTTATAGTAATCTACTATATCGATTATTTCTTCATCAAAAACTTTGCTGGGTTCCCATCCTAGTGATCTTAGTTTGGAGTCATCGAGAGCATATCTCAAATCCTGACCGACCCTTGAGAACGAGGTATCAACGTAGTCTAGTATATCGTAATCTGAACTATCTGTCAACACATTAATAAGTTTACGAACAGTATCCATATTACTTTGTTCAAATCCACCAGAAATATTGTAAATTTCATTAGTCACTTCTGCTTCGATAATCTTAATTACCGCGTTCGCTGTGTCCTCGGCATGTAACCAATTTCGTACTGGAGTGCCATTGTTGTGCAATGGAATCTTTCTTCCTAGTTTAAGAGACTTGCAGGTTTTTGGTATTAGTTTTTCAACATACTGACCGATGCCATAGTTGTTAGTGGGGCGAATAATAACATATGGAATATCATATGTCCTCGCCCATGCCAATATTAACATGTCCGCCGCCGCTTTAGTTGCGGAGTATGGGTTGGATGGTTTTAGCAAATCAGTCTCTGTGTGTGCCCCATCTACGATGTCACCATAAACTTCATCTGTGCTGAAATGTAAAAGGGTTGGAATCTTAGTGTGTTCCTGACGATAGTTTTTGATCAACTCTAATAGATTATGAACACCGTTGATATTCGACTCTACAAAATCATCACTATTTGCGATAGAGTTTCCAACGTGTGTCTCTGCCGCAGTATTAATAATATAATCACAGTCATACAAAAACTTCAAATCATTTATATCACAATGAACGAATGAAAAATTTTC
>CEPH01019967.1_pt1 | contig 12301 bp, 21 predicted proteins | sample 530571 | NCBI WGS metagenome assembly CEPH01 (sample SAMEA2620413, study PRJEB7988) | marine metagenome | biome: marine biome (ENVO:00000447); feature: surface water layer (ENVO:00002042); material: "saline water (ENVO:00002010), including plankton (ENVO:xxxxxxxx)" | depth 5 m | reverse complement strand
TTAGAAATTAATAAAGCTGAAGCACAATCAGGTAGTTTATTTAAGGGTGGTTGGCGGCCTGCAGTTGGTTGGATTTCTGCGTTGGCGTTCCTGTACCATTTTATACTTCAACCTTGTATTATTTTTTTAGCTACCTTATTTGGTGCAGAAATACCCGAACTACCAGAGTTTGAAATGGGAACTCTTTTAACTGTATTAGGAGGAATGCTTGGTATTGGTGGTTTGAGGACTTATGAAAAGCAAAAAAAACTTACAAAGTAAAAGTGTTTGTGAGGTATGTAAAACAGAGAAAAATAAATATTGGGTTTATAAAATAAATAAAACTTGGGTGGAAATGGATGAAGCTTGTTTAAAATGTTTACAAAAAGAGAGGAAAAGAAATGAAAAAAAACTTTGAAAAATCTTTAGAATTAGTTCTTCACCATGAAGGTGGATATGTAAATCACCCTAAAGACCCTGGTGGTGAAACTAACTTAGGTGTAACCAAAAGAGTATGGGAAAAATGGATCGGTAGAAAAGTCCAAGAGGGAGAGATGAAAAATTTAACACCAGAAGATGTTAAAGATTTGTATAAAAAAAGATATTGGGATAGAGCAAAATGTGATGATCTTCCTAGTGGTATAGATTTTTTTACTTTTACTTTTGCTGTTAACTCTGGTCCGTCACGTTCTGCTAAAACTTTACAATCAGTTATTGGTGCAACAGTAGATGGTGGCATAGGTCCTAAAACTTTAGCACAATTAGCTAAACATGATGTAGAAACTGTGTTAAAAGATTTTCATTCTGAACGACAATCTTTTTATGAAGGTCTTAGAACTTTTGAAACTTTTGGTAAAGGTTGGACAAGAAGAAATAATGAAGAACTTGACTCTGCTAGAGATTTATTAGCATAATTTTATTTTATGGCGATATTTAGTTTGTTATGCTAAATGTTGATATTATATGGTATTAGGAGTATATATATGGATGCTATATCATTAGCAGAATATTTATTAAAAGATATTAGACAAAGAAAACAAGATTTTGCAGATTCTTTGGTTAGTGGATCATGCGATACGATTGAAACGTATCGGTTTACAGTAGGTCAAATACGAGGAATGACTTATGTAGAAGATTTAATTGTTTCCTCGATGAAAGGCATAGAGTTAGATGAATAAAAAAATATTTGTTCCTCAAAAAAAAATTATAGGTGCAACAAGTCGTATTCCAAAAGCAGTTGAAAAGGCATTTCCAAAAGTAGAAGAGTCCAAAAATTCAGAAGACCCATCAAAATTTAAACCATCTGTTATAGAAAGATTACCTCAACCAGTTGGATATAGATTGTTAGTAATTCCTTATTACATGAAACAAACAACTAAAGGTGGAGTGTTCATACCAGATGCAACTAGAGATAAAGAGAGTTTTGCTACAGTTGCAGCTTATGTTGTTAAGGTAGGACCTGATGCTTATAAAGATTCGGAAAAGTTTCCAAGTGGACCTTGGTGTGTTGAGAAAAATTGGGTTCTTATGGGAAGATATGCTGGAAATCGTTTTAAAGTGGACGGATTAGAAGTTAGGCTAATAAATGATGATAATATCATAGCAACTATACTTGACCCATCAGATATTTCGTATGTATAACATAAAAGAGGAAATTTAATATGTCAGTAGAACCACAAAAAGTAGAAGAAGTAACATCTGTCGAAATCGAGCAGGAAGAAGATAAAACAAACGAAAATACAGTTATTGATGTTTCACCAGACAGTAAAACACAAACTGAAACTGTTGTAGAAGATAATTCAGACGAATTAGAAAATTACAGTGAAAATGTTAAGAAGCGTATAAATCAACTTACTGCTAAACGAAAACAAGCAATAGAAGAAGCTGATGCTGCTTATCAATATGCTCAACAAAAAGAACAAGAGAATGCTCAACTTAAAGAGAGATTAAGTCAACTTAATCAAGGATACAATAATGAGTATGAAAACAGAGTTAAAAGCCAAACAGCACAAGTAAAAGAAATTTACAAAAAAGCTGTTGATGCTGGTGATTCTGAAAAAATGGCTGAAGCACAGAATCTTATGTCTAGATTAGCTGTTGAAGAGGAGAGATTAAGACTTCAAAAAGCACAACTAGAACAACAAAATCCACAACAGCCACAGGCTCAACAACCACAAACTCAACAAGTTCAACAGCCACAGGCTCAACAGGTTCAACAGCCAACTCAACAACAAAGGCGTGATCCTAAATTAGAAAGTTGGTTAGAGAAGAATAATTGGTTTGGTTCAGACCAAATAATGACAAATGTTGCTAAAACAATACATGAGCAAATAGTAAGAGATGAAGGTTTTGATCCTCTTACAGATGAATACTATCAAGAGATAGATAAAAGAATGAGAATTGAAATGCCTCACAAGTTTCAGGATAAACGTGCAAACGTCCAAGCCGTTACTCCTGCGTCTAATGGACGGAATGTAAAATCTGGACGGAAAAAATCTGTGCAACTAACGCCAGGACAAGTGGCATTCGCTAACAAAATGCGAATTCCTTTGGAGAGATACGCTCAAGAAGTAGCTAAATTAGAAAGTAAAAGGAGTTAAACATGGCTGAAAGAATAAACCGAGAAGCAGTAACTCGTGAAAAAACTGAAAGAGTAGCCGAATGGAAAGCTCCGACTACATTAGAAGCTCCAGAAGCTCCTATTGGTTATAAACATCGTTGGATTCGTGAAAGTGTTATGGACTTTGATGATCGTAACAATATTCACAAAAAACGGAGAGAAGGATATGAATTGGTTCGTGCCGAAGAATATCCAGACTTTGATGCTCCTGTTATTGATGAAGGTAAAAACGCTGGTTGTATAGGCGTTGGTGGCTTATTATTAGCTAGAATACCAGAGGAAATAGCAGATCAAAGGAATACCTATTATAGCCGTAAGGCACAAAATCAAATGGATGCAGTTGATAATGATTGGATGAAAGAAAATAATCCAGCCATGCCTAAACTAAATCCACAACGAAAATCTTCTGTGAGTTTTGGCTCGCGGAAATCTAACAAGGAGTAATTTAAAATGGCAAATAAAGATGCAGCCTTTGGTATGCGTCCTATTGGAAGAGTTGGTGGAACACCTTATACAGGTGGACAAAGCCGATATAGAATAGCAGCCAATTATGGAACTTCTATCTTTCAAGGTGATATGGTAGCACAAGTAACAGGTGGTGGTATCGAACAACACGCAGATGGAGGAACTGTTCCAATAGTTGGTGTTTTCAATGGATGTCAATTTACCGATCCAACAACTGGAGAGCAAAAGTTTCAAAACTTTTATCCAGCAAGCACAAACGCCTCAGACATTATTGCTTTTGTAATTGATGACCCAATGGTTATTTTTGAAATACAAGCAGATGATACTTTTCCAGTTGCTGATTTATTTGGTAACTTTGATATTGTGTATACGTCATCTGGTAGTACAGTAACTGGTATTTCTGGTGCTGAACTAAATGTAACCGATGGTGGTACTGGTACAACTTTACCATTGAAAGCAATAGACATATCCGAAGACCCAGAAAACTCTGATGTAGCTTCTGCAAATACAAATGTAAAAGTTGTTATTCAGAATCATATTTTTGGTGTCAAGGGTGCTGGATTAGCATAAGGAGAATTAGACATGGCAATATCTAGAGCACAACTCGCTAAAGAACTAGAACCAGGTCTAAACGCCTTGTTCGGTATGGAGTATGATCGTTATGAGAACGAACACTCTGAAATTTATGATGCAGAAACTTCTGATCGTGCATTTGAAGAAGAAGTAATGTTATCAGGTTTTGGAAACGCACCAACTAAATCAGAGGGTGCTGGAGTATCATTTGATGTAGCAAACGAAGCGTTTACTGCAAGATATACTCACGAAACTGTTGCACTTGCTTTCGCTCTTACAGAGGAAGCAATAGAAGACAATCTTTATGATCGTCTTGGAGCAAGATACACAAAAGCTCTTGCTCGTTCAATGGCACACACCAAGCAGATTAAAGCTGCTGCTACATTAAACAATGCGTTTAATTCTAGTTTTACAGGTGGTGATGGTGTTGAGCTTTGTGCAACAAATCATCCATTATCTGGTGGTGGAACTTTTGCAAATGAACCATCAACAGCTGCTGATTTAAACGAAACATCTTTAGAAGATGCTTTAATTAGTATCTCTACATTTGTTGATGAACGTAACATGATTGTAGCAATGAGAGGTATGAAGCTTATTGTACCACCTCAACTTCAGTTTATTGCTGATAGATTGCTAGAATCAACATTACGTCCAGGAACAGCAGACAACGATGTTAATGCAATCAGAAATATGGGTATGTTACCAGAAGGGTATACTATCAATCACTTTTTAACAGATACAGATGCGTTTTTTATTAAAACAGACGCACCTAATGGTTTTAAAATGTTTGAGCGTTCACCTCTAGCAACTTCTATGGAAGCTGACTTTGATACTGGAAACATGAGATTTAAAGCAAGAGAAAGATATTCTTTTGGTTTCTCTGACCCAAGATGTGTATTTGGTTCTCCTGGAGCTTAAAACATCAATATTTTACAATATTATAGAGAGGCAATTTATTTGCCTCTTTATTTTTTTTTAAAACTATATTAGAGTGTAATCGTGGACATGATTAACCTTGACAGTTACTTGATGTAACTGACACAGCCTAGACAAGGAGATTAACATGGCTAATACAACATTTAAAGGTACAGTAAGATCTGAAGGTGGACTAAAAATCATATCCACAGATAGCACTTCAGGTGCAGAAACAGAAAATCTTGCTATAGACTCAAGTTCAAATATTCAATCAAAAGGTACGTTAATATCTGCTGGTACAAGAAAAATACAGACATTTGTAGGAACTCTTGCTGGAACTAATGCAGCGTCAACTGCTTATGCAGATGGTGATGTTCTTGTAGAGCTTGGCACGTTAGATACTACAGCACCTGCAAGTATAGTAACACCAACAAAATTCTTTATACACAGAGCTTTAGTAGGAATAACTACAGCAGCTGGTGAAACTTTAGTTGGTAGTTTACAGTTAAGTGCAACTTCTGGTACAGCGACTAATTCAGCTGTTTCTTCAGGAACAGAAATTGTTGGTGCTGGTGTAACTTCATTTAATGAACAGTTAAGTGCTACACAATCAATCACTGAAATAGATATTAATTTTAACGATAGTGCTGGAAACTATCATATATTTGTTCCTAACATAACTGCTGCGATTGCAAGCAAAAACTTATACGCAGCTGCCACAACCACTGTAAATGCTGATATAACGGCTGGTCGATTTACTGTCGAACTAGAATATTCAGTATTTTAATGATTGGGGGTTAAAGACCCCCTTTTAAATAGAGGAGAAAAATATGGCAGCATCAGACGTAAAAGCTTTATCAATAGCAGATACAAATGCATCTGACGATGATAGAATTGTTACAGCAGCAAGACCAAATACAACGGCTACATTAGCTAACACAACATTTGCAGGTGGTGGAGCTAGAAACATAATAGTAACTACAACAGGAACTGGTGATAACGGAAAAACAACCACAATTACTGGTACGGATGTTTTTGGTAATACTTTAAGTGAAACTATTACATCAACAGGATCAGCAGAGGCAGTTGCAGGAACAAAGTTATTTCTTACTGTTTCAGCAGTAGAGTGTTCAGCACAATATGCAGCAAATATTAAAGTTGGTTCTGGAACATCATGTGCTCAAGCAGTTTTGGGTGGTGAAAGAGTAAGAATAAAAGGATTATCCATTGTTTCAGGTGGAACTGCAGGTTCTGTTTCATTTATAAATGGAACACCAGAAACTGGTACGACATTATTTTCAGCACGAACTATTGGTACTGAAAATGCTACTGTTGATAGGACAATACCACAAAATGGTGTTTTATTTGAAAATGGTGCAACAGTAAGTTACACATTGGATGTCACTGATAATACTACAGTATTTTTTGGATAGGATATTATTATGGCTTCTAAAGGTAAGATGCCAAAAAGAAACAAAAAAAATTTCAGACCTACAAAAAAAGGTGCTGGAATGACGGCAGCTGGTGTTAAAGCCTATCGTAGACTAAATCCTGGTTCAAAACTTAAAACTGCTGTTACAAAGAAAAAAAACTTAACAGAAAAAGAAAAAGCTAGAAGAAAATCTTTTTGTGCTAGATCTGCTGGTCAAATGAAAAAGTTTCCTAAAGCTGCAAAAGATCCAAATAGTCGTTTACGTCAAGCCAGAAAAAGATGGAGATGTTAATGGTTATATCTAGATCACAAATGTCAGAGCAAATAGAAAAGTCACCAAGTAAAAGGAAAACAAAAATGGATATGCCTAGAGGATTAACATATTTTAGAAAAGGTGGTAAAGCTTCAAAAAAGAGTAAAGGAAGTAAAATTTGTCCAGAAGGTAAGGCATGGGCGAAAAGAACTTTTGACACTTACCCATCTGCATATGCTAATTTAGCTGCATCAAAATATTGCAAAGACCCAAATTATGCTAAAAAAGCAAAAGGTGGCAGAAGAAAAGGTAGATAAATGGGTGAATTAAAAGATTGGTTAAAACAAAACTGGGTTAGGATAGGTACAGATGGTGAGATCAAAGGTCCTTGTGGCACTTCAAAAAATAAGAAAAACCCTGATAGATGTTTACCAAAAGCTAAAGCACAACGTCTTAGCAAAGCTGAACGAGCCAAAACAGCCAGAAAGAAAAAAAGAGAAGGTGCAAAAGGCAAAACAGTTGTCGCAAACACGAAAAAAGCGAAAGTAACAAATTTAGTTAATGGTGGTGAAGTTAAAGTTATGAATAAGCCAAAAAGAAAATTTAATGGAAAAACGAAGCCAAATCAAGCTGTTGCTAGAGGTTGTGGTGCAATCTTAGCAAATAAAAGAAAAGTAACAAAAGGTGCTGTAACGCAATCATAAGGAAAAAAAATGGCAGTTTCTGGATCTACAAATTTTGAATTAGACGTTGTTGAGTATATAGAAGAAGCTTTTGAACGCTGTGGTTTAGAAGTTAAAACTGGTTATGATTTAAAAACTGCTAAAAGGTCATTAAATCTTATGTTAGCTGAGTGGGCGAACAGAGGTTTAAATCAATGGACAATAGTTCAAAGAACTCAAGCACTTACAAAGTCTGATGGAGAATATAGTTTAGGAGCTGATGTTATTGATGTCTTATCTGTTTCTATTTTAAGAAGTGATATATATTATTCATTAGAAAGAATAAGTAGAGATACTTATCTTGCGATACCAAATAAAGCAACAACTGGTAGACCCACACAGTTTTTTTTAGACAGACAAATTACACCTAATTTAAAGATTTGGCCGCTACCAGAAAATAGCACAGATGTAATATATTATGATGCACTTACTCGAATAGATGATGCAGATGATTATACTAATACACTAGACTTACCCTTTAGGTTTTATCCTTGTTTAGCTGCTGGACTGGCTTACTACATAGCAATTAAAAGAGCACCAGATAGAATACAATTATTAAAATCTGTATATGAAGAAGAATTTCAAAGAGCAATAGCAGAGGATCGAGATAGAGCCTCAATAAATATTACACCAGAACTAAGGGATTATCGAATTGTCTAAGTACGCATCAGGTAAATATGCATATGGAATATCAGATCGCTCTGGTTTTCGATATCGTTTGCGTGACATGAGGCAAGAATGGAATGGTCTTTTAGTAGGAAAAGATGAGTTCGAAGAAAAGCATCCACAACTTTTTCCTATTCGAGTCAGACCAGATGGACAAGCACTTAGAAAAGCAAGACCAGAAATTACATTAAATCAAGAAAGAATTATACAATATGGTTTTAATCCAGTTGGCTTTTCTGATCCTTTAAATTTATTTGATACAAATAATTTAGTTGCAAATGGAAGTATTGGGAGTGTAACTATAGGTGGTGATGCATCAAGCACAGACACAGATACTGAAGCAGATAGTTCACCTACTGCTACATTAACTGGTTTTGGTGTTGCAGGTTCTATAGGTACAGCAACTGTATCAACTTCAGCTGTTAGTCTTGCAGCAACTTATACTGTTACTGTGCAATCGTACTATGGCTCTAATTATTTTTATATAGATGGTGTAAGAGCACCAACTTTAAATTTATCAGAAGGTTCTATATATAGATTTGACCAATCTGATTCTTCAAATTCTGGTCATCCATTACGTTTTTCAACGACATCTAATGGAACACATGGAGGTGGAAGTGAATACACTACTGGTGTTACAACTAATGGTACACCAGGTTCATCTGGAGCTTATACACAGATAGAAGTAGCTTCTGGTGCACCTACATTATATTATTATTGCACTAATCATAGTGGTATGGGAGGGCAAATAAACACATGAGTTTTACATATGCTACATTAAAATCTGCTTTACAAGATTATACACAAAACGATGAAACATCTTTTGTTTCTAATTTACCAAACTTTATTCGATTGGCAGAAGAAAGAATATTACAATCAGTACAACTTAATATTTTTCAAAAAAATGTTTCTGGTAATATGACATCAGATAATCAATATTTAGCTGCACCTTCAGACTTCTTAGCACCTTTTTCACTAAGCATTACAAATAGTAGTGCAAAAGAATATTTACAATTTAAAGAATTAGAATTTATTTATTCATATAATCCTAATTCGTCTACTACTGGTACACCAAAATATTATGGACAATTTGATGCTGATTACTTCATAATTGCACCAACACCTAATTCTGCATTTACAGTAAACTTGAGTTACTTTTATAATCCAACAAGTTTAACGGCTGGATCTGATTCTGGCACAACCTGGTTAAGTGAAAATGCAGAAAATGCTTTACTTTACGGCTCATTAGTTGAGTGTTATACCTATATGAAAGGCGAACAAGATATAATGAATATGTATAATGTTAGATTTGGACAAGCTTTAAACAGACTTAAAAATCTTGGTGAAGCTCAAGAGGTATCTGATGAATACTATTTAGGACCAATAAGAAAGGCTAAAACATAATGTTGAACTCATTAGGAATGTCAAATGATTTTTCTGTAAATATAGAAACAACAAATAATAGAGGCTTTACACCAGAGGAAACAGCAGAGAGATGTGTTAATAAATTAATAGGTATTTCTAACAACGCACATCCAGCTATTAGAGATCAAGCTCATGCTTATCGAAAAGAAATGGAAAAAATAATTGCAATTTATATGCGTCAGGCTATTAAAAGTGATAGAACTACTGTATATAATGCTATTAAAGATTCAGGAAACCCCAAACTAGCTGAATATATAAGGAGAATGTGATGGCTTTTACTGGAAACTTTTTGTGTACTTCTTTTAAAAAAGAACTTATGACAGGTACACATAACTTTACTGCAACGACAGGCAATACATTTAACATTGCCTTATATGATAATAGTGCGAGTTTTACAGCAGCGACAACTGCCTATACTACAAGTAACGAAATATCAGGTACAAATTACTCTGCAAAAGGACAAGCTCTAAACCCAGTGACACCAACTACGAGTGGTACGACAGCTTTAGTTGACTTTGCAGATGAGGTTTTTTCTAACGTAACTATATCGTCTGTTAGAGGTGGATTAATATTTAATGACACTGCAACTGGCGATCCAGCAGTGGCTGTATTAGATTTTGGTGCTGATAAAGCAGCAAGTAGTGGAGATTTTACAATAGTCTTTCCAACGGCTGATGCAAGTAACGCAATAATTAGGATAGCTTAATGACAACAGTTGCCTATAAAGGTTGGGATAACGTATTAACGACATGGAACACTGGCACATGGGATGGTGAGCAATCTATAGATAACGCTGCCACAGCCTCTGTAGGACAAGCTGTTTTAGAGGGTGATGCTATTGTTAACGTTACTGGTGTTTCTGGTACAGCAAGTCTTAATGATGTATTCACGACTAATAATGGATTAGGTTCAACTGGTTCTATAGGCACGATATCATTGTCTATTGGTACAAGTTTTAGTGTTACTGGTATATCAGGAACTGCATCTGTTAATGATGTATTTACTACAAATACAAACACTGATGTTCAAATGACAGCAAGTGTTAACAGTGCAACAGTTTCTGTTACTGGTACAGCAACAGTTACTTTAACTGGAGTAAGTGGCACGGCAAGTGTGGGAGATTTAGGTGCTATTTGGAGTTTGATAATTCCAAGTCAATCATCTAATTTCAGTGAAATATCACCAAGTCAAAGTCCTTCTTGGACAGACATAGCAGCATGAGGATAAAAAATGAGTACGTTTGTTAATAACCTAAGATTAGAAGAGATAGGCTCTGGAGAAGCTTCTGGTACATGGGGTACTAAAACAAATACAAACTTAGAACTCATAGGTGAGGCTTTAGGTTTTGGAACAGAGGCTATAACAACTAACGCAGATACTCATACGAGTACAGTTGCTGATGCTTCTGCTGATGAAGCTAGAGCTATTTACATAAAATACACTGGTACACTTGATTCTGCTTGTACGATAACAATCGGTCCAAATACTATGAAGCGAGTTCACATTATAGAAAACGCTACAAGTGGATCACAAAATATTATCATAAAACAAGGATCTGGTTCAACAGTAACAATAGCAAATGGACAAGTTAAAATTGTTTATTTAGATGGAGCTGGTTCTGGTGCAGCAGTTAATGATGCCTTACAAGATGTAGCTATACCAGATTTGTTTGTTGATGATGATTTATCTCTTCAATCTGATGGAGCTATTGTAAACTTTGGTGTAGATAGCGATATAACATTAACACACGTTGCTGACACTGGTTTAACAATTACGAATACAAACACTGGTGATAACAAGCCTGTTGTTTTACAACTTAAATCAGAAGAAGATGCTATAATCGCTGATGAAGTAATTGCATCTATTGAAATGGCTGCTGGAGATAGTGATGGCACAGATGGAGCAACAGTGGCTGCTGGAATACACGCTATTGCTGAGGGTACGTTTGCTGCTGATGCTAATGCTACAAAACTTGTTTTTACTACTGGTGTTTCTGAAACTGCTGCTGCGTCTGCAACAGCAAAGATGACACTAAGTTCAGCAGGATTACTTACTATTGCAGATGATTTAGTAATTAAGTCTGGTGGAACAATAGGTGGTGCAGGAGATACTGACTTACTAACTTTAGGAAGCAGTATATTAACTGTTGCAGGTGAGGTCAGTATGACCACACTAGATATAGGTGGTACAAATGTTACTGCTACTGCAACAGAATTAAATTATGTAGATGGAGTTACCTCTGCAATACAAACACAGTTAAATACAAAAACATCTACTGGAAAAGCAATAGCTTTGGCTTTAGTTTTTGGATAAAAGGAGTAAAAAATGGCTAATCCAAATATATTAAACGTAAGTAGTATTCTAGGTGGTAACGCAGGTTTCAACTTAACGAATACTGCAACTGCAACTCTCATAACAGTTGACTCTGACAAACTTTTAAAAATAAACAGAATTACTTGTGCAAATGTTGATGGTTCAAGTGCAGCTACACTAGATTTATTTATTGATGGTTTAGGGTCTGGAGCATCAGGAGTTACAACAACTGGTGCAGATGCCACAGTTTATTTAGCAAAGACAATATCTATACCTGCTGATGCTACTCTTACGATTGTCGATGGTCCAATATATTTAATGGAAGGCGACGTTTTAAAAGGGGGAGCAAGTGCTTCAGGCGATTTAGATTTATTTGTTTCTTATGAAGTTATTGATGACGCATAATATAGGAGTAAAAAATGAGTTCACGTTATCCAGGTGGGTTAATAACAGCAGCTGACAATACTCCTTCAACGTCTTCTTCTACTGGAGTTTGGAAGTTAGAGGAAGCTGCGTTATTTACGAACCAAAGCAAATGGCAAATTCCAATAGTTCCAAGAATGTTATTTAATATGGGTGATATTGGGGGTGGAACTGTTATTAATACGATTGAAACTGTTCTTGCCACTACAACTGGTAATGCAACAGATTTTGGTGATCTTACAGTTGCACGAAAAGGAGGTGCAGCAGCATCTTCAACAACAAGAAGTGTTGTAGCAGGGGGTAATAATGGTTCACGTTTTAATACAATAGATTTTAACACTTTTGCATCAGCAGGAAATGCGACAGATTTTGGTGATTTAACTTCTGCAAGAGTTTTTCTCATGGGAGGACACTCTTCAAATACAAGAGCACTTTTTGGAGGAGGATCTATTGCTTCGTCACCTTTTGTTACTGCAGCTGTAGATTACATCACGATTGCATCAGCAGGTGATGGT
>CEPH01026976.1_pt1 | contig 12348 bp, 10 predicted proteins | sample 530571 | NCBI WGS metagenome assembly CEPH01 (sample SAMEA2620413, study PRJEB7988) | marine metagenome | biome: marine biome (ENVO:00000447); feature: surface water layer (ENVO:00002042); material: "saline water (ENVO:00002010), including plankton (ENVO:xxxxxxxx)" | depth 5 m | reverse complement strand
ATGACCGATGCGCTGGACGACAAGCAGAAGGCGGCCATCGAAGCGCGCATTCCGGCGGGCCGGATGGGCGAGGGCGACGAAATCGGCGCTGCCGTCGCCTACCTCGCCAGCGACGAAGCAGCCTACGTCACCGGGCAGACCCTGCACGTCAATGGCGGGATGGCGATGCTCGGCTAGGTGTTGCGGGGCGGGACTGGCGCGCATCCACAACACCAACGGCTAGCCTAACCGCCCTCAACCCCTTATCCCCAGCAATCCGGGTGGACTCGCGCTTGCAGCTTGCCCCTAAGTGCAGGCGCGATAAGGAAACCGGATGAGATTTCTCGCGCGAAGGCAGGCTCAAGGGGGAGCTACGCCGCATTCCAAGCGCTTATGAGACGAGAGAAGGACCGATGAAGGCCACCATCGAACGCGCCACGCTGCTCCGCTGCCTGTCCCACGTGCAGTCCGTGGTGGAGCGCCGCAACACGATCCCGATCCTCAGCAACGTGCTGATCGACGCCGACGCGGGCGGCGGCGTGAAGGTGATGGCGACCGACCTCGACCTGCAGGTGGTCGAGACGATGACCGCCGCGAGCGTCGAGGGGGCCGGTGCGATCACCGTCTCCGCCCACCTGCTGTTCGACATCGCGCGCAAGCTGCCCGATGGCAGCCAGGTCAGCCTGGAAACCGCCGACAACCGCATGGTGGTGAAGGCTGGACGCAGTCGCTTCCAGCTGCCCACGCTGCCGCGCGACGACTTCCCGGTGATCGTCGAGGGCGAGCTGCCGACCAGTTTCGAGCTGCCCGCGCGCGAGCTGGCCGAGATGATCGACCGCACCCGTTTCGCGATCAGCACCGAGGAAACGCGCTACTACCTCAACGGCATCTTCCTGCACGTCTCGGACGAGGCGCGCCCGGTCCTGAAGGCCGCGGCGACCGACGGCCACCGGCTGGCGCGTTACACGCTCGACCGGCCCGAAGGCGCGGAGGGCATGCCCGACGTGATCGTGCCGCGCAAAGCGGTCGGCGAACTGCGCAAACTTCTTGAAGAAGCGCTCGATTCGAACGTCCAGATCGACCTTTCGGCGAGCAAGATCCGCTTCGCGCTGGGCGGCGAGGGCGGGGTGGTCCTGACCAGCAAGCTGATCGACGGCACCTTCCCCGATTACAGCCGCGTGATCCCCACGGGTAATGACAAGCTGCTCCGGCTCGACCCCAAGGCCTTTTTCCAGGGCGTCGACCGTGTCGCGACCATCGCCACGGAAAAGACCCGCGCGGTCAAGATGGGGCTGGACGAGGACAAGGTGACGCTGTCCGTAACCAGTCCCGACAACGGCACGGCAGCCGAAGAGATCGCCGCCGAGTACAAGTCCGAAGGGTTCGAGATCGGCTTCAACGCCAACTACCTGAAGGACATCCTCGGCCAGATCGACAGCGACACGGTGGAACTCCACCTCGCCGATGCGGGTGCTCCCACGTTGATCCGTCGGGACGAGAACAGCCCGGCGCTGTACGTCCTGATGCCGATGCGGGTGTAAAAACCTAACCGCCCTTGTCACTGGCTCCGGCCGGTGCACCGGGGCTAGGCTTGCTGGCGAAAGGAATTTCGCCATGCCATCCGGCTTCCTAGTTCTGTTGCTGCTGTCGGGAGCGACTCCGGTCGGTTCCGACGACTGCCCGGCGATCGTCGCCGCGACGACCAGCGAGAACGTGGACCGGAACCCCGATGCGGTGCGCTGTCTCACCTCGCGGATGAGCCAGACGGTGTACGAGGACACGGAGCGGTGCATCGAACTGATGATCGGCGTGTCGGATCTGCGCGAAAGCCTGAAGGGGATCGAGCGCTATTCCCATCTCGACAACGCCAAGTCCGACAGGATCGAGGCGAGCATGCGCGGTGAGTTCGCGCGGATGAGGGCGCTGCCGCCGCTGGGGGTGGATCTGGATGCTGGGAGGCAGGTGGCCGAGGCAACCCGGGCACCCTTCGCCGTCGCGCTATCCTCGATCCCGGACCGCCGCTATGCCGTGTGGTACGCCAAGGCCGTCCCGCCCGAGCATTGTACCGCAGCGCTCGAATTTCGGACCGCGCTGCGCGTGCTGGAGGAAGACGAGCGGCGGCGCGCGCTGGCCAGATAGAATTTCATATGGGGAGCAGGATTTTCATGACCTTTCGCAAAACGGGCGTCGCCATCGCGACCTTGGCCGCGGCCTCCGCAGCATTGCCCGCACCGGCCGCCGCATCCGTGCGCGACGATGCGCAGTGTCTGATGGTGTACTCCATCGCGCTCGGCCAATACGAGGACGAAAAGGACCGCGACTACTCGATTGCGACCGGGCTCTATGCGCTGGTCGGTTACTTCTCCGGCAAGCTGACCTCGCAACTGGGCGTCGACAGCCTGCGATCGGTCATGACCGAGGAACTGGCAGCCGAGGTGGCGGAGGACTACGAGAGCATCCAGACCCGCTGCGTGGCCGAATCCGAACAGATGGCAGACGCGATGATTGCCGCCGGAGAGGCGCTGTCGGGGAAGTGATCCGGTCCTGCTGCGGCGGGGTGGTGGCCGTTTGCGCTAACCCAGAAACTCGCGCAGCAGGTGTATCGCACGCTCGGGGTGGGTCATCAGGAACAGGTGGCCTGCGCCTTCGAACACTTCCAGCCGGGCATCGGGAATCGCACCGGCGAGCAGCCTGCCATTGGCGAGTGGCACGATCGGATCGTTCTCTCCCATCATCACCAGCACCGGCTTGTCGAGGAAGGGGAGGGCAGGCAGCGAGGTCCACCCGGCCAGCGCCATCAGCTGATAGAAATAGCCGGTGCTGCTGGGCGGGGTGATATTGCCGATGGAATGGCGCGCGCGCCTTGTCTCGTCCGCATTCTCCAGCGCCATCAGGTATTCGCTGCGCAGCATGGCGTTGATGCCAGAGAAGGGATCGGCCATCTGCGCCAGCATCGCCGGGTCGCCCGGGATCATCAGCATGCCTGGGGAGGTCGCGGCCAGCACCACGCGCCGTACGCGGCTGGTGTATTGCAGGGCAAATTGCTGCGCCATCGCGCCGCCCCAGCTCATCCCCATCACATCGACCGTCTCAAGCCCGAAGCGCTTCAGCACGCCTGCGGCGGTCGAACTCATGGTAAAGGGATTATACGGCAGCACCGGATCGGGCGATTCCCCCGTGCCCGGCATGTCGAACATGATAAAACCCCGGTCGGTCAGCGTTTCCGCCAAGGGAGCGACCGCTTCGATGTTCGCGCCGATCCCGTTGAAGAACAGCAGCGGGGGGTGCGCGCAGGGCGCATCGAGCCGCCAGCGCGCCACCCGCAGCTCAATCCCGTCAACCGTCTCGAAGGATACATCCGCGCTCAACGGGCCACCCGGCTTGCCCCTCAGGTGCTTGCTCGGCTGACTGCGCGCGGTACCGCCAAACAGGCCCCAGCCGGGCAGGCGCAGGTCCATGTCCGTAAAGCGCATCATTCTTCAAGGCCTTGAAAGTTATAAACAAAAATCGAAAAACACGCCGTGTTTCGACGCTTCGCGCCGCCTGCAAAGGCGGTTTTTCCCTCTCGGGAGCGCAGTGATGGCGCTTGCTGCGCCGCAACACAAGCACGCGGCGCCTGTGGGCTCTTCGTTGGCCGCCAAAACCGGCTTTAACCTGCCGCTAACCCCGATGGTTAATCCTTCTCCAGCCGGTTTCAGGCATAGGGTTCAGGATGCAGCAGGGTACGCGTACGGAAAGACGGGCATTGGCAGCGGTGCGATCGCCTGAAGGCGACGCGACCGCTAGCGAGCGCCGTCGCAGCGGCCTGCCCACCAAAAGCAACGAAGCCGATGCTTTCGCGCGCGCGCGAGGGCTGAGCCTGAGCGACGACGCACCCGCGCTGCCCTCGCAATGGCCCGTGCTGGGCGCAATGGCTCTGGCAGGCGCGCTGGGCAACGGATTGATTGCCCAATCCTATCCGCCGATCACCTCGCTGGTCGCAGTGCTTCTTTCGGCGTTGCTTTTCTCCCTCTCCCGGCTCGTTCGCGACACAGGCAGGGTTCGCCGCCTGTCGGTGACTACCGCCTTCGGCCTGATCCCGCACCTGCTGGTCGGCTATGCCTATGCCGAATGGATGTTCCATGGAGGCCTGCCGCTGGGCTTCGGGATCGCTACGCTGATCCTTGCGGGAAGTATGGCCGCGGTGTTCCTTGCCGGGCGGCCGTTCCCGATGCTGTTCGTCAAGATCGGGATATGGCTGCCGATTGCGGTTCACTCCATCGCCTATAACGATCACATGGCCGTGATTGCCCTTCCGCTTGCGATCCTTGTCGCGGTGGGCATCGCCCTGTTCCAGGAACGTTACGACCGGCGCAGCGAGGAAGAGCGGCAGGCGGAAGAGCGCAGCCGCAATCGCTCGATTGACATCCTGCGCGATTACGAGGCGACCGGGCAGGGCTGGTTCTGGGAAACCGACAAGCACGGGCGGATCGTTTACATCTCCGAAGTTTTTGCCGAGCGCTATGGCTTCGATCACGAAGACCTGCTGGGCAAGGTGTTCACCAGCGTGTTCGAGGTCGATCCCGGCGACCGCGACGCCGAACGCACGATCAAGTTCCACTTCACCGCCCACTCTCCGTTCCACGAACTGCCGGTCAGGGGCGAGGGGCGCGCTGGCGACGGCACGGTGTGGTGGTCGGTCAACGGTCGTCCGATCTTCGATTCGTTTGAGAATTTCTGCGGTTTCCGCGGCTCGGGCACCGATCTGACCGAGCGTCGACGCAGCGCCGAACATGCCTCTCGCCTGGCGCTGTACGATTCGCTGACCGGGCTCGCCAACCGCCACGCGCTCAGCCAGGCGCTGTCCAAGCTGCTGACCCATCGCAATCCGGCCCAGCGGGTGTGCTCGATCCTGATGCTCGACCTCGACCGGTTCAAGCATGTCAACGACACCTTCGGCCATCCGACAGGTGATGCCCTGCTCAATCAGGTCGCGCGGCGGCTGGAAAAGGTGGTCGGCGATCTCGGCACGGTCGGCCGGATCGGCGGCGACGAGTTCCAGGTGCTGATCCCGAAGCGTTGCGAAAAGGCGCGCCTCGAACAGCTGGGCAACGATATCATTCACTCTCTCTCGCAGCCTTATTCGATCGATGGCAACCGTGCCGTCATCGGCGCGTCGGTCGGCATTGCGATCGCGCCCGAGCATGGCGGCACCAGCGAGCGGCTGGTTCGCAGCGCGGATCTTGCGCTGTATGCGGCAAAGGACGCTGGCCGCGGGCGCTATCGTGTGTTCTCCGACGATCTCCACGTCGCCGCGCGCGAGCGTAACCAGCTGGAAGAAGAGCTGCGGCTGGCGATCGACACCGGCGGCCTGCAATTGCATTACCAGCCGGTGGTCAACACCGCGACCGAAGAGATCAGCGGGTTCGAGGCGCTGATGCGCTGGAACCATCCCAAGCAGGGCTGGATCAGCCCGGAAAAATTCGTCCCCGTGGCCGAAGATGCAGGGCTGATCGTGGCGATGGGCGAATGGGCGATCCGCCAGGCCTGCAGCGATCTGGCTCGCTGGCCGAAATCGGTGCGCTGCGCGGTCAACGTGTCGCCGCTGCAGTTTGCCGATCCGGCGCTGCCCGGGGTGATTGCCGACGCCATTGCCAAAGCGGGCATCTGCCCCTCGCGTTTGGAGCTGGAAATTACCGAGAGTGTGTTCCTCGACGACAGCGAGGGTACCGATGCGACCTTCGCCGCGCTCAAGGCGGTCGGCGTGCGGCTGGCGCTGGACGATTTCGGAACCGGCTATTCCTCGCTCGGCTATCTGAAGAACGCGCCGTTCGACAAGATCAAGATCGATCAGGGCTTCGTGCGCGGGGCGACCATGCCGGGCAGCCGCAATGGCGCGATCATCGCGGCGATCTCCAGCCTTGCCAATGCGCTGGGAATGGACACCACCGCCGAGGGTGTCGAGACGCTCGACGAGCTGGAGCTGATCCGGATGCACGGATGCAGCCACATCCAGGGCTATATCTATTCCAAGCCGCTCTCCACTGCAGAGGCCGATGCGCGGCTGGAAGAAGGGCTGAAGGCCCGCCCCAGCGGCCCGCGCGCCGCGCGTGAACCGCGCCAGGCGATGCTGCGCCGGGTGGTGCTGCAGCACGGCGAGGATTTCTACAACGGCACGATCCGCAACATCTCGTCGCAGGGCGCGCTGATCGAAGGTCTGTGGAACGTTCCCGAGGGCACGGTTTTCCGTGTCGCGCTGAGCGAGCGGCTGGCAGTCGATGCGGAGGTGCGCTGGTGTGCGGAGAACCGCATCGGTGTGCGCTTCGCCCAGCGTCTGCGGCGCGACCAGCGCGGCCAGTTCGATCTTCCGGCCCCCGAGGTCGAGCGCTCGATCCAGCGCGAACAGCGGCGCTCGGCCTGAGGGCGCACTCAATTGCCGCTGTCCTACGCGGGACAGATCGTGCATGCCCTCAAACATGCTGACAGGCGCAGCGCGCGTGTCTATTGCGGCGGGGTAATGACTGACCTTTCCAAGATCCGCAATTTCAGCATCATCGCCCATATCGACCATGGCAAGTCCACGCTCGCCGACCGGCTGATCCAGCTCACCGGCGGGCTGACCGAGCGCGAGATGAGCGAGCAGCTGCTCGACAACATGGATATCGAGCGTGAGCGGGGCATCACCATCAAGGCGCAGACCGTGCGCCTCAGCTACACCGCCAATGATGGCGAGACCTACCAGCTCAACCTGATGGACACCCCCGGCCATGTCGACTTCGCCTACGAGGTCTCCCGCAGCCTCGCCGCGTGCGAGGGCGCTTTGCTGGTGGTCGACGCGGCGCAGGGGGTCGAGGCGCAGACGCTCGCCAATGTCTACCAGTCGATCGAGCACGATCACGAAATCCTGCCCGTTATCAACAAGATAGACCTCCCCGCCGCCGAGCCCGAGCGGGTCGCGGAGGAGATCGAGGAGATCGTCGGCATCCAGGCCACCGGCACCTGGCAGAACGGCGGCGCGGTGCTCACGTCAGCCAAATCGGGCATCGGCGTCGAGGACGTGCTCGAAGCGATCGTCGCGCGCATTCCGCCGCCCACGGGCGACCGCGACGCGCCGCTGACCGCCAGCCTGGTCGATTCCTGGTACGACCCCTATCTCGGCGTCGTCATCCTCGTGCGCGTGATCGACGGCGTCCTCAAGAAGGGCCTCAACGTCAAGTTCATGCAGGGCGGCACGCAGCACCTGATCGACCGGGTGGGCGCCTTCACCCCCAAGCGCGTCGACCTGAGCGAGATCGGCCCGGGCGAGATCGGCTTCATCACCGCGCAGATCAAGGAGGTGGAGCAGGCCCGCGTCGGCGACACCATCACCACGGTCAAGAACGGCGCGACCAAGGCGCTGCCCGGCTATCGCGAGCCGCAGCCGGTGGTGTTCTGCGGCCTGTTCCCCGTCGACGCCGCCGATTTCGACAAGCTGCGCGAAAGCATCGCGCGCCTGCGCCTCAACGATGCGAGCTTCACCTTCGAGACGGAAAGCTCCGCCGCGCTGGGCTTCGGCTTTCGTTGTGGCTTCCTCGGCCTGCTGCACCTCGAGATCATTCAGGAGCGCCTGAGCCGCGAATACGACCTCGACCTGATCACCACCGCGCCATCGGTCGTCTACCGCATCCACCTCGGCAAATCGAAGACCGAGGATGCCAAGGTGATCGAGCTGCACAATCCCGCCGACTACCCCGACCCCAACCGGATCGAGATGATCGAGGAACCGTGGATCAAGGCGGTGATCTACACCCCCGACGAATATCTGGGCTCCATCCTCAAGCTGTGTCAGGACCGGCGCGGCATCCAGACCGATCTGACCTACGTGGGCGGCCGCGCGCAGGTGACCTACGAGCTGCCGCTGAACGAGGTTGTCTTCGATTTTTACGATCGCCTGAAGTCGATCTCGCGAGGCTACGCCTCCTTCGATTACGAGCAGATCGGCCTGCGCGAAGGCGACCTCGTGAAGATGAACATCCTCGTCAACAACGAGCCGGTCGACGCCCTATCGCTGATCGTCCACCGCGGCGTGGCGGAAGAACGCGGCCGCGGCATGTGCGAGCGCCTGAAAGACCTGATCCCGCGCCACCTGTTCAAGATCCCGATCCAGGCCGCCATCGGCGGCAAGGTCATCGCCCGCGAAACCATCGCCGCCCTGCGCAAGGACGTGACCGCCAAATGCTACGGCGGCGACATCAGCCGCAAGAAGAAGCTGCTGGAGAAGCAGAAGAAGGGCAAGGCCAGAATGAGAGAGTACGGCAACGTCTCGATCCCTCAGGAAGCCTTCATCGCAGCGCTGCGGATGGGTGAGGAGTAACTCTCATTCTGAGGATGCGGGAGCGCCCGCGGTGCGGGCCTGTACCCTCGAAGGCGGTTGGGAACGTGAAGGCGCTTATCAATGCGCCGTGGATGGGGAGGGGAACGATATTAGGTTTCGGAAAACTATCTTAATTAGAAATCGAATGGTCAGAAACAAACGGAAGCCAAGCCTTTTTCTCGCTCCGTAATCGTATCGAGAAATCGGATGGTACCTGCTTTCTGGTCAAAATCGCACGACAAATATACTGAATTATAAAAATTACGCAAAATAAATTGAATGAACCGATAGGGTGTAAGTGGGGCTTGGACTGGAATTCTGCAGCCCTTATACTGACCAAGTGTAAGGTGTGATTTAGGGTGATCTGGGTCTATGTGGTCTTCCGGATCTGCGGAAAAGTCAAATCGCACTGGAAACTTGACCGAGTGCTTGCCAACTATATCAGCGAAGAGCTCATCTTTCATATATAGCTCGGGGTCGGTATCGAAAATTTCCAAGTTTGGCGAGGGAAACAACGAAAGCCTATGCTTGCAGAGTGTCCCCTTCTCGAAAGTGTAGAGAAACTGGATCAATCCTCCGTCAAGCATGCGAATGTGATACGAAACTGATGACCGCAAAGTGTGGTAAACATCTCGATATGGCAGATCTCTCAAGCTGACTGAGAGATCCGGGGAATTTCCAATAGTTACAAACGTTTGATCGCCTGATGTTTTTTGGGACGGAAATGTTTGATGATCAGACAGGCCCTCCTTCACCAGAATGGCGATAATGTCGTTTATCTGACTGACAACTTGTCCGACGGTCACTTTGAAAACATCGCCTTCAGGCGTTCGCGCAGTTCTTCAGGAAGATCTTCGACTTTGACATCTCCTCCTTCAAGAGCCTCAATTACTCCCTGCAGGTCACTCACCTTGGCATCCACGCGTTGTCTTTCAGATCGCGTGAGATCCCTGTTTACTATCTTCAACGCCTTTTTGGTCTCTTCATCAGGATATACGAAGTCCAATCGGAATTGATGGTTCTTCACTCTTTCGAATTCCTCGCAAAGGCCACGCATCTCCTTTCCGACGCCGAGTACGCGTACCCAAGCTTTTGATCGGGTGATGGCTGTAAACAATCTGTTGCGAATAATAGCGCGGGTGCCCGGAAGTGCCGCATCAAAGCAGTCGTCTGCGTTTACAATATATACCATTCCAGCCTCGTTTCCCTTGGCTCGGAAAATCCCGGTAAAGGTTACGACGTCCCGTTCAAAGAATACATCGGGAGAGGTCGAGATGCCGGCCAATGAAGAGTTTACGCCTTCGCTCATAAGGCGGGCTCGTGCTTCTCCAACAACCTTGCGAGTTCTGAAGGGATCTGGATTTATTACCACGATGTCTTCGGGCAGGAGCTCATCCTCCCGGAGGTTATTTAGAATCTGTTCGACGAGCCAATCGTCTTGATCTTTCCGAGAGTCGAAAGCCTTAAACTGGATAAGGTCGGAAACGGGTGAGTGGTTCTCTAGGAAAAGAGGGCTCGTCTCACTAGTGCGGTGAAGAGAGACGTATTCGCCATCCGCTAACGTCCCCTCACGGACCCTGTATCCGACATCTTCCCACAATTGGTTTTGTTCAAAAATTTGAATGAGACCGCCTGGCTCGCGATAAACACCGAAGCCCAAAGCATGTGCGGTCGCGAGCACAGGCCTCGAGTTGCGATAACACTTTTCAAGGATGATGTCTTGGCGAGGTTGACCGGGGACTGTCGGTGTGAACTCTACAATAGGATTTCCATTGGCATCGCTTCCGAACAATTCTTCTGGCCCCGGAAGCGAAGCGTTAGTCAATGATTGGAGTTCGTCGTACGCGTAAACCAAGCGATGTGGAGCGTGTAGGATTGAATAGCAAAGTCGAATGAACGATGCCGGGAGGTCTTGCGCCTCGTCGAGGAGGATTGCGTCATAGACAGGTTCTATATTTTTCGTGGCAAGTACTGCTTCCTCGCAGGCACCGGAGAATTCTTTGCCCTCGCCGAATGTGCTCTGTGCAGACCGAAAGTCGCGATAAGGCAATCCGTTCGCTTTAACAAAATTAAAATATATCCCTTCGGATCGCGGGGAGCCCCACGAGTGCAAAATGCGAATTTTGCTCCAATCAGGCTCTTCGCTAGTTTGTTCGAAAACAAATGAGGTAATGAGCCGTTCAAACTGCCCCTTTAAGGATCGTGTGTTAAATGTGATGGCGATCTGCCAGTCGGGATTTTGGGCGTGAAGATAAGCAACTTTAAGCGCGAGTACGATTGTTTTGCCTGAACCGGCTAGGCCGCGAATACGTTGTACGCCATCTACAGTTTCCACTACTGCGGCGTTTTGATTTTCGTCCAAATTTGCAATCGACTCATTTAGGCGATGTAGTTTTGCGCCGCGAGAATTGTCATTGGCGATGCTGCGTTTACGTTTTGTTTTTCTGACAGTTGTTAGCGATTGAATCGCAGCAGCCAAAGCCGGAAATCTTTCGTGATGTTCCCACTCGATCTTTTGTACTTCGTTTGTCAGATCCGCGCTGTTTACTACGAGGTAGTCATCCTTTGAATCATCGATTGTGACACTCGGAGCAAAGGTGATGACCTCAATCTTTGCCGCAAGCTCGCGGCGCTTCATTAAATTAGGATATTGGAGCAACTTTGAGGTGAGCTTGGCATACAGATCGTCCTGCCGTTCTTGATATGCTCCAAGTTCTTTTCCTTCGACCAAGTCGAAGGCGATTGCGCCACGCGTCGGGCTAAGAAGCAAAGCGTCGAATGGAAACGCCCCCTCTGGTGTGCCAATGATGGGGTAGCCTATATAAAGCGTGCCTTTTTCATCATCGAGCGCTGCTAAGGTCTCTGCAAGTCGCCTTGCTGACTCAGGCTTGGTGGTGCTTCCCCATACGGTATCCATAGGTGAAGGCGTGTCGCATGAGAGCGAAATTTAGACAACTGCTTCCGCGACGTGACCGCTCGATTTTCTACTCCCACCCCTCATCCTTCAACCCGCGCCACTTGGGGTTCTCCTCCGGCCCCTCCTCCGCGGGCACACGGCGCCGCCAACCCAACGCAGGTAGTGACCGCTCTTCCCAATCGTCGCCATCATCCTCATCCTCCCCCGCATCGTACTTCGGATGCTCTGGGTCCTCCCACCAGCGGTAGCCTGCGGCCTCGTCCTCGGCCTCGATGGCCTTGAAGGCGTCCCAGGCCGCGCGGGCGCGGGGGCTCATGGAGTCGAGGTGGCGCTGGCGGAGCGCTTTTAGCTTGGCGTCGATCGAGGCGAACACGCGGGCCTCGCCGCCCTGCGCGCGCTCGCGCTCGTACTCCTCGCGCCATTGCTTCTTGAGCCGCTTCAGCTCCATCTGGCCGACCGCGTTGAGGCCTTTTGCGCGGCCTTCCGCAAACCGATCGGGCGCGCGGTTGCGCAGCATGAACCCCCGCCTTCGCGGGGGCAGGCTACGCAGGCGGTCGTTATAGGTGGTCCGCGTGCCGACCAGCTTGCCCCTTCGACTGCCTGCCAAGGCAGGCGCTCAGGACAGGCTGCGTAGTAGACGGGCACGTCGACGCCGTTGAGCGCGCGGTCCCCATTTAGATCTACCTGTGTGCTGTGCGCACAGGAAAGGCGCGACATCCTCGATCCGCTGCACGCCGAGGTCGATCGCCGCCTGCCATGCCGCGCGGAAGCTCTGCGCGCCCGGCTGGCGGCGCAGGTGGTAGGCGCCGGCCTGGCTCATGTTGACCGCCTTGCACGCGGCGTGGACGGAGCCCGTATCGGCGAGCGCGGCGATGAAGCGGCGCTGGCGATCCTCGGTCCAGCCATCGTGGCGGTCGGTCTGGCGGGGGACGGGGACGAAGTCGGGCAGTTCGCCATCAGGGACGGGCAGGCGCTGCTCGCGGTTGTCGGCCTTGCGGGTCATGGCCGGAAGCTCATGGGCGGCGGTCCTTGCGCAGTGGGGAGGGCGCAAGGCTATGCCCCGGCCGCGCGGCTGTAGGACAGCGATTTTCCGCGCCGCGCGGGTGCTGCGTGGCGGGGG
>CEPH01173092.1_pt1 | contig 12435 bp, 5 predicted proteins | sample 530571 | NCBI WGS metagenome assembly CEPH01 (sample SAMEA2620413, study PRJEB7988) | marine metagenome | biome: marine biome (ENVO:00000447); feature: surface water layer (ENVO:00002042); material: "saline water (ENVO:00002010), including plankton (ENVO:xxxxxxxx)" | depth 5 m | reverse complement strand
CCGGGAGTGCTTTTTAATACAATTAAAAGCGGAATGGCATGTGACTATCCTATAAATACTGATTTCAAATCTGCGTTTGACTTTAAAGTTGAAAATGGTGCCAATCCGACAAAGTATGCTAACTATGTTAGTCATAGCACCAGCTTTGCTAGCAAAAATAGAAAAGCCAGAATAAAATTGTCAAATTCAGACAGACTTTTGTATACACCGGACTTTCAGCCATTTGTTAGATCAACAGCATCTGGTAATTCGCAACCAATTAAGATTTTTGCTGACTCTAGACTTAGACAATTGAGTTTTGCTGGTAACAGCTCTGAGGATGAATATCTAAGCTTAAACGATGGCACGGTTACTATAAATTTTAACGAAAGAGTGCCTTTTGAAGCAATAATAACTCCGGGTGAGTTTTTGAGAAATAAAAAAATATCATGCATAGATTCTGACAGTGCCATTAAGCGCGGATCTTCAATAATGACGGCTAGAGATAACAAAGATTACATAAAATTTGCATCTAACTTTTTAGCAGAGGTTGGAGACTTTTTTCTAGAAAATAAAAATTACACCACTTTAGCATCCTTACCACAGGAAGACCCTAACTTCGGAAATGCAAAAGCAGGTAGAAGATATATGATGCGTTTAAAAGTTTACAGGTCAATGAGTGGAAGCAAACCCCTGCAAACATCCAGCTTGGGTGAATACTCTGTCCCACAAGATAGCGGAGATATTAGAGAGACATTTACAATGTACAGTAATCCAAAAAACTTTGGTGAGTTAAAGATACTAGATAGCCCATTAGGCAACGATACTGAGCCCCAGTCTGAGTCAGACACCTTGTACAACAACTTTGTAGATGATTATGAAAGCTTTTTGTCGGATAATGAAAGAGTGGGTGTGCCATTTGATAATTTATACGAAATAAATCAATGGAGGTCTTTTGTAAAAAACGATCTTGCTTTTTCATATAAACCGGGAAGGTATTGTTTTAACTCCGGTTCAGGAGCGGAAAACTTTCTATTTTTCTCAGGGTCCTATTGTTCAGTTGGTAATGATATCACTCAAGGTGAAAATTTTCCATACACTCCTCCATATTACCATGGGGAAGCATGGGCAGACTTTACATTTTTAGCAACAGAATCCAAGAAATATACCCTTGCAGAAATTCTAAACGACACGTCGATTGAGTTTTATAGGTATTATTGTGAAGACGTCCCACTAAATGCCGAGTCCGTGGGTCAAATAAAAACCAGCAGGGTTTTTGATACATCAAAGCTGTCTTCGATGACTAAGATATCTTTTATGTTCCCTAGACAATACGCTGCGATTGGAACAGGCATCGGGCCTTTTGCCAGTAGTTCGAATGTTGCTACTACTTATAAACAGACCATAGTTTTTGCGTCCGCTTCTTTGTTTGCTGGGACACCAAACAACAATGAAATCTATATAAATTATCAAACTTCTGGTGATTTGCCTCTATTGCATGCAACGCTTTTAGCAAAAGCCATCAATGGAACAGCTGATGGTGATATCAAATTCGGAACTATGTCAGGTAGTGTTTCAGGGATTCATTATTTTACTGCTAATGTTGATGAGGTACATACTGAAAATCAAGACGTTAACGACTCACAGGTAAAGTATGTGTCTTTAACAGGTAGCAGTGCTCTTGGTGGCTATGGTAATCGTAATATTGAAACTTTACCCACTATAACTGCTGATAGGGACAATGTGGTATATAGAACCGTAGCCGACACAGATGCTTATGATGAGGACAGTGACAGAATGAATGTAAGAACTGGACTTGTTTATAAGAAAAATTTGATTAAAAACTATAGAATGATTAATGAACAAGCGATGCAATTGGCATCAAGTGTTAATTTGTTGTCTAGGGGAGTCCTCACAGATGATGACTTACTAACTCAAAACGGTATAGTCACCTCTTCACCCGTAGACGTAGACACAGATACACAAAACTCTTCTAGGTGGATAATACAGTCTAAATTTGAAACACCAATGTTAAATTTCAATCACATGAGGTTTGATCAAGTTCACCAGCAACTTATTTATTCAGCATCTGCTACAACTATTGGAATGTGGCACCAGTACGGCTTATTACCACAAAGTTCCTCTGAGGGAGTGTTTATGCAACTAGAAGCAGTACCAGAAAATTGGATTCAAAATGTTATGGGCGGTGAGCAGAATGCAACAGGTTCTTTACTAGATCTTTGCGGCTTCAATAGAAACCCAATAAGAATGGGAGAAGTTGCAGACTCTAAAATAGTTAAAGAGGCGATTGTTGCCGTTCCGTTTTTACCAAGAGGCGGACAGAGAAAGTTTTTTAATTTAGATCCAAAAGACGTTAGAAATGCTCAAGATCCAGCAAGACAAAACCTTGTCGGCGAATCTGTCTTAAATCAAATTAATTTAATGAAAGATTTCGTATTTCCACCCTCAATGGATTTTATCACGAACAACTCTGTCGACCCTTTTGCAATGTATATATTTCCTTTTGAGCACGAATTTACCAAACAAGATCTCTCTTACATTTGGCAAGGACTATCACCAGATCTGGGTATCAGCCATAAGACATCTGAGTCAACGATATCACATGAGTTATTGTTTCATGAATTGTTGGGTAGAGGCGCCATATTAAAGCCCGGAAACAACACTGAAAAAGAGCTTGTAAAAAATGCTAGATTTAAAAAAATAAATAGTAGAATTAGATGGATGGTATTTAAAGTCAAACAAAGGGCAAATACCAATTATTTTGATAAAGTGTTTGCATCAAATGAAGCATCAAGACGCAAGGCAAGAAGACAAAAAAGAAAAATGAGGAGATTGAACAGACTACTGGAAACAGATCCCATTCAATATAATTGGCCTTATGATTTCTTTTCGCTTGTGGAGCTAGTTAAGATTGATGCCGAGATTGATTTTGCCAATCCGGATGACGACCTAACACAGGACAACAGAACAGTGATCAGACCGAGAGAAAAAGTTCCACGACCACCCGGACCAACAAAAGAAGAGAGACTGGCGAGAGCAGTGCTTGGAGAGCCTCAAGAAGAAGAGCCGGCGATTATTTCAGAAAGCGTTAAAAAATCCAATCCAAAAGGCGGTAAAGCAAAGAGAAAGGAAACTCTTAGGAGGAAGAAGTAGTGTCATTTTTCAACAATAAAGAAGATGTGTTACACATAGAACTCACACCACTCGGAAGACAAAAGCTTTCTGAGGGTAGACTCATGCCGGCATATTATTCTTTTTTGGATGAGGATGTGCTTTACGATCTTGGTGCCGCTAACTCTAGTGAATTAAATCATCAAGTGAAAGATAGAATTCTAATTGAAACTCCGTACCTAAAGCCACAAACAAACTTCACAGACCTTGAGGCCAAGATTGTTGAAAAAACACCAGACCTTACTAGTGACACGATTAAGTATAACTTAAACACTATGGGTACATCAAAAAACGTTGATGACTTTGCTCCAACATGGGAGATTGTATTTCTCAAAAACGAAATAGTCGATTCGGCTAGAAACCTATCGTCAAGCTATGGGTTTCACCAAGTCCCGCAAATAGATTTAGAGATAGAGTATACAATATCAGCAGGCAATATCAACATTGATATAACAGACTTAGGAACGTTTGGTAGTCCCAACTTAGCACCAGACGAAGTCTTTCCAGATGGCACATATTTAAAGATCGAAGAAGAAGAAATTCTTGCTAGGATCTTAGAAAGAAATGGTTTTCTTCATGGAAAGTCTATACAAGTTGAAGCGTTTAAGTTTGACAACCCAACATCAGAAAGGTTGATACCACTTACGTTTTTAAAAAGACAAGAGCTTATACAAGGAGATATTTTGGTAGATCAAGAAGAGATCGAGCTCAACCCAGAAAGAACACCACAGAATGTGGAGTACTATTTTGATTTTCGAGTAGACAAGGAAATACCAATACTAGAAATATGCAAGGGCATTGGTAAACTAAATAGCCAGAACCCGATATCAGATTTTGAAATAGTGTGTCCAGATATTAGAAAACGCAACCCGACAGATATTTATGGTAGTAACATTACAGATCAAGATATAGAAGACTGTACAACGAAAGAGGAGTGTGACTAATGAGCATACCAGAAGTGGGCTTAGAAAATCTTCCGAACTGCTATATCAACGGCGTAGAAATATACAAGGGCGGTAGAAAAAAAAATAAGTATGTTATATCGGTCTCTGTAAAAGATGTGAAGCAATTTGGTTCATGGACTTGGTATGATGAAAAACAATTGTATAATAATATGCAAATGATTGTGGTTCTCTCGCACAATGAAAGTTTTAATTCCGACGTAGAATCCGGGTCAGTTGTGCTTACTAGAGACCTAATGAACAACTATAAAGAAAATTTAGACTATAAAGTTGTGAACGTGAAGAAAAAGTGGGATTTAGAAAAAATACCCAAAGAAGAAACAGAAAACGGAGTAATCCACACTTTTCCTTTTACTTTTAAAATGTTTAGTAGAAAAGATGCACAAAATTTAAGAGTATATGCTGCGTTGTTTATAAACAGATCAAAGTTTTCTGCTAGCAACGCTGTAGACCTATATTCTAAATCCTTAGCATATGGAGGACCAGTAGCCTCTGATCGTATAAAACAAAACGGCAAATTGAGAAGACGCGCCAATATACTTACAAAACCAGACGGATCTATTCACATAGGACCATATCACCTCCATAGAAGAAAACGTATGGAGGGGTCTTTTCATACACCATCGCCACATAAAAACTTAAATCGTAAGAAAGTACAAAATCCAAAGATAAAAGACTATACGGACAGGAAATTTCCACGCCCTACTATGGACACTATTGACAAAGGACAGATGTTTTTCAAGACTTATGCCTGCAAAAATGATAGATCACTTTCTATGTTTTTCGGTTTTGACACAAGAGCAATTTTGTTAAATAGAAGTAAGATGGCACAAAAAATTGCAAACTTTAATCCAATTTTTGTCAATGATCTTTTGTCTAGAATTAAAATAGAAAAAATGACAGTGATGAAAACAAAAGTTATGAAAGCTAGGGGTTTTTCTAAACTAGGGGTGCCCAAGTTTAATAGAAGAAGAAGCCTACACAGAAAATTAGTTTCAAGGTCTAGAGATAGGTTCCCTTCGGTTTTTGAGGCAGATGACAACATAAAAGAAGTTTTCTTGTCCCCAAACCCAGCACATAGACAGTTTAAACTAACAGAGCAGTACCATGCAAACTCACAGTATCCAAAAGGCGATTATACATACTCATTGCAGCTAACTTTTACTGATCCATCTTATGATTTTGTAAATGCGATGATAGAAGAGATAAAAGAAGCAAATGCAAGATTCAAGACTTACTTATTTAGGCTTGATCGACCATCAAGTGTTTTAAGTGACGACAACACCCTATCAGAAATGTTTAAAAGTCGGGAGATGTCTTTGAAGCCTAGGGTTGAAGATTTGGATTGGTTTGTTGCACTAAAGATGTACGTAAAATATTATTCAATTATTTTAAATTTGTCTACCCAAGAGGAAAACGATCTTCTCAGAAAGACGTCATTTATGGTTCACCCTTTATTCGCAACTAGAAGAAGCATACTGTTTTTTAGTAAAAAATTTAGAAAAATGTATTTTTATATAAGAAAGTTTTTTAACTTCTCTGTGAAGACAAATAGCGATGTAGGTACACAAGGCGTTGGCTCCTCAGCATCGGAAAAAAACAAAATACAAATTAGAAAAACTTTAAAGCGAAATCTAAACTTTGAAACTGAAGTGGCGTTTATAAGTTATATTCATTCAAAAAACGGTATGATTAGAAAAGCAAAACTAAAGCAAATTGCACAAAGAAACCGAAGCAAATTTTTTCGGAGAAAACCAAACTTTTCAAATACTCAAATATCTAGAATCAACACTAGTGCTGACAACGGTATTTTGGCAGCATTTAATAATATTAGTAATTCAAAAGTTAGCTTTTTATCCCCAGTATCAGTATCAGAAAAAGATAGAAATGATGAAATAAAACTAGGCAGTCTAAATTCTTCATTTAGACAAAGAAAAGAAATATCAGAAATGATGGAAAGAGTAAGAAACAAAGAAATTAAAAAAGACAGTCCAACAAAACCTAGTAATAAAAGAAAAAAAAACAAGTTAGTAATAAAGTCGGCAAGAGAACGAGAATTTTACACTGAAAACAAACGAGATGCTTTTAAAGATACAGATAAAAACTTGGGAAAAAACAACCAGTTTCAAACAGAGGATCCCGATTTTAGAGAATCTCAATCACAGAGAAGATCAAAATCTGTTAAGTCTTCCAAATTTAAAAAAAATAAGAGAAAAAACAACAAATACGTTGCAGCGTCAAATCCTGACACAGCAAAACTATTAACTGCCGCCAACAATAACAAATCTAAAGCACATAATTTACCACTGTCAATGAGGGCGTTATTTGGATCCGAATCAAGATCGGTAGTTTCAAATGTAAAATCAATTGGCTCCAATCCTGACATATCTGCCGATCATGAAACGTCAGACGTTGTTGATTTAGTTTTCAATACACCGGCTAGAGTTGAGTATCTTAGTGGATATAGGACAAACTCTAAGGGAATATTGAATGTTAAGGCTCCCATTTTTAAGCTGCTAACAGACTCAGAGCTGGATAATTTACAGACCCCGTTCATGTGTAGAATGAGCTTTTACGAGTTAAAGGGAATTACTGAAGAAAAAGAAGGTTTTGAAATCGCAAATAAATACTTTATTGTTAATAGCAATACAGACGTGAGTGCAAAAAACCAAATTCAAGTAAGCACGGAATTTATCACAGATCAGCAAGTCTTAAAAATGTTTGAAGGATTACAAGCTACAAAAATAGAATACTTAAGCTCAAACTTTGTACGCCAAGCTCGTGAGCGCCTCGGTCCAATCGACGCTCAGAACATCCCAGTTCAGAAAAGAAAAGCTATTCCGGCGCCTAGGCCAAAGAGATCCAAGCTTCCAGAAAACGAAAGGCCAGAAAGAAACATCAGTCCAGCACCGAAGCCCCGAAGGAGCCCTAGAAGACCACAGGCTGGTGCATCTGGTACAACAGAAACAAGTGAATCTAACACCGCAGTAGAGACACAAAGTGAATCTAGGCAACGCCCGAACCGTAGACGTCAGCGGTCTAGGCAGCGTGCAAACCGTAGACGTGAGCAATCTACCACAAGGACAAGATCAGAGAGATCATCGCGGTCAAGATCTAACTCAAGAAGATCATCGCGATCTAGAACGAGAGGAAGATCTGGTGGAGGAGGATACTAATGGCACTAGTACAAAAAAAGAAAATAACAGACTCTACTACACGTAGGAGGTTTTCAAAAAAATATAAATCAAGAATTACTTTTCTTACTTCTGCTGAGAAGAGTATTGGTTTTATACGAGAGAAGGTGGTAAAACAATCGGCTGACTGGAGGGGTACAACAGTGGGAACTCGACTTGCTGGGTTAGACCACACAGTATCATATAATGAACCAGCGATCATAACGCAAGTAGAAATGAAAGACACTTCAGCCGGTGTGTCTTACTATTTTGTTGAGCCGACTTTTAACTTTCTCTCGTTAGAGTGGGAAGATTTTTTTGCTGAGAGACGTGAAACCTCTGCGCCATGTATATATTCAGAGACCGACTTCACACCAGAGCTCAAGGCATTTCCGAAAAGAAGGATTAACCGACAAACATCTGTGAACTTTAATTTACTCTTGAAAGATAATCACACAGCGGCTAATCAAGTTCGCCATGAGAACGTTATGTTTGTGAAAAATTACAATTATAAATCAGATAACTACAAAAAGAAAGATTACCCGTATTACATAAACATTGCTTTGGCCAACAGAACCAATACAACATTTAGAGACAAACTCGTGGAATTAAACTTATTTAACTTACTATTGGAGGATTATATACAAAGCGAAAAACAAACCAGACGCTTTGGAGATCTTGATCTATCCATATTCAACCTTGAAACATGGGTGGGCAACAGCGACTTTTCAATCGGAGCAGATAACTTGGTTGTTCTGGGCGATGCTAGGATGCAAGATAGTACGTTCACAAGAGGCTTAAAGAAGCTAGAGTTTTTGGGTTTCTTAAGAAAAAAGATGAAGGAAAAACAAAGAACTTTAAAAGAGATCCTCACAGGTCAACCCTGCTACACAGAAGTTTTATTTTACAGAGTTGATAAATTTGATGAACAAGATGTTTTCATACAAAGTTTTTGGATTCCCGCCGAAGATACTTTCAATCTCATGGACACACAAGTCAAGTACGGTGTTAAGTATAAGTATCAGTGCTCATCATACAATGTAGTGGTCGGCGCAAACTACAGATATGAAGTCAAAAGAAACACCGTTGATGCCACAATAGAACACTCGGTTCAGCTTGTAGAGATACCAATGTTTCGCGATGAATGCAGAATAGTTCAACCTCCTCAGCCTATGCCAGAGATTATGTTTCACAACAACAAGTATAGCAGAAGCGAAATCAAGATGTCTTTGCAACTAAATCCAAACACTTACATAGCAGATTTTATACCACTGGAACCGTTTGAAGAGGATCAAAATGATCTGATAGCCGAATACAACAAGCTGAAAAGAAAAAACTACTTCCACTATGAAACTGAGCATGCGTTTTTTGAAGTATTTAAGATGGAATCTATACCACGAACTTATGATGAGGTAGATAATTTTAAATTAGCAGACCTTAGAAACCCATCACCATCGATATCTGCTACGCTTTTTGATAGAATATTGATGGATAAGCCATATTATTATGTTGCAAGATCAATAAACTCTCACGGTCTTTTGTCCAATCCAACACCTATTTATGAGGTAAGATTAACAGAAGACGCAGATGAAACGTTTTTGCATGTGGATGTTGTTGGGTTTATACAAAAGAAGCAAGAAGTACAGAACACAGTAGACTTTAGTAAATTCATACAATTGATACCGGCATCTGACCATACCATCTTTAATTCTAATCAAGAGTCTGTCATAAATGCAAACTCACTATATGGAAAGATAGATAAGATAACACTGGGAATTGCCCAGAATCCAATCTGGGGAGAGAAGTTTAAGTTCAGATTTACATCGAACGATACTGGTAAGAAAATTGATTTTAATGTGACGGTAAAATTAACTAAGAAGAAAACACTTGAAGATTTTTAAACAAAATCTATTTATTTTGATTAATAGGAGACATATATGGGATTTCTAGATAACAGCGGTGACATCATACTAGATGTTGTGCTTACAGACCATGGCAGAAAAGAGCTTTCAAAAGGTGACGGTTCTTTCAAAATTAGCAAGTTTGCTTTAGGAGACGATGAGATTGACTACTCTTTGTACAATACATTGCATCCTAGTGGATCATCCTTTTACGATCTAGAGATCTTACAGACTCCAGTCTTAGAAGCATTCACTGACAATGCAGCGTCCATGAAGACAAAACTCGTTACATATGAAAACCTAGAGCTGTTGTTTCTACCAGTCTTAGAGCTGAACGAATTGACAGGAATAAACAAAAGATATGACGGTCTTGACTCATTTATTGTAGCAGTGGATAGACAAACAGAAGATGACGATGAATCCACAACAACTAAAGGAATCGGACTCACATCCACTGGTGCTGAAAGACAAGGCGTCATATTTGGAGAGTCTTTAGATCGTGGGGCTTCAATTGTAGTCGATCAAGGACTAGACACCACACAGATCTCTGCTAAACAGAGAATCGATCCAGACCTACGAGAAACCGAATACAGTATTCAGATTGATAATAGACTTGGATCAATCGTTGATGAAGGTGGCAACCAACTAGAGCTTAGTTATATTGATGATGATGATATTGCTTACTACGTTATATCTGAAGCGGAAGGTACAGCAGTAACAAATATCTCAAACTTAAGCAAGGCTAACGAAAGCCCAATAGCAGGACCAAGAGGATCTAGATTAAGATTTAGGATCAAATCTTCACTAGACCTCAACACAAGCAATTTTCTTTTCACAAGATTAGGTGGTACTACAACACTGTCCAACAGGACACCCGGTGGAGCAGGTACCACCACAGTTTATTATATCGACTCTATGGTAAGAGTCTCCGGTATGAATACAGGATATTCACTAGATATCCCTATTCGTCTCGTTAAATTTAAATCATAAAATAGGAAGTAATTATGGCTGAAGCAGGCGCATTTAAAATTTTAAGTGAAGACGATATCGTCTCAACAAGAACTCTACTACACGAGGCAATCCCAATCACAGGAACTATCGTAAGTGGAACATATCAGGATAGAAACATTAAAAATCCTTCTCATGGTATGTTTCAATCTGTATATGATTATCCTTTTCTGAGTTCATCTTCGAATCACATCTTTGATATTACTGTGGGTGTCAGCACTCATTCAGGAAAATATAACGCTACAAACAATCAAGCATCTAAGAAAAAGAACGTGTACAATCAAATGGCACAAATTCTTGTTGGCTATGATATAACAGGATCTGTATTAAGGTTTGATGAAGATGGTGATCTGACTGGCGGGACTAAGATCGATAACGCCATTTTCATCCCCTTTTCCAGATTGCTAGTGAAAGATGAGATCAAGAAAGGCACATTTAGTATGACACTTGGTATGAATGCAGGACACGCTGATCCGTTTGGAACAGGAAATAATTTGACAATTACAGATGCATCTGGATCTAACAATTACTTTGTAAACTCACCTGCTGGTGAATATGGGATCTTATATGCTCAAGGTTTGCCGGCATCAAAAGGCTACAAAAAATGTGGCTTACTTTATTATCAAGCAGGCATTGCAGTCTTAACTGCTTCACTCTTTAGTCAAGACGCAGGAAATGGTTTCTTATCTGCATCGGCTATTATGAGCAACGAAGGTTCTGATACAATTGATAAACAGCTGACAGGGTCAACTATTCAAACAATTGCAAACAGCCTGAGACACCGTATTGGGAACGTTCAGTTCAATAACACAACCGAGCTAAACTCAACAATTTATTTCTGTCGTGCTAATCACAACGAGTTTAATTACTCAACAAACCCAACATACTTGACCGGATCTAAGATTCGAGTTAAGACAAACTCAACAGATGAGCCCGTATCTTATATTACGAGTATTGGCTTGTACAATGATAGAAATGAACTTATGGCAGTTGCAAAATTGTCAGAACCTCTTAAGAAAACACCGAGCACAGAATTTACACTTCGATGCCGACTTGATTACTGATATGACTTATGGCCTTATTCAAATTCCATCCAGACGACATCTTCATAAACACTCTTGAAGCCTATCCAGAGTTTTCTTTCTACATTCATAGCGGTACAGTATTCATCGACAGCATGCCCCACAGAGAGGGAACTAATGCTGACGTTGGTAATGGGTTTGTTTCTCTATATGAGCTTAACAACGATAAGCCAGCAGCACAAAGAATACAGCCAACAATGATCAAAGATGCGTCTAGAGAGACGATACGAAGTATCTCGCAGCAAGACTTTGCCCTAAAGTATAACTACGATGGAGAGACTATCACTGGATCGTATGACCTATCTGCCTCTATTGCGAGAGACTACTTTGGACTAAACTCATCCGCTCGAACGAGACTCAATGCACTTAGGAACTCCTTAGACCATTACAAGTTTATATCGCCCCAATATGCTTTTACTTCTAAACATGGAGACAAATCAATTCAAGAGGCATCTGTCATCTCTATCTCGTCAATATTTTATGGCGAGAAGATTAAAAGAGGATCTGTGTTACTGGAGTACTTTATCTCAGGATCTCTTATAGGACGCTTACAAGATGTAGGATACAACGGTGAACTTATACAAACGGCACCTGTTGGCTCAACAGGATCTGGTTCCTGTGCAGGAGTTATCTTATATAAAGAAGGTGCAATCGTTTTAACAGGATCGTGGACACTAGGTGACAACTCTATAGATTATGTCGCATCCACGAGCACCACAAACAAATGGACACAGTTTGGAGACGGGTTACACAAAAATATAACACAGAACGCGACTGCCTTATCTGCATCGTATTTCATTTCTTATCAAGGTGTTACACACACTAATACCATGATGATGATGGCACATGCAAAGTATGCTGAACTAAACCACTCAAACAACCCTACGTATAAAGATTACAGTCATCCTAACTTTGGAATATCAGTGACTTCTTCCAATTCATACATCGAGCTAAAGGTCCCACCAAAAAATATTGTAGATACAGAACTAACAGATGTCATACCAGACTTTCAAAAAGAGACTTACATATCTAAAGTTGCAATCTACGATGACGATAAAAATCTAATTGGTATCGCTAAAGTTGCAACACCTGTAAGAAAAACTGAAGATCGTCAATATATTTTTAAATTAAAGCTTGA
>CEPH01043544.1_pt1 | contig 12436 bp, 17 predicted proteins | sample 530571 | NCBI WGS metagenome assembly CEPH01 (sample SAMEA2620413, study PRJEB7988) | marine metagenome | biome: marine biome (ENVO:00000447); feature: surface water layer (ENVO:00002042); material: "saline water (ENVO:00002010), including plankton (ENVO:xxxxxxxx)" | depth 5 m | reverse complement strand
ATGTAGGAGATGATAATTGGCTGGGTAACGCAACAACCGTTACACAACGAACTAATATAGGAAATGATAACACATTGAGTTCTGGAGAACATCTTTTTGACGATATGGCAGATAGACAGTTTTTTAAATCAGGTGTTATTGTAGATAAACCACCAAAAAAATGATAGTATTATTTAGAAGCTCAGAGGCTGCTGTATCGGCAGGATCATTAGGAGACGAAACAAAAGAAGGTTTACGTTGGAATGGTAAACATAAGTTAGAAATTATTAGAAAGTGTTATCTTTCTATACAACCTCATCTTACAAGAGATGATAAAATTATAATTATTGATGATAGAACAACTGAAGACACTCTTACATGGATGAAAAACAATACTAAAGCGTTATTTAGTATTCATAAAATCACTCCACTACCTGAACTGAGAGCGAATCATCCTTATCCAACGTATCATCCTGTATTAGCAAATTCTTGTCCAGAGTTAATGGAATTTTTAGTTGAGTTAGCAGAGCATAATAAAGATGAATTAATTTACATATGTGAAGATGATTACTTACACATACCTCAAGCTATCGAAGCTATGAAAGCATTTTTTGGTAATAAGTTTGGAGGTTTTTATGCTCCTCAAGATTATCCTGACAGATATTTATTTGATAGCGATAGAATGTGTAGATTAGAAGTAACAAATTATGGTCATGTAAGGTCTATCCCTAGCTCCACACTGACTGTCGCAGCATTAGGGTCAACTTGGTCAAAATATAAGTTTGAGCTACTAAGAGCTGGGGCATTTGCTGACGATACTTGGACATGGAAGGCATTCAGACAAGTTGGTGCTTATTGTCCAGTTCCAGGGCATGCTACACATTTACAAGATGGTTGTATGACACCATTAATACCCTGGGAACAAGTGTATGACTCAATACCCACATCTAGCTAATTTTAATACCACAGAGGGTCACTGGCAAGATAGAAATTTGTTTAGACCAATCATTCAAGATATTTATAATAAATATAATGTTAAATCAATATTAGAAATAGGATTTAATATAGGATACTCTGCATCAATGTGGTTAGAATTTGATTATGATAAAAAATCTACTTTGACTTCAGTTGACATAGGCATACATAAAGATACTGAAGCGGCTGCTGCCGCAGTAAAAAACTTGCATAAAGAAAGATTTTCTTTTATACTTAGCGATAGTAAAAAAGTAAAAAAACAGTTACAAGGACAATTATTTGATTTAGCTTTTATAGATGGCGATCATACAGAAGTAGGAGTAGACTCTGACATACGACTTTGTATCGATTTACAAATACCTCTATTATTATTTGATGATTACTGGTCATATAGCAACACTAATTCAATTAGAAAAGTTTGTGAACAGTATCAAAAGGCAAATAAAATATCAAAGATTAAGGTTTATGACCTTGACTTAGAACAACCAAAAGTAGCATTATATAGAAATGATACCATACATACTCAAAAAAACACTCTTGCAAGACAAATTCAATTATTACTTGGAAAACGCACATAAAACTAATCAGTTTACTAATTACGGTTGGGCTGCAAAAGAACTTGAAATTCGTGCGAGAGATATGTTGAAAATAGATGATTCTAAAGCAGTAATAGCCTGTTGCAGTGGCACTGCGGCTCTTCACGCAATGCTTTGGGGTATTCAAAGACAAGATGGTTCTCAAAGAGTTGGTACTCAAGACTTTACCTTTGCCTCTAATTCATTAGGTCCTGCACAAGGTCCAATAGTTGCGGATATGAAATCTGATTATAATATAAATTTAGATGATCCATATATCTCTCAATCTAAAATTTTGATTGTGACAAACGTTTTTGGTCATATGCAAGATTTAGATTATCTTTCAAAGTACTATTTTCCTTACATTATATTTGATAATGCAGCCTGTCCTTACACTTTTTGGGAGGGATCAAATAGTTGTAACTGGGGAACAGGTTCTTATATTTCTTTACATCATACGAAGCCCATTGGTTTCGGTGAGGGTGGATTAGCAATTATAGATAAACAATATGAAGAATCTGTTAGAATCGCTACTAACTTTGGTATAGTTAATGAGCAATTTAATGAACGTAGTGGAAATTATAAGTTAAGTGAAGTAAGTGCAGCAGCAATACTTCAATGGTGGGACCAATTTAATATTGAGGAGTTATCCACGCAATATGCAGATAACTATTTTCAATTAAAATATGAATTTAGAGATATTGAAGGTAAAACTTGGATAAACTATTCTGAGGATGAAACTTTTTTTCCTAATTGTTTTCCCTTTTTTCCTGAACAAGAATTACCAGATAATATTTTAAATGAGTATGAAATCAAAAAATATTATAAACCTTTGAGAGGTTTTTCTACATCAACAGCATTGTACGATAAAATACGGTGTATCGCTTTGACAAAAGGGATTAATTATGTCTAAAAAAATCGCTGTGATAACTGGTTATGCAGGTTTTATTGGTAGCACTTTTACTGAAAAATTATTAGAACAAGGATGGCACGTATATTGTATTGACAAATTTACTTATGTATCAAATACTTTACAAGCTGACAGAACTAACCAAAAATATTATGAACGAATGACTTGGATAAGAGAAGATATTTGTGAAAGTTCATGGTTACCGGAATGTGATGTTATTTTTAATTTAGCTGCTGAAAGTGATGTTGATGTAGGAAATCAAAATGCCATAGATTTTGTAAAATCAAATATAGAAGGTGTAAGAAACTTATTATCAATCATCCAGAATAGAATAGTTATTAGAACTGATAAGCCTTTATTTTTTCAAGTTTCAACTGATGAAGTATATGGAGACATAAAAGATAAACATTTATCTTTTGACGAGAATGCAAGTTTGAATCCCTCTAATCCTTACGCAGCAACTAAAGCGGCTGCTGATTTATTAATTCAAAGCTGGGCTCGAACCCATGGGTTAGAATACATAATTGCCCGCCCTTCAAATAATTATGGTCTATATCAATACCCTGAGAAACTAATTCCTCTTGCTTGTAAACAACTTTCAAGAGGTAAAAAAATTAAATTACATAATAAAGGTACACCTGTACGCACTTGGACACACGCAGAGGACACCGCTGACGCATTAATAACATTATACGAAAAAGCTGAAAGAAATCGTATATATAATATATCATCTGAATATGAACAAACTAATTATGATACAATTAAAAAATTAATTAATGTTTATTTTTTAGATACGATTAAGAGAGAGATTCCAGATTTAGAAAACCACTTAGATTTGACGTTTGAGAGACCTGGACAAGACGTTAGATATGCTATAAGTTGCGAACCACTAAGAAAACTAGGATGGAAACCAAAGAAAAACTTTGATAAAGAAATAGTAAATGTTGTAAAACATTATAAGGAGACATGGAGATGGTAAAAAATAAAGAACCTAAAGCATATGCTAAAAGAAAGGCTGAAAGTAGATGGAATTTTGATTTTTTGAGTACTAAAATTAACTCAGATTTTATAAAAGTGCCTTTTGCTAATATAAAAGGAATTCCTGAAACAGAACTAAAATATGTGTCTGACTTAAAGATACATGATGAGGCTAAAGAACAGCAGGAGGTTGGTGATAAAACTGCAGCTGATCGCTGGGTTGGGAGTAGAGTTGATAATTTAGGTATATATCCTGAGTTAGAAAAAGTAGCAGGGGTATTTAAATTAAAAAATACAAGAGCTATTATACATATTCAAAATCCTGGTCAAATGCATATGTTACATTTAGATATTAATTACGGTCAGGGTAAGGCATATCTTCACCTTACTAGAGAAGAACAAAAGCAAAAAGTAGCAAGAATGTTTGTAATGTTAGATGACTGGCATCCTGGACAAATTGTTACATTAGGTAATGTAGACTGGACAAGGTGGAAAAAAGGTGATGTCAGCTATTTTAGCTGGTTTGACATACCTCATGGGACTGCAAATTTTGGACATCATCCTAGGCCTATACTTCTCGTTTCGGGAGAAAGAACTCCAGAGTTTGATGAAATATTAAACAACGGTAATATAAAACAGTTAGAAATTTAAATGAAAGTATTTATCACAGGAATTAGTGGTCTTTTAGGCAGTACAATGGCTCGTTTCTTAATTAATCAGGGAGATGAAGTTGTAGGTATTGATAATATGATCGGAGGAGTTGAGGGTAATGTTCCCGAACTCGCAACATATATTAAAGGTGATATACTAGATGTAGAACTTATGAAAGAATCTATGAAAGGTTGTGAAGTTGTTTTTCATGCAGCAGCACTTCCTTATGAAGGTTTAAGTGTATTTTCTCCAATGGTAACGGCAACAAGTATTGTCTCAGGTACATTAGCAACAGCTTCCGCTGCTATTCATAATAAGGTAAGGCTATTTGTAAATTGTAGTTCTATGGCACGATACGGAAATTTAGCTCCCCCTTTTAAAGAGACAGATGTACCTAAACCCGTAGATCCATATGGGCTAGCTAAACTTCAAGCAGAACAGCAGCTACAAATCTTAAGTGATCTTCATGGTTTATACTTTTTAACAGTTGTCCCACATAATGTTATCGGTGTTGGTCAAAGATATTTTGATCCATTTAGAAACGTTGTGGGAATTATGATAAACAGGTGTTTACAACATAAACCGATTATAATTTATGGTGATGGAGAACAAAAAAGGTCGTTTTCAAATGTTTTAGACTGTATTAAAGCTATATATAAAATGATGGAAAGCACGAGATCAGACCTCTGTGGACAAATATATAATATAGGTCCAGATAACAATGAGATGTCAATTAAACAACTTGCATATAAAATAGGACATTTTTGCGAGAAATATCCTAGCTTAGCACATTATCCAGATCGACCCGCTGAGGTTAAAAATGCTTTTTGTTCAAGTCAAAAAGTTAGAGATGAATGGAATTATAATGCAACAATCACCGTAGAGCAAACACTTAAAGAAATGGTTGACTGGATAAGACCACAAGTCAAAGAATTTGAGTACCATTTACCACTTGAGTTTATTACGGATAAAACCCCTAAAACATGGACTGACAAACTAATATGACAAAACCTGACGGAGTTGAGCTAGCATTACTTCACGCACTAAGATATGAAGAAATGAAAATTAAAACTAGTGATACTAAAGAGCGTTGGGACATAACTGATGATGAAGTTAAAATTATTATCAAATGGATGAACGCTCGTATGGAAGATATTAAAGAAAGATTAGATGGTTAAAATAATCGTACCTTATGTTTATGAATCAGAAATAATTGATCATAAAAATACGTTTTGGTATTTAGACACTCACTACGAGCAAGACACTGCAGGTATAGGCTCTGACTTAATGTTTCAAAAAATGTGGAAACAATTTCCAGAACACGACATTTTCATATTGCATGCAGATATGGGTCCCCATCATGATGGGTGGTTTGACGAAGTACTAAAATATGTAGAAAAATACCCTGAAGCAGGAATGTTTGGTTGTTTACTATTATATCCAGCTAAAAACGACAAAAATCAATACTATATACAGTGTGCAGGAGGTAGGTTTACTGATAATAAACCTGATCACTTTGGGAGTGGTCTTGTATTAGAAAACAATGCACAATTTAAAAATTTAGAAATTGATACGGGTCAGTATGATAACGTTAGAGAAGTTGCATGGACTACTTTTGGTGGTTGTTATTTGAGAAGATCATTTATTAATAGCGTGGGCGACTTTGATGCAAGTTATGAATGGACATATAATAGAGATGTAGATTATTGTTTACAGGCAAGAAAAAACGGACAAAGAATTTATAATATCCCTGTTAGATTATACCACCATGAATCAAGAGATAATAAACGATTAAAGGATGAAAATAAACTTCTTATGGAAACAAGAAATATGAAAAGACTCCAGACAAAATGGGCAAATTCAAATTTTTACAAAACGCTGGACAGAGTAATTAAAAATGGATAAAGTATTTATAACAAAAAGTGAACTCACAAAAATGATGTACAACCAAAAAAGTAAGGCAGGTCCTTTTTTAACTGCCATACTATTGTTTTGGATGTTAGTAAGTTTATTAATATTTATATTACCAATGATAATATTTGGAATTTTACTTTTAATAGTATATATACCATTTTATTTTTTAGATCAATTAATTTTAGAAAGGAAAAAAGATGATAGGCAGTAATAAAAAAGTGTCAGAATCTTTTTGTATGGAAGCATTAAAAAATGCAGACAACGAAAGAGGTAAGCCTACAGATAGAGAAAGAAATAGAATTTTTGGTTTATCGACCATTAGACAAAGAGTGTTAATTAGCAATCTGTGTTCTAGTGAGAACGTAAATTTTTTAGAAATCGGAGTGTACAAAGGCTCAACCTTGATTTCGGGAATGCTAGATAATCCCACTTTAAAAGCAGTTGGAGTAGAGCATTATTTATATGATGATAGAGAGTCACCAAAATGGGCTCCTGAGGGATTTATTTGGGATAACATGAAATCTCAATTAGAGGCTAATCTAAACATTTATAGGCACGAAAAAGAAAGACTTGACGTAAGCAACTTGACAATGATTGAAAAACCTTTTGAAGAAGTTGATTGGGCGAAACAACCGAAATTTGATGTAGTGCATTTTGATGTGGCACCAGTGAATGAGAAAGTATATGATGATTTTTTCACGCTGGTATTACCATCTTTAGCAAATGAAAGTGTAGTTGTATTTACCCAGCAGTCCAATAAAGAATATGCTGACTTACTAAATAAAGCATTACTAAAACACATTGATAAAGTAGAGGAAAGATTTAAAGAATATAGAGTGTCAAATAGCATGAGTGACTCGTACAAATATTTTAGTGGAATCGCTATGATAGGACTAAAAAAGAAAATAGCAGTGAAACCTACTCCCAAACCTTTTGCAACAAAACCTGTTGCTCCAACAGTAAAACCAAGAGCAAATACATGATCAAAAAAAGTGCTATAAGTTTAATATCTTATGATGCAAATAGATTTTTATGTGACAGTATTAAAAGATATTATAACTATGTTGACGAAATTGTATTAGGCATTGATAAAGACAGAATCACTTGGAGCGGTAATCCTTTTGAAATTGATGAAGATTCCTTATGGAAAGACTTAAGTGTAATTGATGGTGATTCTAAAATTACAATCGTTGAAGAAAATTTTCATCAATCCAAAGTTGCAATTGAAAATGATAATTATGAAAGAAATTTTTTAAAACAAGAATGTACACATGAATGGATTGTAAGTATTGACGCAGATGAAATGTTAATTAATGCGAAAGAATTTTTTTATAATTATTGTCCAATTGTTGAAAGATATAAAAATAAAAAAGATATATCCTTAATTTGGACTACACCATACAAAATCATAACAAATGATGATAATGTTAATATTGCTTTAATTATAGCAAATGAAGATGGATCACCTTTTTTCGGTGAAAATCAAGGTTTTATGACTTCAAAAGATAGCACTTTTACATATGCTAGATGGACTGATAAATCAGCCGCAGGAGATAATAGATTGATGTCACCCTTAGTTGCACTACATTGGAGTCTTTGTAGACCCTCAAAAGAATTAGAGCAGAAAATTAAAAATATTGGACACTCTGATTTGGTTGAAAAAGATCCTTTTTATCAATTGTGGCAACAGGTTGATTTAAATAATTACAAAGAAATGAAAAATTTTAAAACATCAGGACTAGGAGGAGCTCAGTGGCCTTGTTTAGAGGCGATACCTCTTACCGAATTAGAAAATTATATTAAGAATTACGTGCAGAGGGCTTATTAATGAAACTAGAATTTATAGGAAAATTTTATGATAATCATTCTTTAACCATTATAAATCGTAATATTATCACAAGATTAAGTGAAAAATTTGATGTTTACGTTACATCATTAGATAAATATGATCCACAGTATAAAGTAGACACTGATACTATTAAGAAAATAAAAGAATTAGAAGCTAAAGATTTAGGTGATACTAATCCTGAAATACAAATAAGACACACGTATCCACCTCTTTGGAATTGGCCTATTAGTGATAAAACTAAAGTTGTTTACATTCAACCTTGGGAATACCCAAAAGTGCCCTTTGAGTGGCAATATAAGTTTGAGACATTTGCTGATGCGTTAATAGTTCCGAGTAACTACGTAAAACAGATATTTTTAGATGGAGGGTTAAACCCTTCAAAAACATTTGTTGTACCAAACGGATACAACCCTAAAATTTTTAATAAAGATAAAACAAATGTTAAGCCGATGCTAGGTGTTAATCCAGACAAATTTAATTTTTTATTTGTAGGAAATTCTCAATGGAGAAAAGGTTTAGATATTCTAATCAATGTTTGGCATAAGTGTTTTAAAAAGTATGATAAATGCTCACTCATTATAAAAGATAATCCTAATGTATATGGAAAAAATAATATACTTAATGAAGTAATTAAGATGGAATATAAAACTGAAAGTGCAGAGGTTATTTATATTGATGATAATTTAAGTGATACTGACATGGCTAATTTGTATAAGTTATCAAATGTTTTGGTGCATCCTTATAGAGCTGAAGGATTCGCCATGCACGTTCAGGAAGCTATCGCTTGTGGTTGTTTACCTGTTGTACCCTCAGGAGGTCCTACAGCTGATTTCGTTTCAGAAAATATTGGTTTAAATATACCTACATCACAACAAAACGTAAATATTTCTGATCCAGGAGTATTTGCCATGAAACCTGGGGATTCCATGACTAGAATGAGCACTCATACATTTATAAATGAACCTTCTGGACAACATTTAGAGCAAGTGCTAAAATACATTTATCATCACCATAACAAACAAGATTTATATAAAAAGTTAGATGATGTATCAATGAAAAACACTTGGGAGTCAGTAGTTGATATGTATGAAGGAGTAATTAATGACGTCAAAGAAAGAAAAGGTACTCAAAGAGCTAGATGATTGGTTTGATGATTTAGAATCTAAACCTCAGCCATCAATTTATGAGCAAATGAAGAATGAAAGTCTTGATGAAAAAATATTAAGAGATTTTCATGGCTTTGCGCCAACTATAGATGAAAAATATAAAGATAAGTTACCCACTATTACACCAAAGGCACAAATCTATATTACTGAAACTCTTAAACCTGGTGAGTTTTTTAGGTTTGGCGTGACAGGCGGAGGTTGCTCTGGATTTAATTATTTACTAGATATTGACACAGAAATTGCAGATAATGACATACAGTTTTCAGAAAGTCCTCCTGCTATAATAGATAATGAAAGTATAAAATATCTTTATGGATCAGAAGTAGATTTACAAGATCACATGATGAACAAAATGTTAGTGGTCAAAAATCCTAGTGCAAAAGCAAGTTGTGGGTGTGGAACAAGTTTTGCAATTGATGAAAGTCTACTAGATCAGTATAACTAATGGAACTAGTATTCGCTCTCATAACATATTTAGGCGCACAAAAGTTAGATACAAGTTATTTTAGGAGCATTGATGATTGTAGGTACTTTGCTGTGAGAATAAATAAAAATGTTGGAGTTCCTAATTTAGTCGATGATGGAGCAGCTGAAAGATTTTACAAAGCAGTTTGTGAGCCTAGTAAAGTTAATATAAAAAGAGTAAAGGTTTATTAATGAGGGATTTTAGTTGGATTATAAATGAAAGCAACTTACCTTGGCTAGAATTAGATATAACTTTCCCTTTTGAAGAGATGCACCAAGAAGCTATTAATTTAAAAGATAGATTTGTAAAACATAGAGATCAAGATGGTCATGGTGGATATAGGCATAAAGGCTGGAGAAGTTTGTGTATTCACGGCATAGACGCAGAAAAAACTAATCATTATGAAGAGTATGGTTATAAGTCAAATCAAGAAACCCCGTATAATTGGACTGAAATAATTGATCAATGTCCAATCACTTATAAGTTTTTTAAAGAGGTGTTTCCTTACAAGTCATATTATCGCGTAAGATTTATGTTGTTAGAGCCAGAGGGTTTCATCACTCCTCATCAAGATACTTTTGAATCTAAATTATCGCCAATAAACATGGCACTCAATCACCCCAAAGGTTGCTTGATGAAGATGGAGGGACACAAAGGATATGTACCCTTTTCTCCAGGAAAAGCAATGTTATTAGATGTAGGTAATACTCATGCTTACATAAATAAAAGCAGAGAAGATAGATATCACATTATCGTGCATGGAACTAGAACAAAAGAATATGAAAAGTTAGTAATACGTAGTTATGAGAAAAATGGGATTAAATAAAGATTATGTTGTTGGAATCTATAATGATTCAAGTTTTTCAACACATATGACAAAACCCGAAAAATTAAAAGAGTTAACTGAGTTTTTTACTAGATTTAAATATTTTGGACCAATAGTTACAGCAAACTCTGTTAATGAGGTTCTAGATAAAGCATTAGAGCATGAGGTAAAATATTGTATAGTGCAAGCTACAGGGCATATTATTCAAGAGGCTGCTTTCTTTCGACACATAGAAAAATGGATTGAAAAGCAAAACTTTTTTGTTACTGGGCATATCATGGACAAAAACAAGCCTAATAAAAATAATCCAAAAGGTGAGGTGGGTTACTACGGCTTACATAAGCAGTGTATGTTAGTTAATTTGGATTATTATAAAAAATTTGATAAACCTGTTTTTGGGGATAAGTCGTCAAGTAAAGAAGAAATAGTTATAAAGGCAAAAAGACATTCTAAAGATATACACGATGACTATACTCCATTATCTTTAATGCCTACGCAAGAATCTACAATTTGCACACCATTGGTTGATGGCTGGAACTTTATAAATGTTAGTCTGGAAAATGATTTAACTGTTTATAATTTTCACCCAAAAATTAGAGAATCTAAACAGTATATTTATCCATCTCAGAGTGCGGAAGAATTAGCTTTGCAACTTAATTGGATACAAAATATTGTTGAGTATGCACCAACTTGTGTATTTTTGTGGAACACAGAAAATTATATTGATTTAAAATATGTAAAACTAAAACAACCTATAAGTAAATTATATAGTGTTGCAGCAAGTTTCAAGCCGAACATGATCCTGCATCATTTTGGGTTTGAAGATGATGCTGAAGTTGTTTTTTACGACTATAGTAAACCTGCTTTAGCTTTCAAAAAATTATTAATCACACACTGGGATGGTGAGGATTATCCGAGTTTTATTAAATGGGCATTAGCAAAATATCAATTTAGCGAAACAGGAGGGATAGAAACAGAGCGTTTAACTAAAGATCAATTATGGCAAAGAGAAATTGGTTTTTGGGGATCAGAAGAGATTATAAAAGAACATTGGCTTAGATATAAAAATTTGAAGCACTCTTTTACTCACGTAGATATTTGTGAAACCCCAGAAAAATTAACAAATAAGATAACTAATGAGCATAATAGTGTAATATGGTGGAGTAACGCGTTTCATACAGTTAATGCTCAATATGTAAGAGGTTTACAGGGTGTTAAAGATTGTTATAATAAGTGGTTAAACTTAATAAATAAGAAAAATTCTGATATCTGGATACTTGGAAAGGACTACTTAGACAAACCTGTAGAAGGTAGTACTCTTAAGGATTATTTAAATGAGTACAACATATAGATATCTAAAATTTAAAATTGATAAAAACTTATTAAATGAGTGTAAGAAGTTAGTTTATTACAACTATGCAGATAAAGATCTTAAAGATGCAATAACTGCTTGTGCTATAAAAAGTCCTGATGGTATGCCTAATAATATGTTCAAAATAGAACCAGATACTTGTGATCAATATAGATTTACCAGTATTGCTGCTAGTATACCTAATATTATAAGGGAAATTAATAAATTTCAATGCTCAACAGCTAGAATTAGAATTTTAAAACAGCAACCCAAGGATGTGACGCCAGTTCACATTGATGAAGAAAACTGGCATAATCCAGCTGAAAAACATTTAAGAATTTGGATAGCGATAAATTATAATCCTAATTTTATTTGCATTTTTGGTAAAGATGAAATATGTTTAGAGGCAGGGCAAGGAGTAGTATTTAATCCAGATACTCCTCATGGAGCAAAAAATTTAGACGAATCTGAAGCAAGATATTCGCTGAACATGATTGTCAAACCTAACAAATGGTTAAAAGAGAATACTATTGAACATTGATTTTGGAACTGCGTTCCATAAACCGAATGGAAACGCTGTAAAAGTAACGGTAAATGAATTTAGAGATCAGTTATATCTTCATATTAGAGAATATGCTATGGATGGTGATACTGGTTTATGGTATCCAACAAAGTCTGGATACTCAATGCCTGCTGATGAGGTAAGTTCTTTAATACCTTTGCTAGATGCAGCAAGTGAACAAGTTGCTAAAAGATTTATTTGGAACACACAACTTGAATTAGAATTGGAGAAATA
>CEPH01086739.1_pt1 | contig 12438 bp, 1 predicted proteins | sample 530571 | NCBI WGS metagenome assembly CEPH01 (sample SAMEA2620413, study PRJEB7988) | marine metagenome | biome: marine biome (ENVO:00000447); feature: surface water layer (ENVO:00002042); material: "saline water (ENVO:00002010), including plankton (ENVO:xxxxxxxx)" | depth 5 m | reverse complement strand
CGGCTGCTGGAATAGGGTCTGCAAGAAGAGCGTTTCAGGAGTTCGGGACCAATCTTTCCGATAGTGGGGGGAAGTTTAGGGATACGGCTCAAGAGATTAGGTTTCTTGGTTTTGAGTTTACGTTTTTTGCTGATGTGGTCAGAGCAACCGGAGACGCTTTTGTTGACTCGTTCACAGGTACAAGAAAGTTTGAATCAGCGATTGGAGCTCTTGTTGGCTCGGTGACTGTGCTAACTACCACGCTTATAGATATTCCGACGCGAGTTGGTGCGGGTCTAGCGGGTGCTCTTTCTAAGATAACTGATTGGTTCGGCATAACCACAAACGCGGCAGACAACTTTTTCATGGTCATGGATATCGGCATATTCGACTATCTTCGACAGTTGACTGAGATACAGGAGGAGACCGAGCGACTCAGGAAAGAGCTTAAAAACACTCAAGAGGAGATGGAGGAAGAGGCTCAGGACCTGGGCTTTACCGATTTCCAGGAGCGGGCTGACGCTCTTCAAAATATGAGAGAGGGAGAGCTTATACAGTTGGACACTGCCGAGGCCAGCGAAGTAGAGCTTTTCAATCTAGATGGTGATTTTATAGGTCCACAGCTGGAAAAGGCGGAAGATAATATTGAGCGTGCCAATGAGAGCATTATAGCTCTTCTTACTGGCAACCTTGATGCGTTCGCTGAGGACCCTAGCTTTGCGCCAATATTTGGTAGTGAGCCGCTTGAGCTTAGGGCGGAGATAAAGGAGACTGAGGGTCTGACTGGTGCTCTGACCAAGTTCTTCTCTGGGTTTAATAGGCAGGGCAAGGAGACCCTTCTCACATTTAAGCAGCTGAATGCCAGACTGAAGCAGCAAATAATTAGCTATACAACCGTTGACGAGGTTACGGCTCAGACCATTTCACGAAGGGTGACAAGGCTTTTTCTTGAAAAGCAGATTGCTGCTGTTCTTGAAAAGCAGAACGTAATTACGCAGCAAGAGGGTCTAGACAAAGAGTCTGATCAGTTTAAAGAGTTAGAGCTTAGAAAGAAGAATCTTGAGGATCAGCTAAAGCTGCTCAACATTCAGACTGATAGAGACGCGATTACCAGAGCAACCACAGCGAACACAATAAAAGGTCTCAACGTAACAGACAAAAAGGCAAACAGAGAAAAGCTTATTAATAGGCTTTTGACTTTGCAGGAAAAGGCAAGAAGAAAGATTGCCAAGCAGGATCTCGACAAGCTTAAGACCGACGAAAAGGTTATTAGGAATCAGCAAAAGCAGCTTGAGCTTTTTAGGAGTCTTCTTGAAAGAAGCAGAGAGCAGGTGGAGGAGGTCCTTAGCCTTAACAGGGCCCTGAACTTTGATGTTGGTGGTGAGGGCCGCATAGATTTCTCAAAGCCGTACAAGGATGCGATTAAAACCCTGATTAGGCTTGAAGAGATTCAGACTGCTTTTGATGGAAATCAGCTTAAAGTCATAGAGGATTTGAGAGAGAAGAGGAAGGAGATCGCGCAATCTCGTCAGTCCGCCAAGGATGATGCCGCTAGGAGTGGCTTTGATCGTCAAATTCGAAAGATTGATGAGCTAGTAGAGAGTCTTAGGAAGCTAAATGTATCTGGTCCAAAATTTACGGGCGACGGTGGCGTTGTCGATGTAGACGACCTAAAGAAGAAACTTAAAGACGCCAAAGATAATATAAAGGAGTTTTCAAAAGCCGCGTTAGACGCCGCTGAATTTCAAATCGAGTTCGATGCTGATCAGGCAGAGGAGGACCTGGACAAGGCCGCCCTTGAGGTCAGTGAAAGAATAAACGCATCACTATCCACCGCACTAAAGGCCTCAGCCGAGTCTTTTGGGGAGGAGATGTCTGTCGGCTTTGAGTCCAGGAACCGAGGTGTTGAGAATTTCATTGATCAGTTCAAAGACCCTCTTGACAGAGAAAGAATTAGAGACTCAATACAATCGCTATCCAGGTCTTTGGGCATAGGCTTTGAGGCTGCTGGTCAGGTTTTGCAGGAGAGATTAAGTCGGTCTGCCAAAATATTTGGTGGCTCTTTGAGGTCAGAGGTTGAGAGTGCCGATAGTCCATTCGCAAGAATCGTCGACGATTTTATTGAGAAGGTTCAAGGAATCAAGTTTGTAAGGCTTGGCGAAGATATCTCTACTGGCGATGGAAAGACCTTCACCTCGGCAGATCGGGCCGATGTGGTGAGATCAACGAGGCGGTTTAGTACCAGTGTGGGGGATATCTTCTTAGAGGCCGCCAACTCTTTTAAGGAGGAGATTGAGCGTGCCAATCGTTCTGGTGACATTGTTTCAGTAGAAAAAGCGGAGCGTTCGTTGGAGGACCTTCAGCGTGCAATAGCCGGTATAGGGGATAGCCCAGACAAGTTTATTGAACAACTTGAGCGTATTCAAAAGATCTTAAGACAAGAGTTTGTTAGGGCTCGAGATGATGACGGAGAAGATGAGAGTGGTCGAGAGCCTGAAAGACGCCCTCGGGGCGCACAAGGCCGGCCGTCATCGATCACTCCAGAACAGGCCGCTGAATCGGCGTCGGGGTTTGCTGGGGCAAAAGAGGCCGGCATTGAGCTTAGGAAGACGCTCGAGGAGTTCAAGGAAACTGTTATTGAATCTGGAGACAGGTTCCGCAAGGCCGTCGAGGACGCAGTCAGCAATGTCGAGGTATTTAATGTTGGTGCGATTGTAGGCTCTGTACTAAACCCATTGCTTGAGGGGGCTAGTGAGCTTGCGGAGAAGACTAGAAATTCCGTAGAAGCCAACCTTGATGATGCGGCGGATCAAATCAACCTCGCCATTGATGCGGCGCAATTAAATCCAGCTGTAGCAGCGTCGGCAAAGCTTTTTGTGGATGGTGCGGCTGCTGCTCTTAACGCTGCATCTTCAGTTATTATTGGTGCTTTTGAAACAGGCGCAAGGCTTGTCGGCAATACTCTAATGAGGGTACTTGACACAGTTGGCGATACCCTCATGGCTCCAATAGATATGCTCTTTGGATCTCTTGGTGATGCTCTCGCCGTGCTTGATCCAACGAGCGGAGAAAGTGCGGAAGAGCGCGAAAGGGAGGAAAGGGAGAGGCGAAAGGAAGCAGCGGAGGCGGAGAAGCAGCGGATTGAGGATGAGCAGAAAAGAACCAGGGATGTTCTTGCAAACATCAAAGCCCTCAAGGATGCTGGCGCATCAAATGAAGAAATAGCCAGAGCGCAGGCAGAGCTTGTGAAGGGAGAGGCGGACTCTCTCAATGAAGAAAGAGAGCAGGAGAAATCCGCCATTCAAACTCTTGCTGATAGAATCGATGCCGCAGTTCAGTTTGCTGTAAACATAATGAATCAGCTTCCAGCAATTTTAGGTGCGTTTTTAGAGGGGGTTATTCAGAGTCTTCCCGTCATCTTTGAATCCTTGACCACCGCCCTCATTTCTGCGTTAGACGTTGTCGCTCAAAGGCTGCCAGAGCTGGTTGAAGTCTTAACGGCTGAGCTGGTTGAAGCCCTTCCTCTAATAATTAAGGCGTTGGTAGATCTTATTCCCGTGTTGATTGAGTCCATTCTCATTTCAATAACAGAAATTTTGAAGGGTTTGCCTGACATTATTATAGCTTTTGTTGATGCTCTCGTAGCTTCTATTCCTGATATAATAACAGCCCTTATCGATACTATCCCTGATCTTATCGCGGCGCTTGCGGAGTCGCTTCCCATCGTGATTTCGGTGTTAATTATGTCAGTACCAAGAATCATTTTTGCGGTTCTCAAGGGAATACCAAGAATAATATCCGCCGTTGTTAGGGGGATACCAAACGTTGTTAGGGCGCTGATTAGAGGGGTTGCTCGCGGAATGTTTGAAACCCTGAAGAGCCTTGCAAGCGTGTTTAATGATACCGGTAGAATCTTTCGTAACGTAGGAAGGGTTTTAAATGAAGCCTGGAGGGGATTCATAAGGCTGATTGATTACCTCACACTTGGAAGGCTTGAGGATCCTGAAAGGACCGTTGGTTTTACTGCTGCTGGTTCTGGCATTGGGGCCGTCGCGGGTGGCATTGCTGGGTTTGCTCTTGGGGGTCCTGCGGGTGCCGCCCTGGGGGCCAAGATAGGCACAGGGCTCGGTGCCCTTGGCGGGGCTATTTTGTCTGCTTTTCATGAGGGAGGACAGGTTGTTTCTTCAATGCGAGACGCCTATGGCGAAAGCCTCTTTCGATCTATGGGCGTTAAGGGCTTTTCAGAGGGCGGCATGGTTGGTGATACAATGAGGCAGTATTTTAGAGCATCTCTAAAAGACGATGTTCCCGCACTGCTTCAGGTTGGCGAGGCCGTGCTAACACCTTCAGCGGTTTCTGCTATCGGCGGTGCTGACGCAGTTGACAGCCTGAACTCTGGTGGATCTATCGCTCCTGCTCCTGTGAATGTGAATGTTGGCATTAATCCAGATGGAGCGGGGATGAGTTCTGTTGCGGCGGCGCTTTTGCCAATGTTAATAAAGTCTATGAATGTGTCCACTTCTTCTGCTGGTAAGGGCGCATATGGGGTTCTTGGTCTTGGCGGCAGGACAACACTTGGATATCGTACCGTTCGTGGGGTTGATTAATGGGTTATTTTGATAAGAAGAGATACATTGTTCTTCAGGACGATACCGTAGAAAACGTAAAGGTGATAGGCGCTAGTGCTTATACTGAGCCCGCAGATGGAGAGACTTCTGTAGCAAGGTATAGTTGGTCAGAGGCTGGAAGGCTTCCCGCTGTATCCACAGACCCGGCCGCAACCAGCGTTCCCTCTGTATCGGCCTCTGGGAAGGTGGATTCTGGAAATATTGAGGTTAGCGGTACCACTAACTCAAACATTATCGGCAAAGCTTCATATCAAAAGGACATATCTGGTGACGCCTTTATCATTGAAGACGGTCCTGCGGATTCTTCTCGCTACTCTTTCGTAAAAGATTCGGGCACGCAGGCTCAGTTTCGTGCTACGAACAACGGGTTTCAGAAGTTCTCTTATGGCATGGATTCTCTCGAGAGGCCTGTGGGTGGGGACTGCTTTGTTCGGCCCAGTATAATCTCTCTGAAGAATGGTAATCTTCTTAGTTCTCACATACAGAGTAAAAGTCCTCCTTGGATGTGGACATTTCTTAGCGCACTCAGGTCTAATACGAGTGGGACACTGGAAGGGTGGGACAATACTCCCTGCGGGCACATAAAGTTAAGTCTTCTCGATTCGGAGACGAAAACCTGGTCTTGTCCAAATAGCAATGTTTTTGCAAACTATGAAGACACTCCGTTGTATATTCAGAATTATCCAATTTATGAGCTGTCCGTTACAGGTAATGAGACGTTAGACTCAATGGACTATTTCCCCATATCAGCCACAGCGCCAGAAACAAAGCAGGTGAGTCTCACCTCCAACACTTTGGTTCAGTTTGATGATACTGAGGAAATACTTTGTATTTATACGGGTTTTTTTGGTCAAAACATTACGAATTTAGGAACGGCTTTTTTACCTGCTTTTCTTTGTGTTGATGTTCTTAATGAGGACACCTCATCTCAAAATAATTTTTGTCGGTCTGAATATGCGATAGGTCCTTTTAATTCGGGAGGTGGGGTGTGGGGTGTAAGAAAAAGCTCCAGATCCTTCATTCGACTTAACTCTAATCCAGCTCGAACATCCGCCAGCCCTGTAAGCTCTGATGTGCCAGGCTTGATTAATTACTATCGACCCCTAGACAGTACCGCTCAAGCCTTAAAAGACGGTCGGCTTGTTGTTGTTATTCTTTTTGAAGACTCCCTGTGGTCCCTTGTTTCGACAGACAGAGGCAAAAGCTTTGAGGCATCAAAGATTAAGAGCTTAAAGCATCCTGATAAGAATAGGGTGCAAAGGTTTGGTTCTGTAAATAGTTGTTTAACAGAGTCCGGCGAAATGGTGATAATTGTTTCTAGTCCGTGCGTGGATGTTGATGGGTGGCCTGAGTCATTTATTATTAACAGCAGTTCAGAAAGCGAACAGATACCGTATGGAGTTTTAAGCATATTTGCTTCTTCAAATGGTGTGAACTGGGGAGCAGAAAAAAACCTTAACAAGACTGTAAATGGAACGACATGGGCTGAGATGACTCACTTTGAGATGCCGGCAGGGCATGGTGGCAGTCCGACCTACCCCTTTATAGGGGATGCCGACCCGTTCAACTCATATAAAGACAACGCCCTCTATTGTATTGATGCCGATGTTTGTAAAACACCAGGGGGTCAGATTCTTGTTACGGCGTGCACCCTCAATCTCGGCGGGCCGGGTAATGCGCACAGCCAGCAGCTGTTTCAAAGAGTTCTCTCTGTTAAGGAGATTCTTGCGTCGGCAACAGAGGACGATATCGCAAAGCAGATGCCAGAGTCTTTTGATAGCCCCATTGACTCACTCTTTGCCAACACTCAAAGGCTACAGAGGGCCTACCCATACACCATAGATTTTAATCACAGCGTAGCCCAGGATGATTTGATCCTTAATTATGCTGAGTATATTGTCGATGATAATTTTTTTGATATCGGGACTTTTGGGTATGTTGGTCAGGCATACTGGGGTGGCATACATAGCTTTATATCTCAAGATCAAGACTTTAACAGGTTAGGACCCCCCACCAGAATACCGTCAGAAGAACTTTGCTATCTTGATTTTGGGGGTGGACCTTTCAAGTCTTTTGGGCCGCTAGGCGTTGCAACATGCCTTTGGAGGGATTCTGTAGTCACAACAGTTTGTGATTTTTTTGAGGAGGGTCCGGCAGACTATCCAGGTTTTGCAGAGATAAACTTTAATACCGACAAGGTTACGCTTGTTCCTGAAACGGCTAGTTATGTCTCTGAGGTCTTCTCTGCGAGAAGATCAATAAAGTCCTCCGTCAAAACCGTCTTCTCTGGAGGTTTGCAGCCTGCAATGGTGCGGCTTCCGACCACGTTAAGATACATTGCTCCAAGTTTTAATAATGTCTCACGTTCAGATAAGTTTTCATTTAGATATAAGGGGGAGCCTTACGTCGCGAACCTTCTTACGGCTGCGGAGGAGAATAGATTTCAGCTTGGATCCAACGGTTGGCAGGTGGCGTGGGACTCCTCTAAGCTGCTTCCCGATGATATAGGTTGGTTCAAGTATTCGCAAGGCGTCGTAACGACCACGGCTGTTGCCAGCACAATAGACTTGAATGATGCCGGTGTTGGTCCGCAAAATGTCGCAGAACCGGGAGGCTCTAATGCCTCAAGGGGTCGCCTCGGTGATGTCCTAAAACTTAACACCAACTATTTAACAGGAGCGGCGACCGGCACTGTTGGTGGAGCATACGGTTCCATCAGGCAGGCTTCTGGTGATGCTGCCACTTTATATGTTACAATAATCGGTTCAGAGTTTTTTGAGCCGGGAGACTTTATTCGTCTTAAAGATAGTCATGTCCCCAAGAACTTTAAGGTTTTTAGCGTCACAACAAACGGACAAAATCAGGATATTGTTATTAATGATATGTCTGTTTCCTCGACCAAACTAAGTGGTACCGAGATTTTGGTTCCTAAAAATTCAGGCCTTCAAAGTGGTGACTCCGTATCCTTTATTCAACGTTTTGGGGGCCAGACTGGGCAGACTCTAGAGGTAGACAACATACAGGTGACGTCCCATGATTCAACACAGGACAAGGTTTCTGGAGGTTCTGGTCAATTTAACTTTTTGAACAATAGTGACACTGTTTACGGACCGGTTCCCTCGGTTGACGGTATAGAATTTAACGCTTTAGCTGGGACTATCAGCTTAAATGCGGCTGGTGGCGTGTTTGCTAGACAGTACCTGTCTGGCACCTCATTCACAACGGCGGATAACGCTGAGTCTCAACAGTTGATACCTACGATGCAGATCGGTTTCGGGACAGACCCAACGATCTTTCATCGAGTAGATAGTATTACCAGGTCAGGTGGTGTTGCGACAATCATATTAACCATGCCTGACGCAACGGGCGGGATAACAGAGCAGACGGGCGGTGCGGCCGGCATGTCCTGGTCTGTACCTGAAGGAGATGCAGCTCAAGACCATGTCTTTTATGATTACACTCAGAGCACAGAATCAATCATGAGACATTATCCAAATGCCAGAGGCCATATTCTTAAGTACAGGAAGGATCTGGTTCTTTATAACCGTGGATTAACTAACATAAGTGAGCCGGACGGCACTGGCAATCTGCCGCCAGGAGGATTTGAGAATAGAAGCTTTAATGAGTCAGATCTCGAGCCGTTTTCCTTTGTCTGTCGAGCGGTTGTGAATGTAGATAATGGCGGGGGGCTGTTGATTGTAAACGGGGATCCTCAGTTTAGCGACCTTGGGATGGGTATCGATATTCAGCTGGTGGGCGAACACTTTATCCAGGTCGAACAGGATGAAAATGTTGGGGGTGGGGGTTCTTTTGTTGATGGTGGGATTACCTATGAGAAGGTTGGGCAGAAAGTTAATCTACAATTAAGGTGTGGCCGCCAGAACGGGAACTCTGCTGATTTTGTTGCTTTTGAGGTTTTTGATGCGCTTGGAGACGAGAAGCTTGTAGATGCTGTTTTTGTTGAAACCCCAGAATCGAGGGAACACTTCCAGCGACCATTTTATGAAGTATTGTTTTCTCTCTCCTATGACGAAGATGGGTATCCTCAGGCCGGAGAAGACCCTAGTCTTACTAGGCTCATGGTTAGGCCGTGGAAGCAATATTCGGACCCAGACATGCTGGACGATTTCCTGGTTCGAGAGACAACCTCACCTCCTGTATATGAGACTGTGTTGGAGTCTGATACCACCGGCGACAACTTAGAACGAATAAGATTCGGGCACTTTCAGGTGTCCGACTTTGGTACCTGGCCTTTATCTATTGAGGAAAGAGAGACTCGTTCACTTTGGAGCAGCTTTTCGTTTTGCAGGTCTTTTCTTAAAAACTCCACTGCATACGTGAAAGCCTACAGCCACCCAGACGGAATAAGGCGAGGATCAAAAAAGGTTGACGAGAGTAGTGTGGCAGAGTCTTTACCTTTGTTCCCGATTGATAATAATGCTTTGTTTGTCGAGCCGGACCCCGTATCGTCGACTGCTCCGCTTGCATATATGCGCAATATAAACGGGGGCGTGTTCTCTCCAACCATGCCACTGAAGGCGACTTCGTCCCCATCTTTTGTAGACTCTGGTATATCTGTCGCTTTTGCAGGCTTACTAAACTCTTTTGACAGGTTCAAATATTCTGCGGACAGCTCCTTTCGTGCAGAGAACATTTTCTCTCTTCCCGTATCAACGGGCTGGAGGTCAAGCGAGCAGACCATTCCTTATGATAGCGGAGTTCACCCGCATGTCGCTCCTAACAATATTGTTCATCCTGTGCCAAGCCATTACCTCATGTTTGAGTTCGAGGAAGGCATCATGCCTGAGGCGGTTTCATTTTTTGGGATTAATACTGATGAGGTAAAGGTCGACTTTTACAGGAAGAAGTCCATCAACATGTCTTACAGCGTTCCGTTTGGCTTTTATACAACCTCGTCGCTGTCTATGTGGATGTCTCCTCCCGGCTCTCCATCGGGTAGGCTTTTTACAGAGTGGTCGAACAATTCTAGAACCCCTCGTCCCCTTACGGATATCGCGTGGCGACCGAACTACTTGTTTTACTGGGATGGACCTGGAGACTCTACGAATGACGGATGGCAGGCCGTTATTGGAGACCCCTCTGATAGCAGCCCTGTTAACGATTACTTTGTTTTTTTACATGACGATAAGTCTGCCGCATCGTCATCGGACGACATACAGCGAACAGCCCCGTTCATTCCAGGCAGGTTTAAGAGCACAGAGGGTGAGAGCTATTATATGGTCTGCTATGACAAAGCTGTATCTGATGCATCGTTTACTACCCTTCACTCTAAGCAGGGGCGAGATGAGTTTGAGGGACATAGGTACATATTCAAAATTAAAGATAATGGAGTTAATTGGATAAAGCTGACTGCTCCAATAGGCATGACGCACTCTTTTACTTCCTTTAATCTTGATCAGGCAAATTTGCGTGTTCGTATTTCTAGGTTTGCGATTGTAAGTGATAGAGTTGGTACTAACCTTCCCGACTATTGGCCTCTAGTGAACCCGTCCGATCCCGACAGTGCCGAAGGCATTCAAGATTTTGACAGGAGAAACACGTATCCATATATGGTCGTAAGGCTTTCTGGGGGCATGTTTTATGATCCTGACGAAAAGTTCTTAAAGCTTGGCATGATGATTGCGGGGAAGAAAATAGAGTTGGGTTCACGTCATGTTAAGTGGGACTGGTCTTATGCACTTGATTTTGGAAACGCATTAAATGTTGGCTTGACTGGGCAACGCAGAAGAAGAAGGAATCACAAGCCAAGGAAGCAGTGGTCCATTTCTTACGAGCCCATTAAGTCGCCGCCTGTGCTTACCAAGTCTCTTGAGGACAATGCATCAACTCAGCACTACAATGAGGTTCGTGGGTTTGGGTCGGTCCGTGGTCAGTTTGGACCAAACTCAGAACAGGATTCAGAGTTTAGTCAGCTTTCTTGGGTAGAGGTTGTTCAAAGAGTTTTAAACGTTGAGGTGAATGGTCAGGTGTTCGCCTTGGCGTTCGAGGGATTTCAGATGATGTGCCATAATAGTATTATGAGGTCCACAACCAGTTCATCTGCACCGCAAGATACAACATATCGCAATGCTAAATATGTTCCAGCCTTATCTGACCCTGGGTTGTTTTGTGCGGTCCGGCTAATCGAGTACGGTGGGGCACAGAACGCCGCGTATTCATCCAGGACTGAGCTGGCTTCTCAAGATATGGACCACCCTTGGCAAAACGACACAGGGTATACAGCAGATTACAGTGTAGGTTATCTTAAAGAGGGTAAAAGGTATCTAACATCAAGACCTATGCCGGTTGTTCAGATTCAGAGCCTTAAGTTTTCAGAAGAGCTGTAAGGCAAGTTTTATCAATGTTTGTTTATATAATCATGAGATCGGACGACGGGCTCACATGTTTGACAGACGGTCCTCCTGGAGCAAAAATCATAAACGGGGAGACCTTTCTCTTCACCGACAACCTTATTGAGGTGGTGCTTCCATCTCGAGCCATGTCAAGAGCGGAAGACTCCATCAGCAACCAGACATGCACCTTCTCGTACTTTGATAGAGACCTGTCTCCTGGAAATCGCTTGTCTTCTGGATATCGAATGCAGGACTCGCCTGTCGAGGTTTACCTACTGCAAGATGATGAGACTGAAGCGGTGCTTAGTTTTTCTGGAAACGCAAGTTCGTTTTCTTATGATATTCAAAGTATGTCTGTTGAGATAACGGCAAGCGTTATCGAGGGGTTGCTATTAAGAGAGTTTCCACCGAGCAGGCTTTTAGACGACAAGAGGTTTGTCAAAAGAAACATACTTGATACGAGTCAATACTCTGGGCTTCCTTCCTATGCAGAAGGGGTTCAATATCTTACGCCAAACTTTGACTTTAACACGGTTTTTGGAACTCCATCTAACCCAGTTGAGAACTATTTTTTTCTTAATAGTCCGCTTCAGGTCACATCTACAAGGGTTTTAAATAACCTCGGCACAAAGCTTTGGTTTGATGATAAAGCCTCAGACTTGGCCGTTCCAGTCATATATGGAAGAAGTCAAAATGTTCCATTGAACATATTGGGACATTATCGTGTTGTTTTTAGAAACCCTCAAGATACCACAAACTATTATTACAAGGTTTTCATAGCGATAGTTGCTGGACACATTGTGGAGGGAGACCCTGTTGTGTCACCGACAGATAGTCACTTGTCTCCACCAGTTGATCCTGACTTTCATGTAGAGATCAAGTGGGACTCTTTTATTCTTTCCGATACTTTTGACGAGCTAAACAGGCGACACTTTCCATATGGATACTATGGTATCGACCCGCAAAGCTCAGAGTTCTCCTATGTGACGTTTGCTGTTCAATATTTTGGACAAATCGGGGTGCCACTAGAGGACTCTTTTGAAGATGCCAATCAGCCTGTTGGGTTTGATATACACCAGTGTGTGATGACAAGGCTTGGTGGAAGAATAGGTGCTAGTGGATCCGTACTGTCAGGACTGGGAGATGTTCTAGAAGATTTGTGGCTTAACTATTCTCAGTCCAGTGATCGAGCAGACCTTTCTCTAATCAGGTCCGAGAGGGATGAGCTTAATGAATACCAGGTCGATGTCGTTTTCAATAATGTTGAAAAATCTCAAACCCTCAAGGCGATAATTGGACAAAGGCTTCAAAGCCAGTTTCCTTTTGCGTTCTGTTATACCAACGGGCTTTTACATTGGAAGCATACAGCGCTCCCTAAAGACTCTGATTCAGTATACTCTATTATTTACGGAGTAAACTCATATTCGAGAGGGAAGATTGAGGACACACCTTACAATGAAATAGTCAATAATGTCTCT
>CEPH01019021.1_pt1 | contig 12468 bp, 17 predicted proteins | sample 530571 | NCBI WGS metagenome assembly CEPH01 (sample SAMEA2620413, study PRJEB7988) | marine metagenome | biome: marine biome (ENVO:00000447); feature: surface water layer (ENVO:00002042); material: "saline water (ENVO:00002010), including plankton (ENVO:xxxxxxxx)" | depth 5 m | reverse complement strand
ACAACTGCTATATGGCTGGAGAAAATGCCTAGAACTGTAAAGTTTCACTTAGTAAAAGACTTTGGGGATTATGAAGTTCCCCCGCCAGTTCCTGCTAAAAAAGTAATGCCTGATTGGTATAAAAGGACTCCTGCTAAGTTACCTGACGAACTCAGTCTTAAACAGTGTGTTCCATTCTTAGATGCAATGACTGCTGGTTATGTTATAGTAACACACGTCGATATGGTTGTTCGACAAAACCCCGATGGGTCAATAAGGCTCATGCACCCAAATGATGAGTATGCAAGGCGTTGGGCAAACAATATGCCTTTTGAGACTCATCCAAACAAACAGTTTCCTAACTCACCAATGACAGGTTATACCGTATTGAAATATATGAATCCTTGGCGTATTGAAACTCCAAAAGGGTATTCTACCCTTTTCTCTCCTCTTTTTAACAGGCTTGAAAGTCCTATCATGGCTATGTCTGGTATAGTAGACACGGACAAGTTCTTTAATCTTATCAATTTTCCCTTCATCCATACAATGCTTCAACCAGACTCTGAAGTTATTATTCCAAAAGAGACCCCAATATGTCAGCTAACGTTTTTTAAACGCGAGGATTGGCAACAGAAAAATACTGTTTTAGCGGCACACGAAGTAAATAGAACAATTAAATGTAGAGAAGAAATGCACAACGATAGACTAAATTATTATAGAAGAAAGGTCGTAGAGAAAAAATCTTACGATTAGGAGATACAATGCAACATAATTATCAAAAATGCTTAGAAACGATTCTTCACCACGAGGGTGGTTATGTAGATCATCCTGATGATCCTGGAGGAGAAACTAATCTTGGTGTTACCAAAAAGGTATATGAAGAATGGGGTGGTACTAAAAACATGAAAGACCTAACAGTTGAAGATGTTGCCCCAATATACAAGAAAAATTACTGGGATAGGGTTAAAGGGGATGAATTACCTTCTGGGTTGGACCTGTGTGTCTTTGATTTTGGGGTTAATGCTGGGACCGGACGAGCTGCTAAATACCTTCAAAATATGGTTGGTGCTACTGCTGATGGCGCAATTGGCCCAGCTACTCTACGAGCAGTCCACGCCTATGTCCAAATCGAAGGACTCGAACATGCTATCGGAGAGTACCAACACAAACGTCAAGGATACTACGAAGGATTAAAACACTTTGCAACATTTGGACGAGGATGGACTCGTCGAGTTACCGAAACTACGGCATTAGCTTTTGAAATGGTATGAAACTACTAGCTTTACGTTTTCAAGATCATGACTCAAACTTCAGTTACTACGATGGAAAGAACGTAAAGTATTTTTCTACCGAAAGATATCTAGGAATAAAGCATCATGGATGGGGTTACAAGCCTTTTAATAATAAATTAAACAGTATTCTTGTCGACGCCTTTGGGGCGGGAGTTGATGATGTAGATGCTATTAGCATTGTGACTAATAACTACTCATTTGGAGATAATTTATTAGTTAGAGGAGATGTTGGATTTAAAAAACCTACATATTTTGTTGATCATCATTTAGCACATGCTTTTTCCTCCTGGCCTCATGGCAACCATAGTAAAAATTCTTTTGTGTTTGACGGTCAAGGAAATGATTTCAAAACACATTCATTATTTACTAACGGTAAGCTTAGAAATGTTTTTGATCGTTATGAGCACGGATCTGTAGCAGAAAGGATGAGAACTGTAGGCAGGGTTTTAAGGTTTAAAGGTGCTCTGCTTCGGTTCTCTCCACCAGATGATATTGCGCGAAGAACCGAAGTAGAGCTTGACTTAGCTGGTAAAGTTATGGGTTATCAATCATACGGTGAGATAATCCCTTGGTTTTATGAACATCTTAATAACTTTACTATTAAAGACGTCTGGCAAGTTTGGACTTACCCTATTAAGTCCGACATAAAATATATTGATTGGCTTAGGACTGTTCATGAGTGGACTGGAGATGCCTTAGTTAAGTATTTTTCTAAGTTTAACGGGTCAAAATCGTTCTCTGGAGGAACTGCGCAAAATTCTAGTTTTAATGGTAAATTATATAAACACTTTGATATGCAGTTTTCGCCCACTGTTTCTGACTCATGTTTATCGCTAGGAGCTTTAGAAATTTTAAGAATCAAAAAAGGATTACAACCTTTTCCCACAGATGGATTTCCATTTTGGCAATGCACTGATCAAAGCCCTAAGCTTACCGACAAAGCACAGATTAAAGAGATAGCTGAACTACTTGCTAAAGGAAAAATTGTGGGAGTATACCAAGGCAAAGGAGAAGTAGGTCCCAGAGCTTTAGGTAACAGATCGATCTTGATGGACCCAACAATTAAAGATGGTAAAGATATAATAAACAATAAAGTAAAACATAGAGAATCTTTTAGACCTTTTGGAGGAGCTTGTTTATTAGAGGACGCAGAGACATATTTTGATGCGCCAAAAGAAACTCCTTTTATGAACGTAAACGTTGATGTAAAGACTAAAGATTTTCCCTCGATTACTCATGTAGATAACTCTACTAGACTTCAAACTGTGAAGGATGGAGTTTTCTCTGAGATTTTAACTGAGTTTAAAAAACTCACTGGACACGGTGTGTTATTAAATACATCTCTTAACATTGCTGGTAAACCCATTGCATCTAAAGCAGAACACGCTAAACACATTTTCAACACAACTGACCTAGATGCAATTTTTTGTGGTAACGAGGCACAACTCAAATAAAAAAGGAAAAACTATGAAAAAACTACTGCTTGCAGGCGCTATGTTGCTTGCATCAATGACTACTGCTTTTGCTGAACCAGTAAAAGTAGGTTTTATCTACGTGGGACCAATTGGTGATCACGGTTGGACTTATCGTCATGATATTGGTCGTCAACAAGTTGAGGAGGCTTTTGGGGATCAAGTAGAGACTATGTACCTTGAAAGTGTACAATACGGACCAGAAGCTGAAACTGCTATTCGTAAAATGGCTCAAGGTGGAGCAGATATTATCTTTGCTACATCATTTGGCTACATGGACCCAATGCTTAAAGTAGCTAAAGACTTCCCTGATGTGAAGTTTGAACATGCTACTGGCTATAAGCAATCTGACAACATGGCGTCTTACGGTTTGCGTCTTTACCAAGCACGTCACGTTCAAGGAGTAATTGCAGGTATGATGACAAAGACTAATAAAATTTGTTATGTCGGAGCGTATCCAATTCCTGAAGTTATTCGTGAAATCAATACATTCTACATGGGGGCAAAAAAGATGAACCCTGATGTTGATATTGATATCGTATGGGTAAATACTTGGTATGATCCTGTCAAAGAGGCTACTGCTGCAAAGGTCATGATCGCAGATGGTTGTGATATGGTTGCACAACATACTGATTCACCTGCGCCTCTACAGGCTGCTGAGAAAGCAGGTGTGCTTGGTTTTGGACAAGCTTCAAATCAGTACAACTTTGCTCCTAAAGCACAACTGACTGCTACAATCGATAATTGGGGTCCTTACTACATTAGTAAGGTGCAAGGTGTTATCGATGGTACTTGGGAGACAGGTGACTACTTTGGCCATATGAACGAAGATGCCGTTCAAATGGCTCCCTTTACTAACATGCCAGCTGATGTCGCTGCTGAAGCACAGCGTGTGAAAGATGCTATCTCTGCTGGTGAGTATTTTGCATTTACTGGTCCTATCTATGATAATAAAGGTAATTTGCAACTTGCTGATGGTGAAGTGGCAACTGATCTTCAACTTAATCAAATGATGTATTATGTTGAAGGTATTGACGCCGAAGTACCAGGAAGCTAAAAATGATTCCAGTAATTGATTTTCAATCTGAATCAGTGCTGGAAGAGATTCGTGAAGCCTACACTACTGTAGGCTTCGCAGTCTTTACTAACGCCTTAAACTCAGCTGAACAGATTACAATGACGAAATGGTTTAGTTTGATGAAGGAGTTTTTTGAGCTAGATGCAGAAATTAAAAATAAGTATAAATATGATCCAGAAACAAACTTAGGTTATAGCATGGTGGGTGACGAGAATGTTGATCCTACAGCCCCTAAAGATATTAAAGAATCTTTTAACTACAATAACACTCGTATGCCTAGAGAGTTATGGCCCCACGAGGTAATTGGATTCAAATCTTTAGGCCTTTCAACAATAGGCATTGCTGATAGTCTGACTTTAAGAATCCTTAATAAGTTTGATACTATCCTAGATACTGGCACAACTCTTGTTGACGCCCACATAAATCCTTTTAATACTACAAGAGTAATTCACTATCCTCCTTTCAATGGTGAAGTCAAGGAAGGGCAAAAACGTATTGGCGAACATAGTGATTATGGGACTATCACATTATTGTGGCAGATTAACGACGTGCCTGGATTAGAGGTACAGGACTTACAGGGTGTTTGGCACCCAGTTCCATACGCAGAGGATGGCGTTGTTGTTAACATTGGCGATTTGCTTCAAAGATGGACAAATGACTACTTTGTTTCAACAAAGCACAGAGTAGTTAACTCTCATATCCACTTACCTAGATATTCTATGCCTCATTTTGTTGACCCGACCCCCGGCACAATTGTTTCTAATCTTAGAAATGAGCCGGCAAAATATGATCCCATTGAAAGTAAAACATACCTCATGTGGAGACTAGCACAGTCTTATTAAATTAATTTGCACTGTGCTTATCTTTCAACTATAATTGGTTAATTTGTGTATAAATTACTTTATCGTTGAAAGGAAACAATATGACTCAACTAATCTCCCCCACAAAATTTACTGAAACCGTAGGCCTTTTGAGGTCTTTTTTTATGGCTAAAGGCTTTAAAGAAGTTCACACACAGAATAGACTTTCTATCCTTGCAGCCTGTGAAGATCCATTTAATGTAGCGGTATACAATTATGCAGGAGAGGTCTGGCCCCTTCCTCAGACTGGCCAGATGTGGCTAGAACATGAACTACTCTCTCAGCCCAATGAACAGGGCTTTTTTTGTGTCTCAACTTCTTACAGGCAAGAACCAAATGCTATCCCAGGTAGGCATGATATTATCTTTCCGATGTTTGAATTTGAGATGCCAGGCACAATAGATGATCTGAAAACAATGGAATACGAACTCTGTGAGTTTCTTGGTTTTGATAAACCTACAGAGAATACATACAAAGGCTGGCAGAATCAATTTGATTTAGCTGAGGATCAGGAGCTTGAAGCCGAGCATGAAACTGCCATGTATGAACAGTTTGGATCAGCCATGATTACAGACTTCCCTGAGATGACCTCTCCGTTTTGGAACATGAGCCGCTATGAAGACGGAATTCACTCTAAAAAGATTGATGTAATCCTTGGAGGCATGGAAACTATTGGATCAGCAGAGCGTTCAACTGATGTAGATCAAATGCGTGATACCTTCCACACTATCACAGATGGTGCATATAGTAACTTACTCTTTGAACTTTTTGGCAGAGAGCGAGTTGAAGCAGAACTTGAAAAGTTTCTAGAGTTTGACTTCTTCCCTCGTGTTGGTGGAGGAATCGGTATGACTCGTATGATTGCAGCACTTGATATTCAAAAAGCTGAACCAATCGCTGCATAATAAAAATTTTTCTGGGGTGGTGGAATAGGCAGACACGCACGATTGTTTCTCGTGTGCCGTAAGGCGTGGAGGTTCGAGTCCTTCTCCCAGAGCCAAATTTTAAAAATTTCTTCACAAAACTGTAATACTTTTGTATTATACTAATTAATAAGAGGTCATTGACCTCTTATTTTTATAAGAGGAGAATGCAATGGATGCACTCTGGAAAAAGGTAAAGAAAATGGATTTAGGTAATCCCGTAATTACAACAATTGTAGGACTAGTTATTTTCTACATTGGACTTAAGACTTTCTCAGGTGGTATGAAATCTATGGGTAATATGGATCACCTTTCTTGGTTTACTGCCAACGTATTTTATATGTTCATTGGCGGTATTGTGATGACATTGCTTTGGCAATCATCTTCACTATCAACTACAGCAATTATTGCACTGGTAGCATCTGGAGCTATTCCTCTACCAGCAGCGATCGCTGCAGTCCTTGGAGCAAACTTAGGAACAACCGGCACTATCTGGTTAGCTGGCCTTTTGGTATCTGATGGTATGCCGAAAGGTGATACACTACGAATAGCAATGGCACATACAGGTGTTAATCTACTTATGGCATTGTCTCTATTGCCCTTTGTACATCACATTGCAAAGTTTCTCTCGAAATTTTAATGTAAAACAAAGTCAAACTAATGACTAAAGGCGGTGTCAAAATTTTGACATCGCCAATTTTTTGTCGTAAGAAAGGTTGACAGAATTTTACTTTTGCTAAACTAACATTTTATGTTATAGTAAATACATGGGTATAAAACTAATTCCAATATTCTTAGTTATTTTTGGTTTGCTTGGTGCTGGATTTTTCTGGTATTACAATAATACGCAGCAAAGAATATCAATTTTGACTGAGAACAATGCTAAACTTACCGCTGTCACTGAAACTCAAAAAGCAACAATTGAGTCTCTTGAAGCATCCGCTGCCGCAACTGCGGCAAATATTTCAGATCTGCAGACTAAGCTACAAGCTGCAGAAGAGGCAGGCAGAAAAATTGCAGGTATATTAGCAGAGACAGATATTGTAAAAAATTCACTTGTAGACCCAGAAGCTACTGAGGCTAAAATAAATGAAGAAATTAACCTTATGTTTGGCTCCATTAGCGATCTTACTAAGTAGTTGCTCTTGGATTCCAGAAAAAGAAATAGTAACTGAGACTAAGCTAGTCACACCTAATATCCCTGTGGTCCCAAGACCCAGGTCTGTTGATTTTGGTGAACTAAACGTAGTTGTTATTACAGAAGACAACTTACAAGAAGTTATTGATGAGACAAAACAGTCTCAAGGTGACTTTGTTATGTATGGATTAAGCCCCCTAGTATTTAAAAATTTGGCACTAGGGATTGAAGAATTAAAAAGATATATTACTCAATCAAATGAGATCATTGAATATTATGAAAAAGCGGTAACAGATAAACCAGAATAACTCTCTGTTCCCCCTCTGGAGTGTTAATGAATAAATTTTTGTGTGCTTTTGCATTCATTATATTTTTTAGTGTGTCTGCCTACGGGCAGACAAATACTGTGACATCAACAGTCACAGGAACTACAACTGTAGATAAAACTCCCCCTACTGCCAGCGCTCCCTCTGTTGTTATTAACAATCAGGATGTGTGTACTTTTCCAGCTAGTGCAGCTGTTCAAACTCAGGTTCTTGGAATCGCTGGGGGCATTGCTGTGCGCGATATCAACTGTGAAAGACTTAAGTTATCGAGGTCACTTTATGCAATGGGCATGAAAGTAGCTGCAGTGTCTACTCTCTGTCAAGATGCTCGTGTGTTTAAAGCTATGGAAATGGCAGGCACTCCCTGTCCTTACGAGGGACTAATTGGTAATCAAGCCTCTGAGGCGTGGGCAAAGAATCCAGATAAACGTCCTGACTATGATGACTGGTTAAAAGAACAAGAAAAAATTGTTAAAAAACAAAGCAAGGATGGCATAGATGAAAAAACTGCTGGCGTTGGCCTTGGTATTCTGCTTCTCCTCCTCCTCTAATGCCTATGATCAGCAATACTTTGCAGGAGAAGTTGGGCCTAACGGTGGTATCATTACAAATGTTACTATCGAGTCTGTGCTTTCAGATACCGAAACATCTTTGCAAGGCGACTATCTGGAGACTATAGATACCTATACCTACACTGAGACTGTTTATGAGACTCGTAATGATACTGTTATTACGACAGAACTTGTTGAGGTTATTACCACCACTCAGTCAGAGGAGTACACTGAAACTACAAAAGAGATTGACCTATTTGAAGACATGGACAATTGGGGTTCTTCAGGTAACGTTCGTATAGATTCTGGTTACTGTGACACTGATCAATCAAACCTGTCCACTGGAGAGGTATGTTTTGGCGCAGCTACTCAGGGCGGCTCTACTCAAGGTGGTGGCATAATTTATAGTTCAGACATTCCCTTAGATTCTGATATGACAAAAGCAGAATTGAACAGAGGGTTCGATCTTGACTATGGTATGACGGTTACTAGCCATCGGTCAAATACATCTGTGCCTCTTTGTAACGCTACTAACGGAGATTGTAAGGATGTTTTTGAACTTGAAGTTAAGATTTCAAAAAACACTGGTGAATTAATAAATAGATACTTTCACAGCGTCACTTTAGATTATGCTGGAGCTAGAGATTATTCATGGTCTCAGTCTATAAGTGAGAATGATTTTGACTTAGGCGTTACTGCTTACTTTGAATTGTTTGGTGTTGATGCAGGTTATACAAATAAGTATTTTGGTCCTAAGATTACCGACCCTTACCTTCATGTCACTTATGATGTTATTACATATGTAACTAATCAAATTGTTAACTTGGTTGAAACACAAATTGAAACTATAATAGAAAGAGAATTTGAAACAACCTATGAAACAGACGAGCTTGTCTATACTTCGGAATACGTTGGTAGTCCTGAACCAATTGTTTATGAGGTTGAGGTTATCGATGATTTTGGTGAAGTAGCATCTTTTGAGATAGAAATCATTGAGACTGACACTGGTGAAGTAGAAGTTTCTCTTGCAGTATTTGAAGAGGGTGTTGAAGAAATAGAAGTTATTGCTGAATTTGAGGCATTTGAAGAGATAGAAGTAGAGGTTGTTGAAGAGGTATCTGTTGAATCCATAGAGGAGGCTGTTGATGAGCAAGATAATACCAACGACACCAGTGAAACGCAAGAGGTGGTGGAAGAGACGCAATCATCAGAAGAAGAGTCCAGTGATAATGTGGGCGAGTCAGTGGAAGATTCTAAATCCGAACGCGAACAACGTGTTCCATCAAAAGACTCTGGTGAGCAAAGACGAGAAAAAATAAAAGAAGCTGTTTCAGTCAAAGTGATGACCGCGTTAGCTTCTTCATACAACATTGCTTTACAAAACTTAGCAATAGCTTCAATGAATATTGGAGCTGACATATCTACATATACTTTTAATTTACAGGATTCTGTGTTTTATGATGATTTTCAACTTGAGGGAGGTGAAACATATGATAATCCACTAGGTCGCTATTTTAGCGCTGCATCAGATTCAAAGATGGATGAAATGATCATGATGCAATGGAAGGATGATTAATGGACCCCGTATCAGCTATGGCCGCAGCATCAGCGGCATTTGGTGCTGTCAAAAAAGGATTTGAAATCGGTAGAGATATCGAACAAATGGCTGGAGATTTAGGCAGATGGATGAGTGCTGTCTCAGACATTTCTGAGGCAGAGAAACAGGCACAAAATCCTCCTATATTTAAAAAGCTAATGTTTAAAGGTTCTATTGAGCAAGAGGCTATGGAGCTATTTGCCGCAAAGAAAAAAGCGCAACAGATGAGAGATGAGTTAAAAAACTACATCTCTTGGACTTATGGTGCATCTCACTGGGAAGAGCTTTTAAGAATGGAAGCACAAATTAGAAAAGACCGTAAAGAAACTATTTATAAACAGGCTCAGAGGCGTAAAAAGTTTTTAGAGATAGTTGGTGTTGTTCTTGTGTCTGTACTACTATTAGGGGCTACACTTGGACTCTTTTATTTTCTGTATGTAAGTTATAACGGATGATGATGTTTACTTTTATGTGTGTTATATTACTGTCTTTACTTGTTGGCTTAATTATTTTTATAGTATGGGCTGACGCTGAGATTGACAAAGAAGTGTATATTGAGACAACTGTTCTAGAAGAGCGAGTTGACTTAATTAAAGAAAGGTACTCATATCTTAAATTAAAGTTTGTAAAAGATAAGATATTACCCGAAGAAAAGAAAGCTCCTGTTATACGGGAGAGGCCTGTCATGGGCATGAGTTTTAAGGATAGACTCATGGCAGGTGCGAAAGGATATTAAATGGCTGAGGTAGAGTATGAAGGAATTAAGGTTAGCGGAGGTAAGTTACTATTTATTTTACCACTATTAGGAACACTTGGAGGTGCACTTTGGGGTGGCTTTGAGTTCTATAAAGACTACATGGATATGAAAGAACAAATTCAAAACTATGTTGCACCTGATTTATCTGGTTTTCAAGAGCAACTCTCTGTTCAAAATGAAACAATTAGTAAGACAAAAGATGTTTTAGAGCTTGAGTTTGCTAATCTAAAAGAGGTTGACTCTGCCATGAATGATACCATTCGAGCCCAAGTTGATGGAATGAAAGACAAAATTTCTGACATCAAGGAGGAGCTTAGAGGCGTAGAAGATGATCTTATGGCTGAGACTAAATTAGTAGAAGACTTTATCAAAGATACTGCTGCTGAGATTGAAAAAGAATCTACAGCTCTCATGGACTCTCTTGATAGGCAAGAAGAGAGAAATAGAAATAATGTAGACACTGTTAGAGGAATTATTAATGCATTTGAGATTCGAATGGATTCAAAGATTGACAAATTGAATGATAAATTAGATAATCTAGAAGATACTTTCGATACAAAAATTAAGAAGGCCTTAGATAATCCTCTTAATAACTAGGTTCAAATGATAAGATATTTAATTCCATTTTTAGTCATGTCTACCTCTGTCATTGCAGATGACTTTTTACAGATGCGTGAATTTCGTGATAATATTTGTTATGATGGTGACACTTGTTATGTGATTGCACCTACACTGCCCTCTCCTCTTCAAAAGATGAGCATTAGAATTTTAGGCATAGACACCCCTGAGATTCGTGGTGAATGTGAAGAAGAGAAAAAGCTCGCTTATGAGGGCAGAGACTTTGCTAATGATGCTTTTAGGTCCGCTAAAAAAATTGAGTTTAGTAATCTTAAATGGGATAAGTATGGTGGTAGAGTCCTTGTTGACGTTTATCTCGACGGCGTTGATTATAAACAGATGATTATTAACTCTGGCCTTGCTCGTTCTTACGATGGAGGAGCTAAGAAAGGTTGGTGTGACTAATGTGGTTTTGGTTAATATCTGCAATCGCAGGGTCCATAATCGGTTCAGCAACTGATTCATGGTTTCGCGATACAAAATTAGGAGTTTGGTTTTATGCTAAAGTGGATTCGCTCTATACATGGGCGTCAAAAAGATATGGAATTAAAATTCTCACAGACGAACAAAAAAGACTTAAGAAGTTTCCAGCACTCTCAAAGCGACTCGAACAACTCGAATCTCGTATTAGAGTACTCGAAGAACAAAAAACTGACAGAAACTCAACTAATGGATATCAGGACTCGTTTTAATACTTGGGAAAAAGATGGCCGTGAAGTTGATTTTTAGGAGATAATTATGTGTGAAAACCCTGATTGCACATGCAATCCTTGCGAGTGTGAAGATTGTAAGCCTGGCTGCGAAGAGTGCGGCTGTTAAGGAGAGCCAATGGCTAATAAAGTTTTAACATCAGATAGTATACTTAATGAAGCTGATCTAGACGGTGATGGCATCGTATCTAATGATGAACTGACAAAACATGAGAGAATCTTGAAGATTGAAAATGAAGATAAGAAGGAGGATGCGCAACGCAACATGGCGTGGTTTGCACTGTTTGGTATGTTACTTTACCCATTTGCTGTTGTTTTGGCATCGTGGATAGGGCTCGCAGGAGCGTCTGATATATTAGGAGATATGGCTCCAACTTATTTTGTCTCCGTTGCTGCTTTGGTAGCGGCATACTATGGTAAAGAAGCTTATACAAAAGGTAAGTAATGTGGATTGAGAAGTTTTATACTAAACCCTGGCCTCATTTAGTCATAGATAGTTTTTTTGATGAAGAGTCTTGGGAATATGTAAAAAGTAAAGATGCGCTGTTTTTAAAATATAAACAATCAGCTCATAAGACAAATCATGGATTGTCTTTCTCTTACATTGAAGATAATCATCTAATTGACTATTTTTCACAAAAACTCTCTATTGAATACTTATGTAGTAAGTTTCCTAATCATAGAGACTTTAACAAGTTAGAACCTTCCCTATCGTTAAAAGTATCTAGACTTCCTAAAGTTTCAAGTATTCATGACGAGGTTTCTGCTAAAGTTTTTTCAACTATTGTGTTCGTTGAACCCGAACACAATGTTGGAACTATTTTATTTGATAAAGATAAGAACTTAGATAAAGTAATCACTTGGAAACCTAATAGAGCAGTTATCTTTGCTCCTATTGACAATTTAACTTGGCATGCTTTTGGCAACTGGGAGCGTTCTGATAGATATACAATCGATTTCTTTTGGTTGAGAGAAATTTAATTTATTCTTCCTAATTAGTGAACACTTAGTTATACTATTAAAAATTATGGAGAACTTATGGAATACTTCAACCAATCACAAACTGACTGGCGTATCGCACAGTGTTGTCAATGGCACGATAAGGCATTAGCAAAACGCTACAATATAGGCACAACAACTAAAACATATGCACTTAAAGAGGGTGGT
>CEPH01007691.1_pt1 | contig 12510 bp, 12 predicted proteins | sample 530571 | NCBI WGS metagenome assembly CEPH01 (sample SAMEA2620413, study PRJEB7988) | marine metagenome | biome: marine biome (ENVO:00000447); feature: surface water layer (ENVO:00002042); material: "saline water (ENVO:00002010), including plankton (ENVO:xxxxxxxx)" | depth 5 m | reverse complement strand
GCGGCTCGTGCGTGCCTACGGCATCCGGATCGCGGATATTATTGGTAGCGAAGCGGCGCCGGCGGATCCTGGCGCAGAAGTCGCACCCGGCGTGTTCGAGGCAGAGTTGCGCTACCTTCGTGATGTCGAGTTTGCCCGCACCGGCGAGGACTTGCTGTGGCGGCGCAGCAAGCTGGGCCTGCATCTCGATGAAGCGGGCCGCGATGCCATCACCTGCTGGTTCGACGCCTAGGCGAGGGTCTGCCCCGCAACCCAATCGGCAAGGCGCATGAATTGCTCCAGCATCCATTCGACCGGCGGGCCGATGGTGTTGGAAATGATGCCGGTATCGGGAAACACCCACACCACCGCGATCAGCACGACGAACAGGATCATGCCGACCTGTTGCAGCTTGTTCCAGTACACCGCCCAGCTGCGCGGCAGCAGCCCTTCGACGATATGCGACCCGTCGAAGGGCGGGATCGGCAGCAGGTTGAAGAAGGCGAGGAACACGTTGATCAGGATGAAGAAGAACAGCGCGCTGGGGATCAGCGCGATCGCCCCGTCCTGCGTGGAGACCTGCGGCAGGCCCGTATCGCTCGCCATAAGCATCGCACCCTCGGGGGCGCTCAGGCCGAACAGCACCGCGCCGATCAGCGCGAGCAGCAGGTTGGTCAGCGGCCCTGCGGCGGCGACCAGCATCATGCCATAGCGCGGATTGTTCAGCCGACCGCGTACCACCGGCACCGGCTTGGCCCAGCCGAAGATCGGCCCGCCGACCAGCGCGAGGAAGCCCGGCACCAGCAGCGTGCCGACGGGGTCGACATGTCTGATCGGATTGAGCGTCAGCCGCCCGCGATCATAGGCGGTGGTGTCGCCCAGCAGCATCGCGACCCAGCCATGCGCCACCTCGTGGCACACGATCGCGACGATCAGCGCGGGGATCAGCAGCGCAGCAAAAGTGAGGGTGTCGGTCATGCCCGCCTATGTGGGGTCGGCGGGGTCGGAAACGAAGTGCATCCGGCACACCGCAACGTAGCGTTCGTTCCCGCCGATCTCGGTCTGCGCGCCGTGCGTCACGGGCTCGCCAGCATCATCCACCCGCTGGTTCATCGTCGCCTTGCGTCCGCAGTGGCACACCGCCTTCATCTCCACGAGCTTGTCGGCAATGCCCAGCAGCGCTGCCGAGCCGGACCATAGCTGCCCCTGGAAATCGGTCCGCAAGCCATAGCAGATCACCGGGATATCGTGCCGGTCGGTCAGGCGGGCGAGCTGCCATACCTGATCGCGGGTCAGAAACTGCGCCTCGTCCACCAGCACGCAGGCGAGCTTGGGATCGGCCGGACCGCGCCCCGCCGCCTCCTCACACACGCGCGCGGCGACATCGGTTTCGGGGGTGAAGCGGTGCGCATCACTGGTCAGGCCGATCCGGCTGTTGATCGCGCCGAACGCCGGGCGATTATCGACCGCCGCGGTCCACAGCGAGACGTCCATGCCCCGCTCGCGATAGTTGAACGCGGTCTGCAGCAGCAGCGCGCTCTTCCCCGCATTCATGCTGGCGTAGTAGAAATAGAGCTTGGCCATCGGCGGTGTCGCAGCGGGGCCGCCTATTCTTCCCCGTCGTCCGGATCGTCGTCCAGATCGCGCGCGACCTTGGGGTCGCTCAGCAGGCGTTCGATACGGTCCGCCTCGTCGAAACTCTCGTCCGGGCGGAACTGCAGCTTGGGCGCGAATTTCAGGCCCAGCCGCTTAGCGACCTCTCGCTGGAAGAACGCGGTGTTGGTGCGCAGCGCCTTGACCACGACATCCTCGTCCTCGCCCAGCAGCGGCTTTACGTAGACGCTGGCGTGCTTGAGGTCGGGCGTCATCTTCACTTCGGTGACGCTGACCGAGTGCGCGCTCAGCGTCTCGTCGTGCACCTCGCCCCGGGTGAGCAGTTCGGACAGGATATGCCGCACCCGCTCGCCCACCTTGAGAACGCGGACAGATTGCTGTTCTGCTGAAAATTGCTGGCGGGCCATCAGGTATCTCCTGTCGGTCTCGGGGTGGGAATTGCAGTGCTGGTTGCACGGGCGAGAAGCGCGCCGGAAAGGTCGAACAACTCGGCCTCGAGGAAGATAACCTTGCGCCCCCGTCGTACCACGCGCCCCTTCCCGACCAGCGGGCCGGCCGGGACGGGCTTGAGCAGACTCATTGAGATTTCCAGGCTCAGCGGGGCTTCCACATGATCGGTCGCCCAGACATGGGCCCAGCCCATCACCTCGTCGAGAAAGCCCGCCACAAGGCCACCCTGGACGCTGCCTCGCTGCGTCACGAAACTTTCGGGCGCGTCGAAGCGCAAGGTGATCTCCTCGCGCTCCCTATCGAAACTGTCGAACTGCGTGCCCATCAGATCGGCATGCGGTGAGCCGAAGGCGTGCTTGCTATACTCGGTCACTTCTCGTCAGTTTCTCGCCGTTCGAGTGCCTTCGCGATCCGGTGCAGTGCATCGGAGCCTCGCCGGGTCTCGTAATAGATCCCGGCGAGGATGATCGCAGCGAAGACACCGATGACCAGGTCCATCACAGCGTCCGTTCACGCTCCTCGACTTCGAAGACTTCGAGCTGGTCACCCGGCTTGATGTCGTTCGTGTCTTCCAGCACCACGCCGCATTCGAGGCCCGCGCGGACTTCGTCCACGTCGTCCTTGAAGCGCCGCAGCGAGGCGATGGTGGTCGACGAGACGATGACATCGTCGCGGGTGAGGCGGGCGTGGAGACCCTTGCGGATAACGCCTTCCTCGACCAGCAGACCGGCCGCCTTGTCCTTCTTGCCGGACTTGAAGACTTCCTTGACCGCTGCCCGACCAACGACGTGCTCGATCCGCTCCGGACCCAGCTCGCCCGCCATCTCCTTCGCGATCTCTTCGGTCAGGTGGTAGATGACGTCGTAATACATCATCCGCACGCCTTCACGTTCGATCTGCTGGCGCGCCTTGGCGTTGGGACGCACGTTGAAGCCGATGATCGGCGCGTTGCCGGCAGCCGCCAGCGTCACGTCGTTTTCGGTAATCGCGCCCACGCCCGAGTGCAGGATGCGCACCTTGATGTCGTCGTTCGAGAGGTTGGTGAGCGCGGTCTTGATCGCCTCGACCGAGCCCTGCACGTCCGCACGGACCAGCAGCGGGAACTCGATCGCCTTGTTGGCAAGCCCGGCGAACATCGCGTCGAAATTGGTCGGCGCCAGCGCGGTGCGCTGCTCGTTGGCCTTGTCCTGACGATATTCGGCGACTTCGCGTGCGCGCTGTTCGTTCTCGACCACGGTCAGCTGATCGCCCGCATTCGGCACCCCGCCGAGGCCGAGGACCTCGACCGGCATCGAAGGCCCGGCTTCCTTGATCTGCTTGCCCTGGTCATCGATGATCGCACGGACGCGCCCGCTCATCGTACCGGCAACCAGCGCGTCGCCCTTCTTGAGCGTACCGCGGGTGACCAGCACGGAAGCGACCGGGCCACGGCCCTTGTCCAGCTGCGCCTCGATCACGGTGGCTTCGGCCATGCGATCGGGGTTGGCCTTGAGCTCCATCAGCTCGGCCTGCAGCGCGATCTTTTCGAGCAGCTCGTCGAGCCCGGTGCCCTTGAGCGCGGAAATCTCCACGTCCTGCACGTCGCCTGACATCGCTTCGACGATGACTTCCTGTTCCAGCAGACGCTCGCGCACCTTCTGGGGGTTGGCGTCTTCCTTATCCATCTTGTTGATGGCGACGATGATCGGCGTGCCGGCTGCCTTCGCGTGGCTGATGGCCTCAACCGTCTGCGGCATGATCCCGTCGTCGGCAGCGACCACCAGCACCACGATATCGGTGACGTTGGCACCGCGTGCGCGCATTTCCGTAAAGGCGGCGTGGCCAGGCGTGTCGAGGAAGGTGATCTTGTCGCCGTTCTTCGTCTTCACCTGGTAGCTGCCGATATGCTGGGTGATGCCACCGGCCTCGCCGCGGGTCACATTGGTGCCGCGCAGCGCATCGAGCAGGCTGGTCTTGCCGTGGTCGACATGGCCCATGATCGTGACCACGGGCGGACGCGGCTTCAGGCTTTCTTCCGGATCGACATCCTCTTCGGCCTTGATGTCGATATCGGCATCGGAGACCTTCTGGATGTTGTGGCCGAACTGCTCGACCAGCAGTTCCGCAGTGTCCTGGTCGATCGTCTGGTTGACGGTGACCGCCATGCCCAGGCTGAACAGTTCCTTCACCAGATCCGCGCCCTTTTCGGCCATGCGGTTGGCGAGTTCCTGCACGGTGATCGCCTCGGGGACGACCACATCGCGGACCTGCTTCTCGCGCGGCTTGGACGAGCCGCCGCCCTGCATCCGGCGTTCCTTCTCACGCGCACGCTTGAGCGCCGCGAGGCTGCGGGCGCGGCGGCCCTCGTCCTCGTTGAGCGCCTTGGTGACGGACAGCTTGCCGGAACGGCGCTTGTCGGGCCGCTCTGCCGCGCGAGCGGGCTTGTCTTCCTTCTTGGCCTTTTTCTCGGGCTTCTTGGGCTCGGGCCGCTGCACGGGAGTGAACTTGCGCGCTGCGGGCACCGCCTTGGCGGTGGATGCGGGCTTGGCGGCCTCTTCGGGCTGCGCAGCTTCCGGCTCGGCCTCGGCTGCGGGGGCCTTGGGCGGAGCCTTGGCTTCTTCCTCGGCCCGCTTGGCAGCTTCTTCTTCTGCCTTGCGGTTTTCCTCGGCGCGCTTTTTCTCGTCCTCGGCGGCCTGGCGGGCCTTCTGGTCGTCACGCTTGCGCGCCTCTTCAGCCATCCGCAGGCGATCTTCCTCGGCCTCGCGCTGAAGCCGGGCGACGCGTTCCTGCGGAGTCTCGTCGGCGGGCGCGGCCTTCTTGGGCGCAGGCTTCTTCGCCGCGGGCTTGGGAGCGGGCGCAGGCGCAGGAGCGGGGGCCGGAGCAGGCGCGGGCGCTGCCTCAGGCGCTTTCGCTTCTTCGGCGGACGACGGAGCCGGTGCGGCCTCGCCGGGCTTGAGGATCTTGCGACGACGCTTCACCTCGACCGCGACCTTGTTGGTGCGTCCGTGGCTGAAGGTCTGCTTGACCTCGCCCGATTCCACGCTCCGCTTGAGGCCAAGCGGTTTGCGGGTCCGGGTGTTGTTTTCGTCGTCGCTCATAAAACTCGTTTCTTCCTTCAGTCACATCGTCGCGAAAAGAGAGGCCCCCGTCTAGGTGGCCCCGTCCCCGCTCACGTCTTCGCGGGCACCCGCAGACGCATTCCTATAATGCAGCAGGCGCGTCAGGGCCTGATCGACCCGCTTTGCCGCCTCTTCGTCGGCGAGCGCCAGATGGACGACATTGTCGCGGCCCAATGCCACAGACAGCGCCGCACGGTCCAGTGGCAAGCGCGTACCGCCCTCGCCCGAACCTTCGCGATCCATCCCCACACGCCACGCCTGGTCCAGCTTGGCGGTGCCGCCGTCACTTGCATCGCTGGCGTGATAGAGCGCACTCAGCACTCCGCCGCGCGCATGCTCGGCAATCCGTTCGGACCCCAAGATAAGGTGTCCGCTGCGCATTTCGAGCCCCAGCCGGTCGGTCAGGGTGCGTAGCAACCCCGCATCGATCTGCGCGGGCAGATCGTCGGGCACGCGGGGAGGCGCGGATTTGAACGCGCGGGCCAGCGCTCCCTTGAGCTTGCCCTTCTCCATCGCGGTTTCAAGCGCGTCGCGCGAAACGCCCAGCCATGCGCCGCGACCCGGCGCACGCGCGCGCGGATCGGGCAGCACGTCACCATCGGGTGAGATCGCGAGACGAATCAGTTCGTCCCGCTCGCCGTGGCGTCCGGTCAGGATGCACTTGCGCTCCGGCGATTTCCCGCCGGGGCGCGTGCGCTCAGTTGTCGGCGTCAGAGACTCATTGTTCGGAGTCCGCATCGGCGGCCTCCTGGTCTGCACCCTCGGATGCGGTTGCGGGCTTGGCCGGTTCTTCATCTTCGAACCAGTGCGCGCGGGCAGCCATGATGATCTCGTTGCCCTGCTCTTCGGTCAGGCCGTATTCGCCCAGCACGCCGCCCTTATCCTGCTCGCGCTGCGGACGGTCGCGCCGCATCGGCGGGCCATCGGCGTTCGCATTGTTGCGGCGACGCGGAGCTTCGCGTTTCTTGGCGATCAGCTCGTCGGTGGCGAGATCGGCCACATCGTCGAGCGTCTTCAGCCCGGCCTTGCCCAGCGTGACAAGCATCGCCTCCGACAGGTGCGGCAGGTCGGCCAGCGCGTCCTCGACGCCCAGTTCGCGGCGCGCCTCGCGGTGCGCGGCTTCCTGCCGTTCGAGCGCTTCGGTCGCGCGGCTCTGCAGTTCCTCGGCCAGTTCTTCGTCGAAGCCTTCGATCATCGCCAACTCGTCGAGCTGGACGTAGGCGACTTCTTCCAGCTCGGCGAAGCCTTCGGCGACGAGCAGCTGCGAGAGCGTTTCGTCGACGTCCAGCTCTTCCTCGAACATCTTGGAGCGAGCGGCAAATTCCTTGCTCTGCTTTTCCGAGGCTTCTTCCTCGGTCATGATGTCGATCTGGTTGCCGGTCAGCTGGCTGGCGAGGCGCACGTTCTGGCCACGGCGACCGATCGCCAGCGAAAGCTGATCGTCGGGCACCACGACTTCGATGCGGCTTTCATCCTCGTCCAGCACCACGCGGCTAACGGTGGCAGGCTGGAGCGCGTTGACGATGAAGGTCGCCTCTTCCTCGCTCCACGGGATGATGTCGATCTTCTCGCCCTGCAGTTCCTGCACGACGGCCTGCACGCGGCTGCCCTTCATGCCGACGCAGGCGCCGACGGGGTCGATGCTGGAGTCATGCGAAATGACGCCGATCTTGGCGCGACTGCCCGGATCGCGGGCGGCGGCCTTGATCTCGATGATGCCGTCGTAGATTTCGGGCACTTCCTGCGCGAACAGCTTCTTCATGAAGTCGGGATGCGCGCGGGTCAGGAAGATCTGCGGACCGCGGTTGTTGCGCTCCACCTTGCTGATCAGCGCGCGGACACGTTCGCCGACACGGGCGGCTTCGCGCGGGATCTGCTGGTCGCGGCGGATCACGCCTTCGGCACGGCCGAGGTTGACGATCACGTGGCCGAATTCGACCGACTTGATGACGCCGGTGATGATCTCGCCCGCGCGATCCTTGAATTCGTCGTACTGACGCTCACGCTCGGCATCGCGGACCTTCTGGAAGATCACCTGCTTGGCGCTCTGCGCGTCGATGCGCCCCAGATCGACCGGCGGCAGCGGGTCGACGATGAAGTCGCCCACGGCGGCGCCGTCCTGCAGCTTCTGCGCCTGCTTCAGGTCGACCTGCTTGAAATAGTCCTCGACCTCTTCGACCACTTCGACGACGCGCCACAGGCGCAGGTCGCCGGTCTGCGGGTCGAGCTTGGCGCGAATGTCGTTTTCCGCACCATAGCGGTTACGGGCCGATTTCTGGATCGCCTCTTCCATCGCTTCGATGACGATCGACTTGTCGATCATCTTTTCCGAAGCGACCGAGTTGGCGATCGCGAGGAGCTCCGCGCGGTTGGCGGAAATGGCAGTGGCCATCAGTCGTCAGCCTTTTCTTGTTGGTCTTCTTGTACTTCCTCGGCACCCGTGGTGTCGAGCGGTCTGGTCGCGGCGATCAGCTCGTCGGTGAGGACGAGCTGCGCCGAATGGATCTGGTCGCGGGGGAGTTCGACGTCGCCCGCCTTGCGGTCGGTAATGGTGACGATGTCGCCACCAATCCCCTTCAGGATGCCGCGATAATTGCGTTGGCCGTCATAGCCCTTGGCCATCGAGATCTTGGCCTCGTGCCCTGCCCAGTCGGAAAAGTCCTTGGTGCGGGTCAGCGGGCGGTCGATTCCGGGCGAGCTGACTTCGAGGTGGTAGGCACCTTCGATCAGCACGTCGCCCTGCTCTTCCAGCGCGTCGATCTTGGCAGAGACGGCGCGGCTCAGCGCGGCGCATTGTTCGATCACCAGCTGCCCGGTCGCCGGGTCTTCCGCCATGATCTGCAGCGCCTGCGTGCCATCGCCGGCTTCGGACGGCATCATCTTCACGCGCACGAGCTCGAATCCCAGGGCCTGCGCCTCGGGCTCGATAATCTGTGTCAGTCGCGCGATATCTGCCATTCGGTCTCCGTTTCGTTTCCGATCTGCATGGCCATGCGGCTTGGCGCCGGTGCCTTTCGGCCCGGCCCAACACGGTGCCAGCAATGTCGGGATGGCCGCTAGTTAGGCGCAGTTCGGGCAAAATGCAACGCCGTTCGATGCTAATTTGCGGCTTGGTATGCACTACGGTGGAAAGACGCGCCGCTAGTCGCCGCCCCCGGGATAGGTCTTCAGGCTCGCGAAATAACGGATCAGCGCGGCATGCAACAGCGTATCTTCCGCCGCACCGCCCAGTTCGACACCTCTCGCCGGATCATCGCTCGCGCGGTGATAGTCGCTGCCCATGAAGCTTTCGAAATCAGCCCGGTCGGCCAGCGCGCTGGAGACCAGCACGGCGGGCACGCCCTCGACCAGCAGCGCCCAGCCATCCTGCCGGGGCAGAAAGGCATCCTGTAGATCCGAAGGGACTATCTCGCGCCCCTGCACGCGCGCGACCTCCGATATCCCGTAGTCGAGCGCGGTCTTTCCAGCGCCCAGCACCACCACTGGCGTGCCGCGCGGTGCGATCGCCATCGTGTCGAGGTTGAAAGCCGCGGCGATCGTCGGCAGCGGAACCGGCGGATCGGCTGCGAAAGCCTTCGCACCGAGCAGGCCCAGCTCTTCCGAACTGGTGGCAAGGACGATCACATCGCGGTCGAGCGTGCCGTCGCGCAGCGCGATCCGCACCGCCTCGATCATGACCGCAAGGCCGCTGGCATTGTCGACCGCGCCATTGCACAGCCGGTCGGTCGCATCGGGCGGGCCGCAATCATCGCCCAGATGATCCCAGTGCGCCAGCAGCACCACCGCGCCTGCGCCCGGAACCCGGCCCGGCAGGCGGCCGATCACGTTGGCGGTCTCGATCCGGTCGGTCCTCTGCGCGATGCTCGCCTTCAGAATCGTGTCATAGGCGATCAGGCCAAGGCCATCGGGATGCCGCTTCGCATTCGCGCCGATCGCGTCGCTCAGGCCGGCGCTTGCCTGCGGGGAGAGAAGCAGCACGGCAGGGCCGGAGGTATCGCTCCCCAGCCGCCAGCGCCCGCGCGAGATCAGCCCGGCGGTCTTCTCATATTCCTCGGCCGTCTGCGTGGTGATGATAAGCGCCTTGGGCGCTGCAGCCTCGAATTTGGAGAACAATCGCGGAAGCTCGGCCGCAGGCACCCGCACTGCGCGATTGACCAGCGAGCGCGGCTGCAATTCTTCGAAGCCGGGATCGAGGCCCACGATCGGCACGTCGGCAAGGTTGGCATCGTCCCGGCCGGGATCGACCGCGATCAGCCCCTGCGAAAGCGACACGCTGCGCGAGCCCCGCGTGGCCGTAGCCGTGCTTGCCCCCGCTTCTTCCGACGGCTGGCGGCGGACGAGGGTGAAATCCTGCGTCCAGTCGCCCTCGCCCGCACCGGGCTGCAAGCCGATTTCGGAATAGCGCTGGATCAGCCAGCGCTGCGTCTTCGCCTCCCCCTCGCTGCCGGGATAGCGGCCACCGAAATCATCGGCGGCAAGCGCGCCGATATCCTCCGCCAGCCGCGCCTCGACCATGTCGAGCGAGTGGCCGGTCTGCGGCGCGGGCACGGTTGCGCAGGCGGCGAGCGAAAGCGCCGCCGCACCCACGGCAATGGTGCGCGAAAGGGCGATCATGATCTCGTGGCCCCAAATCTCATGACCTAGTCGGCGGTCCAGCCGCCATCGACGCTCCAGTTCGCGCCGTTCACGTTGGCCATCGAATCGCGGCACAGGAACACCGCCATCTCGCCGATATCTTCCGGCTGGACGAACTTCTTGGTCGGCTGCTTGGCCAGCAGCACCTGGTCGATCACTTCCTCGCGGCTCATCCCGCGCGCCTTCATCGTGTCGGGGATCTGGTTTTCGACCAGCGGGGTCCAGACATAGCCGGGACTGATGCAGTTGACCGTGACCCCGCTGGTCGCGAGCTCCAGCGCGACCGTCTTGGTCAGCCCGGCAATCCCGTGCTTGGCCGCCACGTAGGCCGACTTGTAGGGCGAGGCGACCAGCGAGTGCGCGCTGGCGGTGTTGATGATCCGCCCCCAGCCGCGTTCCTTCATGTGCGGCACTGCCAGCCGGATGGTGTGGAACGCGGCGGACAGGTTGAGGGCGATGATCTTGTCCCACTTGTCGATCGGGAATTCCTCGACCGGGCTGACATGCTGCATCCCGGCATTATTGACCAGAATATCGACCCCGCCGGCCTGCTCCATCATCGCCTCGATCGCGGAGACATCGGTCAGGTCGCTGTCGAAATAGTCCGCCCCGCCCAGTTCCTTGCGCAGCTGCGCGATCTCGCTTTCGTCCCCGAAGCCGTTGAGGATCACCGCCGCGCCTTCTGCATGCAGCGCGCGTGCGACTGCCAGTCCGATGCCGGAGGTCGATCCGGTAATAAGAGCCTTCTTACCTTCGAGGAACATCGCTAGCCTTTCGTGTATTAAGCACTGCGTATGGAGCCAATCGCCGCCTGGGTGCCGTGGTTCCGCTGGCAGGCGCACATTGCAAGGGTTTTTCTTCGTAATGCGCGCGGGGAGAAGACAGGGGGACAAGCGCGATGCGGCTCAATCCATTCAACACCGACAATATCGATGTGCGCGGCGGCGGTGGCAGCCGCTTCCCCGGTGGCGGTGCAGGTCAGCTGGGCTGCGGCACGATCATCATCGCCGGGATCGTCTCGCTGCTGTTCGGTACCGATCTCGGCCAGACAATCGCGGTTTTCGACAGTGTCGACCAGGCGACCAATGGTGGTCAGGTGGCCAATTCCCAAGGGAAGATGAGCGAGGAAGAGCTGTGTAGCAGCAGCCAGTACGCGACCGAGGCGTGCAACGCGCTGCAATCGCTCAATAAGACATGGGAGCCAGTCTTCGCGCAGGCGAATGTCGGTTTCGAACAACCGTTCCTCTATCTGTTCAGTGGCGGCGTGAATACCGAGGGGTGCGGCAGCGCAAGCTCTGCAGTCGGCCCGTTCTACTGCCCGGCGGATGGCGGCATCTATCTCGACACCGGCTTTTACGATGTGATGCAGCGCCAACTGGGTGCAGGCGGCGATTTCGCGCGGCTCTATGTGGTGGCGCACGAATACGGACATCATATCCAGAATCTGACCGGGCTCGCCGCGCAGGTGCGCAGTCTCCAGCAACGCTCCCCGCGCGACGCAAATGCGCTTCAGGTGCGTATGGAGCTGCAGGCCGATTGCTATGCCGGGGTGTGGGCGGGCAAGAACAGCGATCTTATCGAGCCGGGCGATTTCGAGGAAGGCATGGAAGCCGCCGCGGCGATCGGGGATGATGCCATTTCGGAACGCATGGGCGGCAGGGCCTCGCCCGAGAGCTTTACCCACGGTACCAGCGCCCAGCGCATGGAGGCATTGCGGCTCGGCATAAGAAGCGGCGATGATACGACCTGCGACCGCTATTTCGCGCCCGAGTCGTTCTAGGCGCGATTCCGCCAAGGGGGGCAGGCCGACAACGCCATGGACTTCATCCGTAACCTCATCACGCTGATCCAGCGGCTCCAGACGATCGTACGCGACGGGCAGAAGCGCGGCGACCTTCCCGGCATGGCGATGGCTCTGGTGCGCGAGGTTACCGGCAATGGCGGCGAAGAGGATGGCGAGGCGAGCGGGCCTGCGATCTATCAGGGCAAGCGCGCACAGGCCGATCAGGGCACGCCCGAAAAAGCGTCTCGCGCGACCGCCCGCAACCGCGCGGCGCGCGATACCGACCTGCCCGAACCGGCGGTCTATCGCAGGCCCGAAGGCAGCAGCGACGCGCCCGATTTCGAGCCTGCCCGGGCGCCAGCGCGCAATGCGGGCGAGGCTGAAGAGCAGTTCCCCCAACCTGCCGCAGCGCCGCTGCAAAAGGAGGACTACGACTACCAGCCCGCCTCCGCCACGCCCGAAGACACCGCGATCGAGCCGAAATACGAACCCGCCCGCGCCTCCGCGCCAGAGCCCGAGACCGAGCCCGAAGAGGCGATGGAACTGAGCGCTGCGGCGGTCACGTGGGACGATGACGCTCAGGCCGAGCCACCGCCACCTGCGCCCAGCCCGGAGCGGGCGGAGACCGTGCCAGCTGAAGCGGTGGAGGCCTCGGCCACGCCCATCCTGGCAAAAGCGAAAGAAGAAGACGACGACGAGTGGTTCGACCTCGAAGACTGGCAAGGCACAGCGCTGAAGGTCGCGGGTGTCGGGGCCGCTGCCGCCGCGACCGCAGCGGGCGCGATGGCGATCAAGGACCGTTTCTTCGACCGCGATGACGAGGAAGGCGGTGATAAGGACGGCGGCGAGGAACACCGGGCCGGGCCCGCCGAGAACCGCTCTGCCATCCCGCTCCAATCAAGCGATGAGCCGCTGGTGCAGGACGCACCTGATTCCGGCGCAGAGCAGCGG
>CEPH01048666.1_pt1 | contig 12526 bp, 9 predicted proteins | sample 530571 | NCBI WGS metagenome assembly CEPH01 (sample SAMEA2620413, study PRJEB7988) | marine metagenome | biome: marine biome (ENVO:00000447); feature: surface water layer (ENVO:00002042); material: "saline water (ENVO:00002010), including plankton (ENVO:xxxxxxxx)" | depth 5 m | reverse complement strand
TAATGTAATTGTTCTCGATGGGAGCGCAAAACTACCTGCTGTTGATGGTAGTCAGTTAACGAATTTACCGACCAGTGGAGGCGTAACAGCTACACTCACAGTGAGAGGCACGACATCATATACACTCACAGCCGCCAAAGCTAAAGGTGTTCATATTTGGTACGGCGGAACCACGTCATCAACTTTCACACTGACGCTTCCCGCGATCTCTGACGTTATTTCCACCGTCACCTCTTCAAACGGTGATCCAGAAGAGACTTTTGAAGTGTATGTAGGTCGTCGCGTCGCTGGTGATATTACTATTTCAGCGACTGACACGATTGATATTCTTGGAGATGGTTCGTCCTCATATTCTGCTACGCAGACAGTGAGAACAGGTCAATGGATCAAGATTGTTGGTTGGTATAGTAGTTCCTCAACTCAGCGCTACTTGATGAGTGGGTCATCACAACCCTATGATGCAGGGTTACAGAGTATCAGTGCGCTAACAACGGGCGCTGATAAAATGATCTACACGACTGGCTCAGATACATACGCTGTCACTGATCTCACATCAGCAGGACGAGCTCTATTAGATGACGCTGACGCTTCAGCACAACGTACAACTTTAGGGCTTGGCACAGCATCAACAGCCGCGTCAACAGATTTTTTGAGTGGTACGGGGGCCGATACCCTAGGTGGTGATCTTGATGTCGGTACTTCTGACATCATAAGTTCATCTAATAACCCGATTGAGCTGGCCCCCGATGGTTCGGGTGTTGTGACGATCAAAGGGAACGCGACAGGGGGGAGTGGTCAACTCAAGCTTAACTGTGAGCAAAACAGTCACGGTGTGACGATCAAAGGGCCCCCGCACAGCGCGGCAGCCTCGTACACGCTCACACTGCCCGATGATGACGGTGACGCGGGTGAAGTGCTACAAAGTGACGGGTCGGGTAATTTGTCGTGGGTCGCTCAATCAGGCGGCGGAGGTGGTAGCGCTCCAACAGTCACAACAGTTACTCAATCATCGTCACCATACCCCTCGTCGGGTGTACTGTCTAGCACTGGGAACGAGCAAATTTTTATTATCAATCCTGACACTGTTAATGTAGTTGTTAATTTGCCAAGTGCTGCGACAGCAGGGTCTGGCTTCAAATATCAGATCAAAAATACAAACTCTACTTATAACCTCGTTTTGACTCCAGCGTCTGGCACAATTGACAGTTCAAACACACATGTCATAAGCGTTCAAAATGAATCTATTACTTTAGTTTCAGACGGCTCAAATTATTTCATCATTTAAGGTGTTAATAGATGTCTTACAATAATCCAGCACTTGCGACTAGAACAGCGATAACACGATTACATGAGTTATATTTTACTAGTGCTCAAACTGTGAGCGCGGGTGATGTTTTAAAATTTGACAGTATTAGAAGTACATCAAGTGGCGGGGGCATTGCTTATAATTCGTCAACCGGTGTCTTTACAACCTCTGATCAACACCGGTATTTTTTTCATTTCTCGCTTGATGTTACACGAAATAACAAATCTGATGATGTTAGGGTGGCTTTTTTTGATTCAGATACAAACACAGAAATTAATATAAGCGAAGGTCATTATGATGCAACCTTCGGGTGGCATCATGAAACGACGACACATAACGCTCTACCTAACGCAACGATGCAAGCGCAGTATATACCTTTAAAGAATGCAAAAAATGTATATTTAAAGATTTTTGATATTGGCAACAATAGCAGCATAAATACAAATTGTTCAATGATTATTATTGAGGCAGACTTATGACTTATCAACCTTCTACCCAATTAAATCCGTTTTTTTCAGCATATCGAGATACCTCTCAAGTGGTCGCATTTCCGGAGGATTACGTATGTAATAATTTTATAAATTGTTCAGAGTCTTCAATTTCAGGACGAATTGAATTAGATCAAAATGGGTTTATTATTGTTGAAGCACGATCAACGTTTGGTAGTCTCTGGTTTGATATTAAAGCCGCCGGAACAGATGAATTGGCAGAAGGTTTTCAAGTGCGTACAAATGCGAGAGGTTCACATTTGATGGATGACGCAGCCTACGGATTTGCGTCTTCATCGTCAAGTGTAGGTGTTAGCACAGCGCATGGCTATCCGTCCACTGGGACGTGTGACGCTAACGAAGCGAGAGTGATGGGTATTAGAACATTATGACGTATTTTAGAAGTATTAGCACAAAAGCAAACATCTCAACTGCTATCATATTACCAGGTACAAATTCGACAAATGCCGCAAACGGTGTTTTTTCGCTATCGGGTACGACCACCTCCAATTCTTCAATAAGTTCAAATCAATTGACATTAAGCGCGGGTTATCATTTTTATCTTGAGGGGTCCGTTTTACTTGAAAATCAAAATCGTGATGGCGCTGCTAGTGTTCGATTTTATGACGTAACAAATTCTAATTTTGTCGGTCAGTCTGCTTTTTTTAATTTTGTTACAAGCTTTGCATCATCAAAACGAATTTCTCGAAAAGTAGCAAGATACATGCATGTAAACACAAGTAGCGACGTGATCATTGAATTAAGATTTGAAACATTATCGGGCACAAATTGGATCACAACGATTGATTCGGTCGGCATTGGAAACAGAGATTACACCGGGTATCCTTCTTTAAGAATTTGGGAAATTACTGCATGATAGATTTAGAAAGAGGTTAGAAATGAGCCATAATTCAAGCCCACCAAAATTACGAGTAGATCTTGATCTTAATGGTAAAGATATCGTGACCTCGTCAAACAGAGATCTAAATCTTACACCTGTGGGTCAAGTGTTGTGACAATCTTTTAAGTTCTTGTACGTTGTATAGAGGAGTTAGTTGTGTGATGAGTAATAAGTATGTAAAAACAGGCTTAATTATCACTATTTTGATTATAATTTATATAATAGCAGGTCCAGAAACAATGAGTGCAGGCGCAGTTTTAGGGGTACTTGGTTCTAATGTATCAAAAAGACGCAAACATCAAAAAGAGCGAGAGCTCATAAACAAAGAGCGTGAAATTAGAGAGAGCAAAAACCGAGAGACACAACGCGATCAAGCAAGATTGATTGCAGAAAAAGAGGCTCAGACATGGTTAGACTCGGACTTTTAAGCACGCTCTTGATCTTGACCCCTGCTCCTTCGTCGGGGTTGTGGACTACAGGTAACGGGGATGTGATCGAGGCGCCTTGTCCGATTTCACTAGAAGATAAGGCTCGATTGCCTCAAGGATGCCAAGCACCACGAGCGGGAGTTCTAATTACACGTACTGAGTATGTGAATAGCCAGGGAGAGCTTGCATCATTGAGCGCTGAAGTGGAAGCGCTCCAGGCTCAGATCGAAACAGAGCGAGAAGCGCGAAGGGTCGCAGAAGCAGATCTCAAGAGCGCGCTCGAAGAGTATGAGTTAGGGGTTAGGATCTTAAGAAGCACATGCACTCCGATGGAGTGTCCACAAATCAAACCTGCCGCTATAGGTGGAGCTTTCGCGTTAACGTTGTGCGGTGCAGTTTACGCGACACATCAAATCATGAAATGAGTGAGAACATGGATCACGATCAACGAAGAGAAGTACGCGCAAAATTATTAAAAGACATAGATAAGAGTCGAGACGTTTCGCGCCCAAGCGATCACGCGAGCGCTGAAGCAGGACAAGAGGCGCTTGATCGCGCTCTTGAGCAGTGGCGAGAAGAGATCGTTGAACCGATCGGGGTTGTGACTGGTGGGCCGATTCTTGAGCGCTATATTCAACAAGGTTCAGGTTGGACGTGGATCAAGAGCTATCAGAACAGAAAAATTGCATGGTGTGGACACTTCGCTGCGTTTTGTTGGGCGTCTCTACTTCCAAAGATCCGTAAATCAAGCACACCCTCCACTTATCGCTTGAGGGAGTGGGCGCGAGGCACAGCGCGAGAGATCAAAGGTCTTGAGCACGCGCGAGCAGGTGACATCATGATCATCACTACTGCGAGCGGTAAAAGGTGGGGTGATCATATCACAATCATTGATAGAGTAGAAAAAGATCTTTCGGGAGCGTGGACCGTGGAGGGAAACGCATTTGGAGAGACCCCTTCTAGCGAGCGTAAAGAGGGTGTGGTAAGATGCTTTAGACCAGTAGAAAAAATCAAGTTCATTTATCGGCCTTTGGAGGTCGATCTTATGTAATAGTGAGGGCGTATGAGTGACATACAGTCAACGATTGATGAGATGACCGATCTTGTCAAAGCGAAATCGGGAGAGTCTCAGGCGTATGAGCTTAACCCTTACTCGACAGATTACAGCGCGCATTATCATAGCGCGCTACTTGGTGATCAACATCAAGGAACAATTGGAGCGCTTAGTTATGAAACACTGAGAGCGCTCGCGAGAGTGCCTCTAATTTCAGGTATCATTCAAACTCGTGTGTCCCAGGTGGCAGAGTTCTCAAAACCTCAACCCGACCGACATAGTGCAGGTTTTGTGATCAAGTTGAGGGATCAAGCGACAGAGATCACGGACGAGCACCGAGAAGAGATGAAAGCGCTTACTGAGTGGCTCTTGAAATGTGGTGATTCACGGGTAGTCGGTCACCTGACCTTTGAGGGGTTCTTACGTGCGATTACACGCGATTCATTAACCCTTGATCAGTGTTGTTTTGAGATCATTCATAAGGGAGGGCGCCCGATCGCGTTTAAACCTGTGGATGCAGCGACGATCAGAGTAAGCGCGCCTTCTGATGACGAGATCAAGCGAGGGCGCAGAGATCCGAAAAAAACAGCGTATGTGCAAGTGATCGAGAATAGGGTAGTAGCAGAGTTTGACTCGGATCAGATGGCGTTCGGGATCAGGCGCCCACGATCAGAGATCAAATCTAATGGCTACGGATATCCAGAGATCGAAGAGGCAGCGCCTACGATCATGGACATGGTGAGGGCGAAGGCTTACAACAGCGCGAATTTCACTCACGGTTTACATTTATCTGGAATCTTAGCGATTAAAAGCAAAATGAGCCCTGCGCTTTTTAGGGCGTTCAGGCGCGAATTTTACTCGATGCTTCAGGGCGGTAACGGTGCGAAGAAGACGCCGATCATTCAACTCGATCCAGAGGCGAAGGAAGAAGTACAGAGCGTAAACATGACCAATTCTAACTCTGATATGGAGTATAGTTCATGGCTCAACTTCTTGATCAAGGAAGTGTGCGCGCTGTATCAGATGGACCCTGCCGAGCTTGGATATGTGTTTGGTAACGAGGGCCAAAGCTCCGCGCTCAATCAAGGCGGACCTGCTCAACGTATAGAGTACAGTAAAGAGAAGGGATTAAGGCCACTATTAAGGGCGCTTGAGTCTTGGATCAATCGATGGATCATAGGACCGATCGCGCCACATTTAGAGCTTTCGTTTGTAGGTCTGGACACAGAGAGTGAGTCACAGCGCCTTGATGCGATCTCAAAGAAGGTAAACACTTACATGACCGTGAACGAGGCGCGCGCGGCGTTTGACCTTGAACCGATCGATAACCCCGTGGCTGATATGTTGCTGAATCCGAGCTACATCAACGCCGCTCAAATGGCAGGACAAGAGGGCGCTGAAGACGATCAGGATGAGGGTGATTTCTTCCCTGTTAACGATAATGATGACGATGACGATGATCTTGAGATCAATGAGGAGTTTTGAACATGAACGCGATCACTAAAGGTGGATATCAGGATGTACCTATGAGCAGGCGCAGAGCACAGCTTCTCGCAGAGTACGCGGAACGCCTCGCGACGATGCTTGAGAACGCTCCTGATGACAAGGATCTGGCTGAATGGGTACAGAGCAAGATTGACCGCGCGGCGAGCGCGATCCAGAGCGCTTATCATTATCTTGATCAAGAGGATGATCTTGAGAAGGGCGCAGGCCACAAATACACGCACCGAAAGCGAGTAGGCACAGACAAGCGAGGACGGGCACGATATCGATATTACTATCAAGAGCATCACGGGGGAGGGATCACACGCGCGAAACTTGAAGCAGGGAGCGCGTTTAAGCTCACGTTCAGGGGTAGACGTGGACACTTCCATGTAGAGAGTGTACAGGGCGATATAGTGACCGTTAAACATGACGGGCGCCCTGATTCCAAACCCGTTGAGATGACCAAGGCCGAGTTTAGAGCGCTGATCAAGCGTCAACACGGTCAAGCGCTCGCGAGTCACACTGAGAAGCTACGGCGTCAGGTGGACAAGCTCAAGCGCAATCCAACGCGCAAGCGCTCCTCACTAGGTCTCGCGCTCCATCGACTTCGCCAGGCCGCAGAGAAAGCGGGTGTGACGTTACCTGAAGAGTATCAGAGAAAACCTAAGAAGAAGACCGCGCAGACTACAGAGACACCGCGCGAGGATCGCTTTGATACGATGCCAGAGGTTGAGAGTGAGGTGGTACAGGGTCAGGATAACTTTGAAGGGTTCAACAGCGCACAGCGCACAGCGCTCAATAAGATTGTAAGTGAGCTTGAAGAACTACAGAGAGAGAAATCTTATATCAAGAGCCGCGATATCGGGGCTGTCTCCGTTCAGAACAAGATAGAGGAGTATATATCGAGTGGCTTTTTAAGGGATCAAGGGTTGGCTTGGGGTGACTATAAGGGATTAAGGGGTTTAGTGTCATCTTACGATGTATCAAGTAAGGTTAGTGATCTGATAAAGGAAAGAGCGGCAGAGATAGACCTTGAACCTGAAACGATGAGAGAGCAACTTAAGGATTTTGTCTATTCTGTTGTTACCGACACGCTCAGAATCGTAAGTCGCGAGGCAGACAACAGACAATCAAAATGGGCGAGGCTTGTACTTAAGCGTTTTGAAACACCTCAGACGAAACAAGAACAGGCCCAGCACTTTTTTGATGTACTAGGAATCGCAGGGTTCAAAGGCCGTAGGTTATCAGCAGATGGGGATACAGCCCGTGTCGATATTAAAGGTAAGGATGATAAGATAGGGTTTATAGAGTTCACAGAACAGGGTGTGAACTTTGATTCAATGCCAGAACTTAAAGAGGATCAAAGAGAGCCGTTTAACGAGGCGAGGGAGAGCGCTGACCTGCCTCTAGGCACCAGGCAAGGGGGGAAGTCCTTATTTGATACGATGCTAGAGAGAGAGCTGGCTAGACAAAAAACAAAGATAGTTTTTGATCATCCTCTTCTACAGATTGAGAACGTCTTTGACAAGAGGACGTATAGGGCAGAATTAAAACAACACTTTGCCGGTCGAGAATACGAGCGTGTGTTAAATATTGCAGATAAACATAACCGTTCAATACTTTCAGGGGGGATCTATTTTAACTCTAAAGAGGACGCGCTAGGTTTTGCGGCAGAGCTGACACGGGAAGAGACACCTCAAGAGACTCTTGAACGGTTAGAGGACTTCCAAAAGAGAGCGTTACAGAGTCGAAAAATCGCGAGGTCTAAAACGCTAACAGATAGCGAGAAAAAGAGCAGGATCAGAGATCTTGGATTCAGAGACTCAAGACCAGTAAGCAAAACCGAGACAGACACCAACGCGCAGGATATCCGTAGATTAAAGCGAGAAATCGAATCTCAGCCCACTCAAAGCCCTGAAACAGAGACACCGCGCGAGGATCGCTTTGATACGATGCCAGAGGTTGAGAGTGCAGAGAGCAGAGAACCTGTACAGGATGAGCGTTTAGATACGATGCCAGAGGTTGAGGATCTAGCGAACAAAAAAACATCTAGGGAGCGATTTCTTGCGCTGAGAGGTTACAAGTCCGAGAATCTGATAGAGATCGCGGCTCATGCATTTTTACAAGACAAAGCAGTAAATGAAGAGGTTGACGCTAAAGTAAGAGAGCTAGAGCGTGAGTATAAGGACTTAGCAAACACGGAGGCGCGTTTAGGGAGTGAAGAAGAACTCGCAAAAGAAGGAGGGTTTTATAGGTACCAAGACGCGGAGCAAGCCACGCGGGAAAAGCGCGAAGAAATACAGAATCTACTTCAAGCAAGAATAGATATTTATAACAAAGTTTACAGATCTGTAGTTTTACACTTAAGGGATCAAAAGACAAATTATGTAGAGCGGCGTAAAGCTATACAGAGCCGTATAAAAGAACTCACTGTAAGTGTAGACACTTCCGAGACAATGCCCACAGCACGCGATCAGCTCACATCAACAGCTCAGGAGATCATCACTGAGGCCGATCAAGATCATGATGAGCGTCATGATGAGCACCAGAGCATAGAACAGTTTGAGCTTGGTGAGCACACGCACACGAAGACGGGCGTGAAGCTGTTCACAGCGAAGCAGAAGGGGCGCACAGATCGAGACGAGTACAGGCGCCGTGTAGAGATCGCGAAGAAGCATGGAGGGCGCTATGAGCGGCGATATGTGAAGGGGTTCCTCTTCAAGACTGCTGAAGATGCGCGTAACTTCGCACTTGAGGTTGAAGGGGGTCAGGTAGAGGAGAGCGCGGAGACCGTGACACCGCACGAGGATCACCCGCAGGCTGATAACTTTGAGACTATGCCAGAGGTTGAGGCAGAGGTTCAAAATCAAGGCGCAGTTAGAAGGCGTAAAGAAGCTTTACTTAGATTACGGTATAAACAACTCTTAACACTCCAAGACCAAGAAACCGAAGAGACGTTAGATATAGAAGAGAATAAGCTTAATGAGTTGGCTTCAGAACTTTTACAGGCCAGAGATGACACAAGACAGCAAGAAATAGAGTCTGAAATACAGGCGCTCATAACGACATCGAGAGAGAAAGTCGAACGCGCAAAAGAAGAAAACAGAGAACAGACAAACCCTACAGAGTTACCAGTTTCTAAAATCATAAATGAGATCATGGCGTTCAAATCAGATGAGATTGAACAGGTTAAGAAGTACATCAAAGGGTATAAGTCAGAGAGATATAAAGGGGCAAATAAAGATCTTTATGTTAATGAAATAAGTAATCTTTTAAGCACTGAAATGGCTGTTAATTATGAGGATCTATCAGAGAAGTATTCTGAAGATACAATACTTCAGATTATACAAAAGTTAGAGGCAGATAAATACACCCAAGATCTTGAGAGCACAATCGCGCACACCTTACTCGACCAAGAGCAAGCACCAGAGCCTGATCCATCCCCCGCGCGTCAGGCGTTAACGGAGACCTCTGACGAGATAATCTCAGAGCCGCAAACCGAGCCTTCTGTACAAGCGAGTTTTGACACAGACGCGATACAAGACGCGATTGATAACGGTCACGAGCTGACCCCTGTGATCACCTTGCAAAAACAATTCATTGAGAAGAGAGATGCAGGTCTATTGACTCCTGCACTATTACAAGAATCTCTCAGAATCTACGAGACAATGATCGAGGGAGTGGTTGAGGCCAAGATTAAGAAGAAGAAGAAAGGCGTCTTATTGAGTTATATCGCGAGCAATATAAACGCGATGACAGCGTACCGCCTAAAGTCAGAGAAGAAACAAAATGCGATCGATGAGATGATGAGTTCTTTTCTTCGCAACGTGACAAACACCCCTCTAATGAGAGAGCGTAGGAATAATGTCACATATAACATTTTCGACTTACAGGACCGAGAGACTGATATTGAGCGCATTAAGCGCCTTGTGAGCGAGTACACTGAAGAGGATGCAATAGAAGACAATAAGCGTCTAAAGGCTGAAATAGAGCAGGCGAAACAACGACAAGCAGAAAAAGAGAGGCTTCTCTCTAATCCCCAGACAGCACAAGACTTCATTGAACTCAAACGCCTTAGACGTAACAAAGGGGAGGATCTGAGCGCAGAACAGCACGCAAGGCATAATGATCTAGTCGCGCGATCTCGACGGGGTAAACGAGAAGATGAAAAAACGAAACAAGCTCCACAGAAAACGATAACAGGAGGGTTTGAGTCTTTTGAAACGAAGCACTCAAAGACTGGCGCTGACTTGTACGCAGTGCGCCCCGCCGAGCGTGTAGGGAGAGATGAATACTTGCGCTTAAAGGCAGAAGCTAAAAAGCAGGGGGGTTACTATTCAAGTTATCGAACGGTGAGAGGTTTTGTATTCCCGACACCAGAGGCGCGCGAGCAGTTTATCCAAGCGAATCAACAACCTGAAGCAGAGCCTCAAGAACCTGTTGATAAACAGAGAGCGAAGAGAGACGCATTGCGTGAACGCTTAGAGGGTTATCGTGATAGCGCAAACGAAGCCCTTAATGCTGATAGAAGGACAAACACGGCGAGGCGTGCGCGTTTTGCCAGATATGCAACAGAGGACGCCTTTAGAAGAATAGAGTATGTGAACAGAGGGCAAAGGATTCTAAACGCAATAGATGAAGGGCGAGCTTATCATCTACAAAACATAAGCAATGCAACTGATCTTGATATGCTACAAAGCATCGTAAACCGCGCAAAATCGGATGATTTGAGTAGTAGAGGACTCCCTTGGTCTGAGTATGAGAAAGAACAAGATAGATTAAAGAACACACCTATTGAGCAAAGTGTACTTGAAGGTCGAGACCTCTACCCTGATAAGTTGATGTTGCACCCTTCTGATCTCAAATCTCTTAAAAAGTACCTTACTCGCAGTGATGGAACAGCGAGAAGGGGCGCGCGAACGGCACTCGCTGAATTAAACGCTATGCTATCAGAGCCGAAGGAAAAGAGACACGTTGTCTCAATGGACACGTTGATGCGAGTCCTCGCGCACGTTCCACCAGAGGCAGATAAATCTTTTGGTGTCTTGGGTCGAGTGGTTGAGTTGAAACGAGATCATGATCGCATGAAGAGATTAGGAATAGAAACCGAGGTAGAGCTAAAAGCCGCCCTGCGTGAGTATGAAGATATTGTTTATCAACGATCAGCAGAAGACGAAAAAGCGCACAGAGAAGCAGAAGAGGCAAAAGCAGAACGTGATCGCTTGATTCGTAGGGGTGAGTTCGCCCGTATGAATATCCCTTCATATTTTCCGACACCTACAAGCGTGATTGATCGTATGATTGAAATAGCAGGGATTGAAGAGGGTGAGACTGTGCTAGAGCCGAGCGCAGGCGCGGGGCATATCCTTGAGAAGCTCGCAGACACACAAGCGAGTGTGAAAGCAATAGAAACAAATTACACTCTTCGCAACTATCTGGAAGATCAAGGGCATGAGGTTGTAGGAAATGACGCCTTAGAGCACTCTGATACCTATGATCATGTGATTATGAATCCTCCATTTGAGAAACAAGCAGATATTGAACATGTCACACATGCATTTGAAAATAACCTTGTCGATGGGGGGCGTCTGGTTGCTGTAATGTCAGCAAGTGCAATGACACGAGATAATAAGAAGGCTCGCGACTTCCAAGACCTTGTGAACAAGTACGGACACTATGAGAGACTGCCAGAGGGAACCTTTAAAGACAGTGATAGACAAACAGGCGTGAACACGATCCTAGTTGTGCTTGATCTTCCAGATAGTGGACTAAAGAAAAGTTTTTACGAGACCCTCCACCTCACTAATTACCGAGCGGATCTATATCGAACGATCGAGCGTCTAGCTTCATGAGATAACGCTTGAGCCTTGATCATCTTATGCATTATCTTAATCGTCTACCCCACGATCAAAGGAGATGGAAGATGATAGGGGATTTTGTATTTAAGCTCAAATATGCACGTTACAATGAAGAGAAACAGAGGCGTGAGACGTGGTCTGAGGCTGTAGATCGGTACTTGGACACACACCGCGCGTGGTACGGTGACGAGGTTGAGGATCTACTCACAGATGTGAGAGAGGCGCTGATCAATAAACAGATTCTTCCATCCATGCGAGGCTTACAGTTTGGGGGTGATGGGATCTTGAACAAGCAAATGAGACTGTATAACTGTACTTGTAGTTATGCAGACAGAACGAGATTCTTTGCAGAGGCGCTCTGGTTGCTCTTATGCGGCTCAGGTGTAGGCTTTAGCGTTCAGCGTCATCATGTCGCGAGATTGCCAGAGGTGCGCGAACCAGAGACAGAGAGAGCGTTTCTCATTGATGATTCAATAGAAGGTTGGGCGTGCGCTGTAGATGCGCTCGTGAAGGCATATTTAAACGGACAGCCTCAACCGATCTTTGATTTTTCAGCGATCCGCGAGAAGGGTTCGCCGTTGAGTGTTGGAGGTGTAGCTCCTGGATTTGAACCTCTAAAAGAGGCGCTCGAAGGGGTCCATGAAGTCTTAAAAGGCGCGGTAGGTCGGAAGCTAAAACCGATCGAGGTTTTTGACATGACTATGTATCTTGCAGATTCAACGAGGACCGCAGGAACACGAAGGAGCGCGACGATCGCGATCTTCTCACCCGATGACCATGAGATGATGACGGCGAAGACGGGCGAGTGGTATATCACGCACCCGAAGCGAGCACGCGCGAACATCTCAGCGGTCATCACACCAGATACACCTCAAGAGATCTTTAGCAATCTGATCAAGAGTACGCGAGAGTTTGGGGAGCCTGCGTTCTTATTCTTACCGAGTACAGAGCACGCGGTGAATCCATGTGTCGAGATCATCATGGCCCCGATCCTGATCAGAGACCG
>CEPH01024057.1_pt1 | contig 12547 bp, 15 predicted proteins | sample 530571 | NCBI WGS metagenome assembly CEPH01 (sample SAMEA2620413, study PRJEB7988) | marine metagenome | biome: marine biome (ENVO:00000447); feature: surface water layer (ENVO:00002042); material: "saline water (ENVO:00002010), including plankton (ENVO:xxxxxxxx)" | depth 5 m | reverse complement strand
GCTTTTTTAGATGTCTTTTTTACCTCTGCAATAAACCAATTTTTTGACACGACACTAAAATAAGTAAAAGCTTTTGATCCTTTTTCTGGATCAAAGTTATTTAGAACAGTAATAAGCCAATTTTTACAATCGTCTTTAAGAGAATCAATATTGGGAAGAGAAGTAAATTTGTAGGTATAAACAATTTTGTCTACCATTTCATCAAACACTGGACCTATATAAACTTTGTAAAGTTCATTTCTTCTTTTTGAGTCTTGTGTTTGACAATATTCTACTATTGCGTCTTGATGTTCTCTTCTAAAATAATGATTTTTAGTTCTCTTCCTCGCCATAATCTTCCTCTTGTCTCAAGACACGCTGAAAACTTTGGCATTCTTCAACAAGCGCTTTTGAGTGGCGAAGTAAGTTTCCTAATGTTTCATCACCGTAAAAACGTTCAAGTCCATTAACAATGTCAATGTGTTCTCTATATTCCTCTAATGTTTCACTAAAAGTGTCTAGTTCCTCCTGAAAAGTTAAAAATCTTTTTAGAAGTTGGATGATGTACCAAACAAAAATGAAATTGAGAATAACCGAGATAGCCAAGAAAAAGTGCGTCATCTGCTAGTATCTAGTTCCTTTTTTTGATTTATTAAATCTTGTTTTGAGCTTTCTATAAACTCATTTGTTAAATCGCCAACTTTTTTTATTTTATCTTGTTTTTTCGCGTTGTAAGAGAAGTTAGTAGGCTTTCTCCCAATATTTTTAGAAGAACACCAAGGGCACTCTTCTATTGTTTCAGACATTAGATGATTCTCTTTCCATTCACCTAAACAATCTCCACATTGATAAACATAGATTGGCAACTTATTTTTCCTTATGTGTCTTCCGGTTGATCGCAAATGACATCCCAATCTCTAGTTGTTTCTTCGTTAACTTTTACTAGAGGTGGATTTAAAACCACTAGCCCTTCAGGTGACTCAGTTATCTTAAAGCTTTCCAATACTGGAACTATATCAGATTGTTCCATTAAAGATTTTTGAAGTGCCATCATTAGAGCACCTATTGCTTGTTTAGATAAATTTGTGTGTTTAATTTCAGTCATTATAAAATCCTTTAACAGTTTGTTTACAACTGTATTTACTTACTTTACTAATTTTACTACAAAAATTAATAATTTTTAATTTTTTTAATGATATCCGAGGTCGATATTCCTTGTGTATAGGGAACATATTTTATTTTTCCTAATTGTCTTGGTATTTTGTGTTGCTCATCGTATGCCTTTCTTATATCATCACCATGAACTACCAAATCGATATTGTTTTCATTTATAAAAGACTCAGTTATCAATAGAGGTGCATTCTCAATAACCTCATCAACATATCTACAACTTCTAACAATTTCATATCTTTGTTTATCTTCTATAATTGGCTCTCTTTTATACTTGGCAGTATCTTCATCAGAATGTACACCCACAATAAGATAGTCACCTAAACCTTTGGCAGTTTTTATTAGATTTAGATGTCCAACATGAAATAAATCCCCAACAATGTCAATGTATACACGAGTCACGGAAACTCCTTAAAATGTAATCATATTCCTCATCAAACCTTACACTCATAGTCGAAACTCTAAAACTATTTTTAATATTTTTTATGCCATCATATATTATTATTTTTTTACTCTCTAAAAATTGTCTCAGCTCTTGATAGGATTTGTTAGGATGAATAAATCCCATAATAGAATTACACGGTTTGTGATTGACGCATCTTATATTAAGTTTTGCAAAATCATATATTACTTTGTCTCTTCTTTTATTCATTAGTTCTTCGGTAACAGCTGATTTTTTTAATGCGGTGCGCAGCGCCGCGACACACTGCACCGGAAGTGTAAACGGAATGTCATTTGAAGAATACTTTTTTAAATTTAAATAATAGTTTTTTTGCCTTACAATTAGACTTTTTTTCCAAATCACAATACCTAATCCCGGCGTAGATTGTAAACATTTATTTGAGCAAAAAGATATTGCATCAATGTTGTCTAAATATTCTGTATAATCAGTTGCGCCGAAAGCAGACGTCGCGTCAATAAACAACCTTTTTTTTGGAAAATAATGACAAATATCTTCTAAACAAAACTTTTCACCAGTTGTTGTTTCATTTTCAACAAAATATAACTTATTACTAATCATTGATAGCTTGAGTTTGGCTAAATCACTAGAGTCTTGTGCCATAGAAGATATAGATTCTATACTATAAAAATCCATCATTTCTTTTGCTCTTAGACCATATTTCCCAGATATTATAATATTAGTATTGTCCAGTAAAGATGATATTAAGGCTTCCATCGCAGCAGTTCCAGAGCCGCCGAAGATAGAAACATTCCAATCTTTTAGAGTAGCCTTTTCGCTGAAACGACTAAGTAAAAGATTTTTTGTCTCGTTTAAAATAAACATGAAATCTTCTGTTCTGTGACAAACATCTGAGTGTTGACTTTGAGACTCTTTGACTTCACTTAGTGTGTTGGTTGGTCCAGGATTTAATAAAAGATTATTCACTCAGCAGTGCCTTTATTTGATTTATGTTTTGATCGCAAGATAAACCAACGCGAGGCAACTTACCATCTTTTGAAGTTTTTATGATCTCGTCTATCCCAGGATAACTGTCTTCAAGTTTTGCACATTCGTATGATCCTACTGATTCATGGGAGTTGTTATCTATAACATAAACATGTAAGTTTGATAGGTTTTCATCTCTAATTGTATGAGTTATTCCCAAGTGCATAAGTAAAGATCCATCGCCCACAAATGCAACAACATGTTTTGTTGTATTTTTTGCAATTCCAAGTGCTATAGCTGGTGATAAACCCATGCTTCCCTGCATATATAATATATTTTTATTGTTTGGATATAAATCGTATACAGCTCTAGATAAGAACCCAGTGTTTGTCACATAGATTGCTTCATTTCCGTATTTTTTAAACACGTTTTTGATTGCTTGCGATCTATTTAACATTGTTTTCACCTCTAACTAAAATGTAGTTTGTATATCCAATTAATTTTAAAAGAGCTTCATCAATCTCACCCATTACTTTATGCTGTGGTAGTGTATGCCTATGACCTATAACCAAAAGAGGCTTAACATCAAAAGGAATACACAGACTCGTTAAAGGGTTTACTATATTGCCTAAGCCTGAGTTTTGTAAATATACGCAGCTTTTTTTACCAGCTAATTCTGCGCCAAACGCGATGGCTAAAGCTTGTGATTCATGAGTTGCTATTATGTTGTCATAATTTGATTTAATAATATCATTTTGGAATCTCTTTAGAGCGCTATCTGGAACTCCAGTAAAAAAGTTGTACCCCTCTGTTTCTAGTCTTGTAAAAAGATCATGATCCATATTTTTCTTGGTTTTCCTTCATTTCATCAACGGCAATAAGATCAAATATTTTTGACATCGGAACCACTAAATCATTAGCTGCAGATAGTGTTCCGCCCTCAATCATTTTCGTAAAAAGAGTTTCCAAAACTTTTACGGCGGCGCGGACTGAATAGTTTGCATAAATGGCTAAACTAACTCCACTATCTTTCATTTGCTGTGTTGTCATTGTATTATATGTGGTTGGAACAACAACAAGCGGCGTGGTTAGCCCAGCAGCATGATAAACATCACAAAAATGCTGTACCTCGTCTGGGGTTTTATTTTTATTGTGAATAAGAAAACCGTCACAACCTGCATCAGTGTATGCTCTTGCTCTTTCCATTGCCACATCAATACCTCTACCTTGAATAAGTGCTTCTGTTCTAGCTACAACAGCATATCCAGGTTTGTTACTTTTTTCCAAAGCAGCTTTTATCTTGCCAACCGTAGTTGATGTCCTTTCTAGTTCTTTTTTCATTCCATAAAAAGAACATCTTTTGGGAGAAGGATTGTCTTCTATACACATACCCCATGCACCAGCTTTAGAATACTCTCTTGCCATTCTAATAGTGTTGATTGCACTAGGTCCACCCTCATCAGCATCTACAAGAATCGGAACTTGTATCCTATCTGCTATTTTGCTAATTGCGTCAGCATAATCTGCTACATTTAAAATTGACGCATCCGGGAAGCGATTCCATGCGTGCATTTCAAAGCTTGACAACCATACTCCATCAAACCCTGCATTTTCTGCTAACTTGGCAATCATTGCATTGCTAGCTCCACAAACAAGATTAACTTCGTTTTTGTTTTCTAAGAGTTGTTTAATGGTTTTCATTTTATTTTCCTTAAAATTGTTTTTCTTCTGAGTTGGAATTTCCTGATTTATACTTTTTTCCTTTTATTTTGCATATATCTGGTGGTACTTTTTTAAACTTATCCGCATGATATATCTCATAATTATTTCCGTCAGAAATAGGTGTATAAGTGAAAAAAAGAACTACCCTCGCCTCTGAAGTATTGTTTTTATACGATGCATGAGGAACATAACTATCAAAAAATATTACATCACCTTTTTCAGTAGGCATCGGCTCCAGAGATATATTTTCATCTAAATCTTGAAACGTTTCAGTTAGTTGTTTATTTTGTGTTTCTCCGAAAAACATACAGCTGTTTTCCAATGTAGTGTCACTTAAAGGTAGTGCAAATGTTATGTGCCTGCTAGAATACTTATTCCAGCCAGCGGAAATATCCTGATGGGGTTTAAATCCATCTCCATTTGGATACTTAAAATTTATCTTATCTTTAAAAAGAACAGATTTTTCGCCCATCAAAGCGTTAACTTCATTTAATATTTTATCACTATTGGCTAATTCATTTAAGAATAAACTATGGTTTACAAAATACTCTATCCTGCTCAGTGTTTTTTTGTCTTGTTCAAAATACTTCCAAATGTAATTTTTTCTATCTTTTTCTTTTTCCAGTTGTTTTATATTTAAAAGTATATTGTCAACTTCAGATTTAGAAAAAAAACTCTTTTTAATTTTTTTTCCGAAAGCTTCTGACCAGCTGTATTGTATCATATATCACCATTCTCAAGGTTAAAGTATATCACAAATTATAGTAACATGAGTTTTCAAATCGGGATTAGTTCTGAAGCCCGGTTGAGCTAGGGCGTCTTTTCCTTGAAGGATTTCAAATTTTCTTAAATTTGTCATTTGTTTTAAAATTTCGTTAGTTTGCAAAAACGTTTCTTGGTCAAAGCTATTGTAGCCACTAGTAGATTCATCTCTCGTACAATAATTTACATCTAAAACCATTTTTGCTCCTGCTCGGGCGACTCTTGGTAATGATCTAATTACGTCATTTATGCATAAAGAAGACATCCCAGTGTATAGGGTGTGTGCAGAAAATATAAAATCAAATTTTTTTTGATATTGTTTTTCTTGACAAAAATCAATTATATCCATATGTAGTAATTTTATATTTTCATATTGTCGTTGGTTTTTTTCTTTTAATTTGTTATCGGTTTTTTCTGCAAAAGATAACATGTGCTCACTTAAATCGACTCCAAATAAATTTTTACAAACAAAAGATTTAAAAAATCTACCAGTACCACATCCAACATCCAAAACATTTTCGCATTTATTTTTAGAAAAAAAATCTATTACGTATTCGTTTAATTTAATCCAATTTTTATTATTTATTGCTTTTTCGTCTTTTTTGTATATTTTTTTGGCTCGGTACGGATCATACGATCCAAGATTATCTTTTGCTATTTTACTCACTTTGATAAAATTCCTTTAATCGTTGTCCTCATATATTCTATGACGGAAAGAAATCAGTCCTTTCTTTTTTAAATAGTTACAATCGTATGATTGCCACAGCTTTTCAAAGAAAGCAAAAGATGTAAAAGTACCAGCATCGTTATACCAATATTCGTTCCAATCCTCGTACTGGTTTCCTGTTGGATAAAAATGATAAAATAATTCTTTAGCCCGAGCTAAATTATTTTTGCTTAAATATTCCTTCTTGTGATCTTCTGATATCATCATGATACAATCACCCACATCGGATCTCCGAAGTAAATTGCCTGTTTTAGAAACTATAGGGCTACCCCAAGGCTGTTGATAATGACATGTGGCAGATTTAAAATCAGAAAAAATAAATTTTTCTAAATCAAATTTTTTAACGTTTATCAGATCACCAGCAACCATAATACAATCACCATTAACGGAAAGAGCAGCCTCAAAAGTACTGATAATTTTATCGTTTTTTGGATTTAATACTTTAACTTCAGGATAGTTTTGTTCTATATGTAAAATTAAGTCAGTATTTTCACTGCTGGCGACAACATACGTTTTTGTGTTTTTAATATCACATTCGTCTATTAAGTTATTTATTAACGGCTTGTTTTTAAAAATTTCTAAATGTCGGTTCCTGTTTGGCTTTGGTGGTCCACCCGCTAATATTACAATATTTTTAAAGTTTGGTGCCAAAAAGCCTTTTGACATTTCTACATCTTTAATATCTTTTTCTTCCTCGCGTGTTGATTTCATCTTTACCATACCGGACAAAGAAATAAATTTTACTCCATGTACATATATGTGCTTATCTGGATTATATAATATTTCTTCGGCGCTATCAACGTAATATTTTATGTAATCTGCATGTGATCCAACATTGGCTGTAAATGGAATGTTTCTAGATTTTAAGTGAAGCAGATCAAAATCTCGGCAGTCCCTAATACCGTAAAGAGCAAGAGGGGCGCTCCCGCCTACACAAAAATCTTCTAATTCTAAATCACTATTGGCTATAACATTTTTAGTCTCATTTATAAATTGTTTTATTTTTTTTCTGTTGAAGCAGCCAACCTTTGATTCGTTCATATATTTGAGAGTTGGATTATGAAATACTATGGTTGCATTTCTCCAAGCTTCTTCATATGTATCAGTTGCGTGCATACTAGGTTTTCCTACGCCAACAACTTCTCTTATTTCGTTTTTAGCTTTGTCTACCTGTTCTAAACTCTCGCATTCTAACAATAAAACCTTAACTGTGGAACCTTTTGCGAAATTAAGTCTTGCCTGATCGATAGCACCAGGATATCCATTAGCTTCATTTCCGAGCCATTCTTCTTCAGAATATGAGGAAATAACATAATTTAACATACCATTTTTTGTTAAAGATATGTCTTTATGATAAACTACACTTATATTATGTTTTCTAAATATTTCATATGCTTTATCAATATATGGAAGTGAATGAGAATAAAGAGAAGCAACAAAAACATTCTTTTTTAGTCGCATATATTCTAAACACATAGCATCAGCAATATCTCTGTCTAAGCCAGTCGACACAATATCTTTTTTATTTAAAAAATAATCTGCCGAACATACCACCTGACCTTCAGACACAGGACTTTGTTTACATATTACTGGCTTGTCATAAACTATTGAAGCTGCAGTGCGATGTGAACCATTTAAAAGATTATTATCCGAAGTAACTGGTATGTAAGACTTTTCTTCATCAAATCCATTACTTTTAATATTATCCAGTACATCATGATAAGATTCATAAAAATCTTCTAGGTTGTTTTTAGGTGGGTTTTTTTCTGTAAAGCCTCCCCATACATCTAAATGATGCTCATACACCTTTTTTGCAAAAATATTTGAAACGCTTTTTTCTCTGTGTCTAGCATATAACGTTTTTGCAGTTAAATCAAATCTTAAACCAGTAAGAAGATCAGAGGCATCATCTAAAACAAATCGATCATCATACTTGCTACTTAGTCCATATATCCTTTGGTATTTGGGCTTTTGTCTTATGTCCATCTCATAAGACAATTGTTTTTGACGTTTTTCAGGAACTACATGGTCATTGTTATCATGTAGATTATAAACATAAACTATCTCTTTAACAAATTCTACTTTGTCACCTGCCATTTCGAGCATTGGAAACATAAAAGCTAAGTCCCATGCTGCTTCATAAAATTTACCATCTTTGTTTTTAAGATCTTCTATATTAATGTTTTTCCATAGATTATATTTAAATGTTCTTAAAGCAGACGTCATCCAAGGGGATGTTCTATAAGATCTGTTCTTGATTATTTTATTAGGTACTGGTTTTTCACAGAATTTACTTTTTCTACCAGATGGATATAATATATGGCTTCCGTAAGTAAGCCAGCATTGCTTTTCTTCATAGTATTTAATTAACGTTGATAAGACTTCTTTATTTGCAAACCAATCGTCACCATCAAGGGTAACTATCACATCTTCATCATTTGGATTAGATTTTTTTATGGCATTATATATATTTTCTAAAGCTCCAACGTTAGATTTATTTTTTATTAATATAAATCTGTCATCATTTCTTATCTCTCTCTCGACTACATTAGTTGTATTGTCACTAGAAGCATCATCAATCAATAGACATTGAAAATCTTTGTAGCTTTGTGCCATAACACTCCTAATGCAGACCTTTATCCATTTTTCTACATTATAAAAAGGCACAATTATTTTAAAATGCATTTTCTACCGTCCGTAATATATCTACTTTTTTTTCATAAATGTAATTTATCAATTCTTCTCCTTTCATTTTAAACCACGGCTCACCTGTTGCCCCAACTAAATTGTTAGTTTTGAGAGACATATTCATCATTCTTGATTCAACAGCCACTCTAGATAATGTTTCTGGTGTTTTTGGGAAAAAAATTAAATGTTTATTTTTTGATAAATTTTTATAAAATTGATTTGGCACGTCAGGGCTCACTATTTCATAAGCTATATTATTTTTTTTACAAAAATACTCGGCGCCTAAAGTATTTTTATGAGCCTCTCTCGCGTAAATTATAGAAGCTTTATCTTTTTTTTCAATACTAGAGTATTTTTTAAATAACTCTAAATGATCATCAGACCATAAATTGCCGCTAAGATTTTTTATGTTATCGAGATTTAAATTTTTTTTAACTATTTTTTCATGAAATTCACTTTGACAAAAAACATTGTTTGCGTTTTTATAAAAATCAAAATTTATTATTTCACTTTTTGGAGCTATAAAATTTTTATATATTGCTGGATTTCTTGATCTAATATATTTATGATCATGCTCGTAGATTATATAAGGTTTTTTCCCATTTGATATGTCATTTATCGTTTTGTTTTGTAGATTAGAAAAATTTGATACTAATATTGCATCAACCTCGTGTAGTGATTTACTGTCTACCAAGTGGCTTTGTTTTTTTAACACATTCCAACCATTTTTAACTAGATTGAAAATCAATTCAGCGTTATTTAACTCTCCACCACCAACAACCTGATCAAGAAAAAAGTCATCAATGAATAATAAATTACTCATAATTTTCTACATTTAATTCATCAAACCAATCTTGTAAGTTTTCGGCAACATCCTCATAACCTATAACTTCTTTTACAATATCTGCAAATTTTTTGTTTTGATTGGATAAAGTAAACTCATCGCATATCCAAGTTTTAAGTTTTTTAGCTTGTGATTTAAAACGACTGTAATCTTTATAGACTTCGCGAAGTTTCATTTTATAAGATCCTTGGCGCGGGTAAGCCCACATTGAATCTCTTTGTATAACTCCGTCCCAGACAGCGCCTTCAAGTACAGAATCTACATCGCATTCTATACGAGCAAAGTGTGGTCTATTTTTTTGTTTACCTTTTTTATTTTTTATCGGTTTATACAAAAAGTCTAAATGACCTGACCAATCGGTGGCAATTACTGGTAGTCCACTATAAGCCGCCTCAAACAATGGTAATCCAAACCCCTCTCCATGAGTTAAACTGATGAGAGCGTGAATAGATTTATTTAAATAAAGAGAATGCATTTCTTCATCGCTTAAATCCCCATGCAAAAGATAAACCTTACATTTTCTGCTTTTATATTTTTTTAGTAATTTTTCTAGCTCGTTTGTTATTAATTTTCTATCAATTGCATTTCCACCGGTAAGAAATGTCTTAACTACCAAACCAACGTCAGGATTATCGATAAACTCTTCAACAAACCAAGATATAGTCGCACCTATATTCTTTCTCGGACCCCATTGCGCAACAGTTAAAAAATTAAACTTAGTTGGCAAATCTAAGTTTAAATCTGGTAATTTATCGTATGTTTTAACAGGATAATGAACTATATCTATATCTTTATTGCAAGTTAAAGTCATTCTTTGTCCGGTTGCTCGATCAATTCCTTCATAAAAAGTATCAATGAATCCTTTTTTTGAGTGTTCTGATATGGTAATCACTTTATCCATTTCGTTGACTTTCTGCAACCATAGGGGTGCCACTTTATTTGTTTCAATTCCGGCAGTTACTCCGATATTTATAGGAGCCATTTTCTGCCATTCGTTTGGAATAGTTACTTGAACAGATACGTCATATTGTCCTCTTTGTTCAGTGTAAATGGCTGTTTTTTTAATTAAGTCGTCTAGCCACTGGCGTTCTTCACTGTCTTCCCAAACCCATGCAGAATTACCCCAATTAACCGGAAATAGATATATATCAATTCCTTCTAATTCACGAAGACTTCGAAGAACAAATCGACAATGCTCGCCATATCCGGTTCTAGTGAGCGCCGGTCCTCTTACTAAGACTTTCATTAGGCGACCTCCTTAATTTGCCAACGTTTTGAATAATTTCTTGTGTCCCAAGATCCCTCTTCTTCATGAATTTTGATCAGGGTATCAACCCAAGTTTTGTTAAAATTATCAAAATTATAATTTTTCATAACATGTTCACGACCAAGTTGTCCCATTAGTTTTCTCTCGTCTTGTGTCATATTATAAATCTCTTCCATAGCACCTACAACCACTTCTTCGCTCAATCTATCTTCATAAATCCACGGAATTTGTTGAGATCCTATAATTGCTTTTGAGGTTGGATAAACTGGTATACCAAATTTTTTATCGCCATCTAAAACTTGTTCTTGTAACCCACCAGTCATGTTAACTATAATCGGCGTACCACAAGAAAGAGACTCAAGCGTTGCTAGTCCAAAGCCTTCTGCGTCAGAAACATTTATTGTGCAATCTGCCATATTATACATTACAGATAACTGTTTTAAGTTGACTTTTTGTTGACTAAATAATACTTGACCGTCAGTAAGATTTAAATGCTCTATAATCGCCTGAAGATCTTGCCCATTTGGATCTTTTACCTCAGTGTGCATCACAAGACTAGCTTTATCGTGACCAACTTTATCAAGAAATTTTTTAAACCAAAAAATTAAAGAGCCAGACTGTTTTCTTCTTGCGTTTCTATTATTCCAAAAGAAAATAAATTTATCTGGATCATAAAAATCTCCAAACACAGATCTTTTATACTCATCTGTTAAATTTTCATTGTTTTCTAATGGTTTGAATATTTCATTGTTGACGGCATGAGGGATGTATTGTGATTTTACCTCGGGGGCAACAGTTTTCACAATGTCATCTGTTACTTTTGAGATGGTAGCAATGAAATCATTTGATTCATAAAATGTTTTATTGTAAGTGGGGTAAGGATAATTATCCCAAACGTGATAGTAGACCATAGGCATAAGAGGGCGAATTTCATTTTCCATTTCCCACAGCCATCCCCAGAAGCGAGGATCAGTCATAAACCACATAATATCTGGTTTCTCTTGACGAATCAAAGACCTCACTTGATCTTTGGAGCCATACCCATCAACAGGAAACATAATCCAATCTTCGCCATATTGATCTGTTTTAATTGGATCATATTTGGGGTGTTTGATAGCTCCACCGAATGAGCGGATTTGAAACTTACCAGTTTTTAGAAGTGCTTCACATACATATCTCGTTTGAGTTCCAACTCCAGAGGGTGAAAGAGGCATGTCACTAAGAGTGAAAACCTTAATTTTTTTATCCATTTAAACCTCACGAACAGTGCTTTGTTTTATAATATTCGCACACGCCATATTTACCGTAGCAAGAAAGTCTGTTTTTGACGTGATTGCATTTATTGATATTATACACGGCTTTATTTAATAGTTTAAGGGCGTTGCCTATTTTCTTTTCACCGTTAGAAACTTTAAATATCTCTACATTATTTTTATTTGCCGTTCTCTTGAGTAAAGCAAAATGAGTAGTTACATCTTTATAACTTCTATTATGTTTTTTAGACCAAAAGTGTTTGTATAGACTTAACTGATAGGTTATCATTTTATCAGTTTTTTTCCGACTATCCCAACCCCAGGAGCAAGTTTTCCAATCAATTATGTGATATTTTTTAGTATCTGGTGTGTAAATCACAAGATCAACAAAACCTTTAAAATTTTTGTCTGTTTTTTCATTATCAATACTTTCGTAAAGCTGTTCTTCTACTGAAATCATCTCAAACTTACCAAAATATTTTTTTAAAGCAGGTAAAATAAATTGAATTATGTGCTTTCCTTGAGCACGCATAGAATTTAAAAGATCTGCGGAAAACTCAATATTATCACTAGAATTTTTTATTTTTTGCAAATTTTGCAAAAACTCTTTTTCAAAAAGTTGTTCGAGATTTTTAGACTTTTTATTTTCATCATAGTCTTGTACTATGACTTCACAAACTGTATGGAGAGCCGAACCAAAGGCAGTGTGTTCATTGCCTTTAAACTGTTTAATTTTATCAATGTAGTT
>CEPH01015317.1_pt1 | contig 12568 bp, 1 predicted proteins | sample 530571 | NCBI WGS metagenome assembly CEPH01 (sample SAMEA2620413, study PRJEB7988) | marine metagenome | biome: marine biome (ENVO:00000447); feature: surface water layer (ENVO:00002042); material: "saline water (ENVO:00002010), including plankton (ENVO:xxxxxxxx)" | depth 5 m | reverse complement strand
TGAAAACTAGGATATCTAGGTCATTTAAGGACATTAATTTATCATTTGTCCCACATCCTGTGACAGGAGACCTTACAGTTATCAAAAATGCGAATGCGATTAAGAGATCTGTGAGGAATTTAGTCGAAACTATTCCCAGAGAAAGGTTTTTTAGCCCAAATCTAGGTACTGACATCAGATCATCTCTGTTTGACTTCTGTGATTTTGGTACTGCATCAGTAATTGAAAGACAAATCATTACTACGATTGAAAATTTTGAACCTCGAATCGATAATTTGGATGTTGAAGTGATTCCCAAACCAGATGATAACGAATTTGAGGTAAATATCTTCTTCGACATCGTTGGACAACAGTTTCCTTCACAAGCATTCCAATTCATATTAGAAGCCACAAGATAATATGCCATTTACTAAATTTACAAACTTAGATTTTGATCAGATAAAGACTTCAATAAAGGATTATCTTCGTACGAACTCAGATTTTACTGATTTTGACTTTGAAGGGTCTAATTTTTCTGTTTTAATTGATACTCTAGCGTATAATACATATATCACTGCGTTTAACTCAAACATGGTTGTTAATGAGTCCTTTCTTGACTCAGCAACAGTTAGAGAAAACGTAGTTTCTTTAGCAAGAAACATTGGATATGTTCCTCGATCTCGAACTGCAGCACAAGCAACAATATCATTTGATGTTTTAAATACTTCTGCGATAAATCTTGACACAGCACCCTCTACAGTGACCTTGAGGGCGGGTTTAGTTTGTATTTCGTCAAATGATAATACAACGTTTACATTTTCAATTCCAGAGGATATTACAACTACAGTAAAATTGGGTTCTGTATCTACAGATTTAAGTGGTCTTACAAATGTTCAAGGATTTACCGCATCTTTTAATAATATTAAAGTTTTTCAGGGAACATTCTTAAAAAAATCATTTATTGTTGATGGATCACTTGATCAAAGATTTATTTTAGACAATCCTTTCATAGATACATCTACAATTGTAGTGCGTGTAAAAGGTTCAAGTGAAAATGGTAAAGGAACGTTATATACCAAGGTTGATAATATTTTAAATATAGATTCTACATCATCTACATTCTTAATTCAGGAAGTTCAAGATGAAAAATATGAACTTTTGTTTGGAGATGGTATTTTTGGTCGAAAACTTGAGAATGAGTCAATAATAGAAGTAAGTTATATCGTTACGGACGGAAAAGAAGGAAACGGAGCTTCAGAATTTACATTTACAGGAAACATAGAAAGTATAAATGGATCTCCAATAGAATTATTCACCACACCAAAGATAAATGTCACTTCTGGTGCCTCTAATGGCGGTGATATAGAGTCTGTGGACTCAATTAAGTATTTTGCTCCTAGACTTTACTCATCACAGTATAGAGCAGTCACAGCAAGGGATTACGAAGCAGTAATACAACAAATTTATCCAAATACAGAGAGTGTTTCTGTTGTTGGTGGTGAAGAACTTGATCCACCACAATTTGGAACAGTATTCATCACTATAAAACCTCAAAATGGTGATTTTGTGTCAGATTTTGATAAAACTCAAATTTTATCAAATTTGAAAAATTACACATTAACAGGAATTAGTCAAAAAATAGTTGATTTGAAGATTCTTCATATTGAATTAGAATCATTTATATATTATAACTCATCAAAAGTGATAAATGTTGAGGATTTAAAGACAAGTATAGTAAATGGTCTTACAACCTATTCAAGATCTACAGAAATCAATAAATTTGGTGGTAGATTCAAATACAGTAAAGTTTTAAGTGTAATTGATAATATTGAAAATTCAGTAACATCTAATATAACGCGAATTCGAATTCGAAGAAATTTAAATGCTCTAGTTAATCAATTTGCTCAATATGAACTTTGTTTTGGTAATCAATTCAACGTTAAGACTGAGGGATTGAATATTAAAAGCACAGGATTTACAATTGCGGGAGAACCTTCAACTGTTTTCCTAACAGACACTCCAAATTCCGATAAAAAGACAGGAGTAATTTCAATTGTAAAGAGAGATGTTGTAACTAATGAAAAAATAATTATTGTTGAGAATGCAGGGATAGTGGATTACATTAAAGGTGAAATAAATTTAACTACAATCAATATTACATCAACTCAATTATCAAACAACATAATTGAAATTCAAGCCTTCCCAGAATCCAATGATATCATAGGTCTTCAAGATTTATACTTGAAATTTAACATTGATACTAGTGTCATAAATATGGTGAAGGATACAATTTCGTCAGGAGATCAAATATCAGGTGTTGGTTACAAAGTTACATCAAGTTACAGTAATGGAAAATTAACAAGGGGATAATATGATAAGTACGGGTATTGATAAAAGAGTAAAAGTTCAACAATTAATTGATAATCAACTTCCAGAGTTTATACTGTCTGAAAGTCCAGCAGCTGCCGATTTTTTAAAACAATACTACATCTCTCAAGAGTTTACAGGTGGTCCGATTGATTTAGTTGACAATTTAGATCAATATCTAAAATTAGATAATCTGACACCAGAAGTCATAAAAGGAAATACAAATCTTTCCGTTGGTATTGGAAGTACAAGTCAAACCATAACAGTTACCTCTACAAAAGGATTTCCAAATGAATATGGTCTTTTAAAAATTAATGATGAAATTATAACCTACACTGGAATTACAACAAATAGTTTTACTGGATGTAAACGTGGATTTAGTGGAATTACTTCATATAGAGATATTAACAATCCATCAGAAATTATTTTTTCATCTTCATCTGCAAAATCTCACGTTGAAAATGATAAAGTTAATAATTTAAGTTCTTTATTTTTAAAAGAATTCTATAAAAAACTTAAAAATACATTCACACCTGGATTAGAAAATTTAGATTTTGTATCAAATTTAGACGTAAATAATTTTATAAAAGAAGCAAGAACTTTTTATGAATCTAAAGGAACTGAGGAATCTTTTAGAATTTTATTTAATATTTTATTTGGAGTTGATCCAAAAATAATTGATCTTGAAAAATATCTAATCAAACCGTCATCTGCAAAATTTGTAAGGAGACAAAGAATAGTAGCAGAAAGATTATCGGGAAATCCTTTAAATCTAAAAGGACAAACAATATTCAGATCAACAGATTTATCTACGACTGCTGCTCTTTCTGAGGTTGAAGTATTATCTGGTATCTCTGGTATATCTACTTCAGTAGATTATTTTATTTTAGATTTATTTGTAGGGTTTGATGATCAAGAATTTATAACAGGGACTTTTAATGTAACTGGTAAAACAAAGGTAATAGAAAATGTTAGTAGTGCATCAAGTGTTATAACCGTTGACTCTACAGTTGGATTTGGGACAACTGGTACAATTATATCTGGTCTTTCTACTAATATTACATACACTGATAAGACAGTCAATCAATTTTTAAATTGTTCTGGAATTCATAGTGCTGGAATAAATTTAGGTGATGATGTTATAGAAAATGATAATATATTTGGATATGAAAATGGTGACTTATCAAGTAAAAGCGAATTGAGAATAACTGGTGTTTTAAATAAATTTGTTCCTTCGGAAGATAATAGATTGTCTTTAAATGGAGAGACTATAACAATAAAGAGTATTGGTGATATAATAGAAAATCCATCCACTGATAAGAACCAAAAACAAATATTTGCTAATTCTTGGATTTATAATACATCATCAACTTATGATATTGATGATGGCACTGATGGATCCATAAGTCAATTTATATTGAAATCAAAAATAGATAAATCTAGTCTGAAAGAGGGTGATCTAGTTGAAATTTTAGAGAAAAAAAATACTAGATTTCCTTTAGGTACAAATGTTGGCACTTCACGAATACAAGAGATTATACCGAATGATAATGAAATAAAATTAGAAGATCCAATTAATTTTAGTCGATCAAAACGATATGCAGTTCGGAGAATTATTAAAAAAGCAAATAGTGTTTTTGGTGCACCAATTGAATTTGGAAATAATGTACTAACATCAGACGTACAAAATGTTTACAGTGAATCTGATGAAAATATGTACGTGGCAAGTGGTTCATTACCATCTTACCTTATTGAAAAAAATATATCAGAAATTGGCATTCCTTTTGTGATCGAAAATAGTACTATTCAAAATTTTAACCCATTAACTGAAAAATACTCAGTAATTTCATTTAGTTCTGATGTTCCTTTTGTAACAGGTGACAGGGTATTTTATTCACCTCAAATAGAGGATGATCCTTTAGTTGGATTAGAAAGTGGTTTTTATTTTGTAGAGAAAGTTGTTGGTGTTGATGAAAATGGAAGTGTATTTCATAATAAAATTAGATTATATCAAGCACCAGCTTTTATAGAAGAACATGATTTTATTGAATTTGGTCTTCCTAAAAATACAGTTGGGGGACACAACTTTACATTAGCTAGTCAATATGGTAAGAAAATATCTACTCAAAAATTATTAAAAAAATATCCTTTAGATGTTCAACAAAATTTAGGAAAAGATATAGAAACATCTAGTGGTCCTGTTGGAATGTTGATAAATGGTGTTGAAATACAAAATGGAAAATCAGAAGATGCAGTTTTTCATGGCGAAGTAGAAAATTTTTCAGTAATTGGTTTTGGAACTGATTATGATGTTATAAATCCACCACTAATTGAAATTGAAAATGTATCAGCAGGATCAACTCAAGCACTTGTAAGTCCTGTTTTGACTGGAGATATAAGAGAAATTCAAGTTGATCAGCAAAAGTTTGATATTGAAGATGTAATATCAATAAAGTTAACAGGTGGTAATAGTGGAGAAGCAGTTCTACAACCAGTTCTCCGAAAAAGAAATAGAGTTTTAGAATTTAGTGGTGTTACTACTATCTTTGGTGGTGGAATTGATACTTCCTCAGAAACTTTAACATTTTTAGAACCTCACAATTTAGTGAGTGGACAAGTATTAGTTTATGATAGAAATAAAAATACTCCATTAGGTATAGGAGAATTTAAAGGAAGTGATCTTACCAGTACCGAGAGTTTAGTTGATGGTCAACAATATTGGCCAGAAGTCATAGGAATATCTACAATTAGACTTTACAGAAATGGAAGTGATTACATTAGTGGTATTAATACCATAGGTTTCACTAACGTTGCTAAGAGTGGAATTCATAAATTTAGAATAAAAAATGCAAAAAATACTTTATCTTCTGTAAGAATTATAAAATCAGGAAAACCATATATTAATCGAAAAGTATTTGTAAATTCAACAACGGGAATATCTACTCATAAATCAACAATTACATTTGAAAATCATGGATTTTTAAATGGAGATTTAATAGATTACAAACCATCAGTGGGATTAGGAACCACTACACCTCAAATAATATCTGGATTAACAACAGCAACTACATACAAAGTTTTAAAAATTGATGATAATATTTTTAGATTATGTAATGCTGGTGTTGGTGGAACTGATAATACTAATTTTATTTCTAAAAAATACGAAGTATTAAAAACAAAAGGGACAGGATACCAACTATTTCAATATCCAGATATTGAAATTTCAATTGACGCGATATACTCATTACCTACATCTGAAAAAATCAATTTAACACCAGTAATTCAAGGTGAAATTACTGATGCTTTATTATATCAAAAAGGAACTGGATATGGAACAACCGATATTGTTAATTATGAAAACACACCAAATATTATTGTTAAAAATGGAGTTTCTAGACCTGGTAAAAATATTAATCCAGCGTTAAATCCTATAATATCAAATGGAAAAATAGTCGCTGTTAATGTTCAAGATGGTGGAGATGAATACCATTCAACTCCAGATCTAACAGTAATTGGAAATGGTACTGGAGCATCTTTGAGAGCAGTTATTGATAGAGATGAAAAATCACAAACATATTTAAAAATTATTGATGTAATCATTTTAAATAATGGAATTGGATATGATTTTAATAATACATTTATTAGAGTTACTGAAAAGGGAAAAAATGCGGTATTTAATACATCTATTAAAAAATTAAATATAGTTGGTATTCAAACAACTAGACCATTTAATCAAAAATATCAAGATGAAGTATTAGTGCCAACTGATAATCAGTTAAAGTACTCTGTTGTTGGTTATTCTACTCAAATTGGAGAAAGTCAATTTGGACAAATAAGCGGTGAACACTCTCCTATAATTGGATGGGCATATGATGGTAATCCAATTTATGGTCCATTTGGATATAGTGATCCTTTTGATAATTCTTCTCCTATAAAAATATTAAATAGCGGATATGTAATAAATTCAAAAATAAAAGATAGAAGCAAATTACCATTTGGTTTAGGATTTTTTGTTGAAGATTATGTATTTTCACCATCAGCATTAACAGATTTAGATCGACATAATGGTAGATACGGAAAAACACCCGAATATCCAAATGGAGTTTATGCTTATTTTGCAAGTGTAAATCCAGTATCACAAGAACCAAAGTTCCCATTTTTTATAGGAAATACATATAGATCAATTCCAAGTGTTGTAGATTCTTCTTTAAATATAACACAATCAATTGATTTTAATAGTTCAAAGTTAACTAGAAACACGTTCCCATATAAATTAAATGATTCATCAGCTGATAATGATTTTATCATCGAATCAAATGAGATATTACCACAAACAATGAGGGTTACATCTGTTTCTAAAGGTTCTGTAGATAATCTTTCATTATTAAGATCTGGAGAAAGTTATAAGGTAAATGATAGTGTTATATTTGATAATAGTGGAACTGAAGGAAGTGGAGTAAGTGCTTTTGTTAGTAAAATTGATGGTAAAGAAATATTAAATGTTAATACCAATTATGAATCAATTACAAATGTTACTTTTGTAAGAAAAGATGATAATACATTATCAATATTCGTACCTGATACTCATCAATTGGAAATTGGAAATAGTTTAGTAATATCAGGTTTGACGACGGATATAGAATCTACGACAGGAAATCCTTTAATTGGTAGACATAGTATATCTGGTATTCCAACTGAAAGTACTGTATTGTATAAAGAAATGTCATCTAATTCAGTTGCTGGTGTCGTGACTGATATATTTGTTTATAAAACAGATATTATCTCAATTGGTAGTAGTATTGGAATTGGAACTGAAAAATTATTAGTTTTAAATAAATTTGATGATAGAAATATTTTGAGAGTAGAGAGGGGAGTAACTGGAACAGCTCATACACTGTCAACAGAAGTTAATTTAATTCCTAGTTTCTTTGAAATACCATTTAAATCTAATTTCTTTAATTCTAAAGTTGATGACGTAGTATACTTTAATCCAACACAGTCTGTAGGTATTGCTACGACAGTTGGAATTACATCATCAATAACAGTGTCAGTTGGAGATACCTCAAGTTCAGTTTCTGTCCCTGCTCAAAGCATATACTTACCAAATCATCCTTTCAAAACAGGACAACAAATTACTTTACAAACTGATGGTAATAGTGCTATTCAAGTATCAAAAGATGGATCTAATTCATCTAGTCAAACTTTTAGTATTCCATTTTCAGGAACAAGTCAAACTTTATTTGCTATAAACAAATCTTCAAATTATATTGGAATAGTAACTCAAGTAGGTTTAATTACATCAACTAATGGATTATTCTTTAGATCCAATGGTGATAATTATTTTAAATATAGATTTGAATCTAATTTCAACAAGGTAACGGGAAATATTGAAAGAATAAATTCAAGAGTTACTTTAACAACCGCCCATAATTTATCCGTTAATGATATTGTAAGTTTGGACATAGATTCTGATAGGTCTGTTGGTATAGGGACTTCTAATGCTGTTAGAGTTAAATATAATTCATTGATTGATAGTTTACTTATAGATCAAATTGACTTCACTTCTTCAGATATCAATATATCTACTAATGTAATAACTTTAAATTCACATGAACTAGAAACAGGAGATAAAGTTTATTATGATGCGACTGGTGCTGTTGCCAGTGGACTTACTACAGGAGCATATTTTGTATATAAATTGGATAGTAATAAAATAAAATTATCAGACACTTTTTATAATGCCACTTCTGTTCCACCAGAAGTTGTAAATATAACTTCAACTGGAGGATCTAATCATCAGTTATCATTAATAGATCCACCAATTGAAGTTGTAAGAAATAACAATTTAATATTTGATCTTTCAGATTCTTCATTAGTAGGGTTTGATTTTAAAATATATCAAGATATTAATTTTAAAAATGATTTTGTTTCTACAGGAACAACTTCTACAAACGTAGTTACAAAAACAGGAACTATTGGTGTTACACCAACAGCATCTCTAACTCTTAATTACTCTAGTGACAGTTTAACTAATTTATTCTATAATGTAGAAAAATCAGGTTTCATAAGTACTTCTGATTTTGATGTCAATAATTCTTTAAGAATATCGTATATTGATAGTAAATATAACGAAAGTTATAAAGTAGTTGGAGTTGGAGAAACCTTCTTTGATATTCGATTGAATCAAAAACCTGAAATTTTAACATATGACCAGAATAATTCTAGTAAATTAAAATACTCTACCACATCAAAAACCGCAAATGGACCTATAAATGATGTTAAATTAGTTTCTGGTGGATCTGGATATGCAGCAATACCTAAATTTGTTAGTGTTGCTTCTACGGAAGGTATAAACGCTAAAATATTGCCAGAATCTTCTAAGAGTAATAAGATTAGAAATGTAGAAATATTGAATGTTGGATTCGAATATGCATCAGATAAAACTTTACGTCCAATAGCTAATTTATCTCCTGTAATTTCAACAAAAAATTCAAATAAAATTACTTCAGTTACAGTTACAAATGGTGGAGAAAATTATTTAAGTGAACCTGAATTAGTAATTCAAGATGTTGAAACAAAAGAAATTGTAGATAGTGGATTTCTAAAAGCAAATATTAGTCCAGCATCACAAACGATAACTTCTGTAGATGTTGTTAGTACACCTTTTGGTATAGGTGATTGTGATTTATTTTCTAAAAATAATACAAGTGGAATACCTATCACAAACATTGCGATTGGTGCTACAATTATAACCAATGATGTTGTGGGTATAGTTACTATAACTCTTGCCACTCCTATTTTGGGATTTTCAACTCCTCCATTTGAAGCGGGAGATAAAATTTTTGTAGAGAATGTAGAAAATGAATATGGAAACACTTTTAATTCACCAGATAATGAATTTTCATTCTACCCAGTTACAAGAATAATTGGTGGATCAAATCCTAATCCATTTAAATTGGAATTTAATATTAATGAATTTGTTTCAAATCCAGGATTTGCAAAAACAATTCAAACTTTTGGATCTGTAATTAATTTTAAAAAATATCCAAAATTTATAGTTAATACTGAATTATCTACATTTATTATAGGTGAAAAAATATTAGTATCAAGAAATGATGGAAGTTTTATAGATGTTGATTTAATTTTAGATAAAGTATCAAATAATTATATAAAAATTCTAGGAACTTTTAAATTAAAAATAGACGATGTAGTAAAAGGAGGATCTTCTGGAGCAATAGCTACAGTAAATACTATATTTAATAACCAAGGTGAATTCAAGGTTGACTTTTCATCTGAAAAATTACTTGGATGGTCTGATGATGTTGGTAAACTAAATGAGGATTATCAGGTAATTCCAGATAACGATTATTATCAATCTTTATCATATACTATTCAAAGTCCAATAGAGTATCAGAACTTAGTAAGTCCTGTAAATAAGTTAGTTCATACTACTGGTCTTAAGAATTTTGCTGATGTTGGGATTAGTTCTTCTGTTGGTGTTGCAAACACCACAGTTGTTGATTCATCAACAATTATTAGAGATTTAACAACGGAAAATAGAGTTGATGCTATTGATAATTTTGATTTAGTTAAAGACGTTGATGTTTTAACAAATCCACTTAGATCAAAATTTGTTTCTTTTGAAAATAAACGTCTTGCTAATTTCTTTGAATGTGCCACTAATAGGGTAATACTAATAGATGATATATCCTCTTTGTTTAGAGACGCAACTAACAACGTAGATACTAGTGGTAATTTGAATATTAATAGTTCATTTGATAGATTTTTAATTCAAGCAAGAGTTCCATCGAGTGGAGCAGGAACTACCACTAATATTCTTCAAGCTACAGAATTAATTACATCCATAGATTTTATTAATTCAGATATAGTTACAATTCAAAAAGGATCTATAGAAGTTGAATCTAAAGTAGTTGATGTTATTGGAAACGATAAAGGAAACGGAAATTTTGAACTTCAATTTACTCCCACAAATCTTTTTGATAATGATTTAGATATTAAAATTCTTCAACAAACATTCTTACCTGGAGTTGGTATAGGTAAATCTTCTCTTGGATTTGTTGATTTGGAAGGAAAAAATATAAATGTTTCATCATCTACTACATCTACAATCATATCATCTAATATTTCCGATATTGATTCTTATTTTGCGACAATTGAAGTTAAGGATACTTTTAGTAATGAAACCAATATCATAGAACTTTATTTAACCCATGACGGTACAAATTCATTCATATCAAATTATTCTTTAGAAACAACTACTAATTCATCAATAGGAACTTTTACTTCAAATCTTAATTCTAATATCTTATCTTTAGATTTTGAGAATGATAGATCAAATTCAATTTTAGTTAGATCAAAAATTATTGGTTTCGGCAAAACAACATCTGGTATAGGTACATTTAGATTTAAATCTCCAGATCAACCAGATGGATCTGAAAATTCTGCTAGATTGGAATCTAATTTTGTAAGTATCGCATCTACAGGAGTAATAGCGGGATTTACAACTTCAAAAGATACTACAATTAAAAGTGTAGTAAGAGTATCAATAGGAAACACCAGTGCTCTGCATCAAGTTCTAATGACACATGATGGTGATGATATTTTTATCACACAATACCCATTCATATCAGTAGGAGCTGAATCTGGAATTGGAACTTTTTCATCAGAATTTAATGGAACAAATTTAAATCTAAAATTTCATCCAGATTCTTCATTTATTGGAATTGGAGATTTACAAGTACAATCTTATAATGAGATTATCAATACAGAGATGGATTTAATAAATTTATCTCAATCTCTAAATTACGGTAAAACTATTGAATCTTTATCACTTCTACAATATGATGGTTTGAATAGTGAAAGAGGAGATAATTTAAGTTTTAAATTAAAAAACAATAATAATCTTATATTTGCTAAATTCTTCAATCCTGCTAATGATGTTAATCTTTCTACAGGAGAATTTACCATTACCAATAATTTCTTTAATAGAAATGAAAGATTAATTTATGAACCAGGATCTTCAATAAATGGTGTGGGAATTTCATCATTAGTAATGTCAAATGGTAATCCGTTACCAAGTGAAGTTTATGTAGTTCTACCTGCAGGCACAACTAATTCACCCATATTCCAATTATCATTAACCAGAGGAGGATCTCCAGTTACATTTAATTCTGTTGGATTGGGAAATAGACATCAACTGTCTATGTTTAAAAGAAATGAAAAATCTTTAATAACCCTCGATAATGTAATACAATCTCCAATATCCTACACTCCAATAACAACAACATTATCTGGAAATGTTAACGGTCAAGTTTCAATATCAACCACTATATTATCTTTAGCAGGAATTACTTCAATAGTTGTTAATGATTTACTAAAAATAGATGATGAAATAGTAAAGGTTATTAATGTTGGTTTTGGTACTACAAATGTAGGACCAATATCAAATACTGGAGTTTTAAACTTAGTAGATGTATCTAGATCTGTTGTTGGAACATCTGCGTCTATTCATACTGATTCATCTTTGGTTAGATTATTTAAAGGTGGATACAATATTGTTGGTGAAAGAATATTTTTCACAGATCCACCTAGAGGAACAGGTGTTACTGACAAAGATGATTCTAATAGAGATCCAGGAAGAGCATCTTTTAGTGGAAGAGTATATCTACAGCAAGATTATTCTTCAAATGCTGTGTTTGACGATGTTTCTACTCAATTTACAGGAATAGGTAAAACTTTTAGAACATCAATATCAGGAGTAAATACAACTGGTCTTACTACTGGAAGTAGTTTTGTTACATTAAATGGAATATTTCAACCCCCAACCACACTTAAAAATCCAGACAATAATTATGAGTTTGTAGAATCAGCAGGGATAACAAGTTTCGTATTTAGTGGAATCTCATCAACTGATGGAACTCAAATTATTAGTGATTCTGATATAAATCAAAATCAATTGCCGAGATCAGGACAAATAATATCAATTGGATTTACTGGCGGGTTGGGATTTGCTCCCTTAGCTGGTGCTGCTGTAACAGCAGTTATTAATTCTTCAGGTACAATTACTGCTGTTGGTGTAGGAACTAGAGACTTTCATGGATCAGGATATCGTTCTGGGTTAAGCACAACAGGAAATGGAATTTTAAGTATTGGAGTTATAGATGAAGTTTATCAACATAGATTTACTAGTTCTTCTAACAAT
>CEPH01173093.1_pt1 | contig 12600 bp, 5 predicted proteins | sample 530571 | NCBI WGS metagenome assembly CEPH01 (sample SAMEA2620413, study PRJEB7988) | marine metagenome | biome: marine biome (ENVO:00000447); feature: surface water layer (ENVO:00002042); material: "saline water (ENVO:00002010), including plankton (ENVO:xxxxxxxx)" | depth 5 m | reverse complement strand
AGCCTTATCAAAGGCATCCAGGCACGACGGGCTCAAAAACGAATTGAACGTAGTCCTGAAATGCGGGCCGCAAAGCGTCAAGCACGGCAAGCAAGGAGACGTCTACGCAAAGGTGACTACGGTCTGACCGAGGCTGAAAAAGCACGAGGCGTGGGAGAAGCCAAGCGGACTTTCGAATCAAGTATCAAATCGGCAGAGGCTGGACTGCAACGTGGTGCGAGTTCACCATTTGGTGCTGGACGTAGGAGGGCACTAGCCACTGCACTCACAAGCGGTGCTGCAGATACCGCTGCAAAAGCGCGCGCGGGGATGGAAGAACTTTCATCCAAGGTTGCTGCCACCGAAAGGCAAGCAGATCAGGCCAGTCTTCAGCAGGCTCTTGCAACCCGGACTGCTCTTGAGCAAGGTAAAGCTGCAGCGAACACAGCCATCGCAACGGGCGCGGCAACCACCGTCGGTGAACTGGCGTCGACAGGGCTACAGGCTGCGGGCGCAGGATTGTTCACACCGCTTGATAGAGAGGCGCAAGCGAAAGCGATTGCCCAAAATATCGCGAAACAGGGCGAAAATGTTCAACCACTCACTAATCCTGCGGGCACCCAACCTCCGGCAGGTGCGGATGGAGTCCAATAATGTCAAATGGTGTAAGTGATCGAGCATTGCAAGGGCTCATCGCCGCTCGACGAAGAGTCGAAGCCGGGCGAGGTCAACCTGTTGGTAGAAATAAGTTTAGTCTGAGTCTGGCTGAGTTTGAGCTTGAGCTAATCGATCTTATTGGTAAGCTCGAACAGGGTATTGCGACTGAAGCCGACAAACGTCGAGCAGCTATCGCCAAAAATCAGTTGGAATATCGTAAGGCTGAAATTTCTTTCCAGTCAGCGATGTATGAATCGCAAAGTAAAAATGCTCGCGCACGACTCCAAAGTGCCACTCAACTTGTCAAAGCTCGCGAGACGGCAGAGCGCAGGTATAATGAAAAGGTCCGTACGTCGGACGCAAAGATTTTGCTCCAGCTTAAAGCGTCGTTGAACAACAAACCATCGGGCATGGACTCTATTGTTCAAGCTTTTAATTTTTTGCAAGAGCCTGTGGCTCTGGGATCAGACGAGAAAAAACCAAAACTAGCGCCTGATGATCCTAAGTATGTGCAGACGTTAGCCGAGTTCATGAAAGAGCTTAACGATTACAACAAAAAAGAAGTTTTCGTTCTCGATAAATCTACTGGTCGACTCAATTTGAGCGCGACTCGAAACAATCTCGTGGAACTCAATATTGACGATACTCCGGTATTAGGAACAATCATGGAGTTTTTGCGGTTCTACGATGCCGGTCGGCAACGTCGTAATGTTGGCGAAGCTGACATGGCGAGACTGCTTCAAGAAGCAAATCAAAAATTAAACGCAACCAGACAAGCTCTGGAAAAAAACGATGAGAATAAAGCTTTGTTGTTCCTTGAGCAGTTTGATGAGCTTCAGGAGCAAAAAGGTGCATTTTTTGCCAGTCTCAACGGTATCAAGAGCAAATCAGACCTGGACGAGATCATTGAACAGTCTCAGCAGCGCGGTAGTTCACTCGAAAAAGCTGAGGCTCTTTACGAACGTCTTCAGACTGGCAGCGGAGCTAAAAACAACGCTATCGCGGCGGCAGTTGCGAACCCTAATTTTCGTGCTTGGGCGGCCGATTATGGTTGGGACAGACTTGGTCGAGTGCAAGTTGGAGAGGACGGTAAACCCGATTTGTCCAGCTATGTGGCGGGCGGTGACGATATCGCCGCTATCTTGGCTTGGGGTCGACAATCGACTAGACGTGCCGGAAACTACGGTCTAAGAAAGATTCGAACCGGAGAAATTTTCCGTGTCGAGTTAAGAGACGGGACGGTTGTTACTGGCGAACGTTTACGCCGGCATTCGGCAGACCCAATGGGTTCGATCCGTATTGTACAGCCCGATGGTGCGCGACTTTTGACGCCGGCTGACGTAAGTCAGGCAATCGTTTTAAGTCGGCCTGAGCCCGATCCTGTGCGTATTGATGCGCGGGCACGGCGTATCTACAAAAAGAATCAAGATCAGTATGCTTCGTTGGAAATATCTGCTCTCCGCGCTGGGGATTTCGAAGATCGGGCAGATTTGGTGCAGAACCAGGAGGGGCTTTTTGCTGTCAATGAAGCTGGTGAGTATCTGTCTCGTGATGCCGTAGACTCAATCCGATCGAATCAGTACAATGACCGTGGGTACCATTTCATTACGGATCCGGACAGTGGAGCCAACTTCGTTGTTGGACCGGAAAACGTTTTTCCTTTGGATGAAAACTTAAATTTGGGAGCGCAACTCTCTGGCGATGAAGCCGCCGCGATTCGTCAGAAGGTACCGCGCACCGCAGACACAAGGATGATGGTCCAGAATCAGGATGGTGCGTTCATCTCATTCAGCGCTAAAGACATGGCCGACGCTATTAGTGCTGGCAAGATTCCTACTGAAACGCAGGTTGTTGGATTTGTAGACGATGCTGAACAAACCACAGCAAGGGCTGCTCTTGAGATTGAGCAGTCCGAGATCAAAGACCAAGATTTGGGACTAAAATTTGAACCAGGCCCAGGCGGTATTGATCCTACCACTCTGGCTGGCGGTGATGGTTCGACCGGTATTTATATTGTAGATCTAAAAGAACCGGATGATTTCCAACTTCCGGATGAGGATCCGCCCGAAACGGCTGTGCAGAGAAGTAGTCGTGAACTGATCGATGAAGTCAAGGCGATGGGTGAAACCGATAAGCCCTTTGACCAACTTGGCGTTCAACCGGAAGGTGATACACCTCTTGGTCGACCAACAGGGTTTGCTGGAGACAGACAAAGTACGTTGGAGCGCTTTGCTCAATTTACACCTGATCAGCAAGATAAGTTTCCAGAACTCAAAATGCAGTTGGATGCTGCTTATACAAGCGGCAAGATGACACCCCCTGAGGACTATGTGTTTCTTAAGGATCGGGTCGAAGTCGAACAGCCTAAACCACCAAAACCCCCAAAAACTGAAAAACCTAAATCATCAAGACCGCCGAAACCACCACCAACAACCACCCCGTCTGTTGTTGCTCAGCCGCCCCCGCCGGCCATGGGAGATCTTGATGTTGGTGACGTTAGGATTGATTTACCGACAGCAGAACCAGTCGCTCCGATCAAACCCCCGGCACCACCAGAATTTCCAGGTGGTGACTTTGAGGCCGGGGCTATGGATATGAGTCCTGCCGCTAAAATTTTGCGTGGCTTGAGTTCGAAGCGCCGGAAAAGGAAACCTTCGGATGATCCGGCAACTGATGCCACACCACCAGATCAAAGTGTTCCTGGTGCGGGTGGACCGGCTGAACTGCCAGAGGACGAGTAGGATGAAGCACGAGCCTAAAAAATTTGATCCGAAAAAAGGTCTTAATGATCAGAAACGAGTCGATCCCAAAACTTTTACCGCGGGCATCAATGACGAAGAGGGCGCGGACATAACGTTCAAGCCCAGTGCTGAGTTTGTGGGGTCGTCGCCCGAGTCCTCTGAAATGTCGCCCGAAGAAAAACGAGCAGAGGACCTTGCAATCCAAGACGAATCGGATTCACCGAAGCGTCGTAAGTTAGCAGGTATTTTCAGTAACTTAGGTGAAAAAGGCCGACCGGAAAGACTTCGCAAACGAGCTAGACGCCGAGAAAAGTTTCAAATCAATCAGCCGCGCATCAAGTCGTTGTCTAATATTTTGAGTCCACCTAAAAAAGAAAATCAAACTCAAGGCACTGCAGGCACTCGATACTCTCCTGAGGGTGGTGCTATTGATCGATCGTTTGAAAATCTAATCAACGCAATCACCATGCGACGGGGATCGAGGAGTTGAGATGTCTATTACCTCAGCGATGAATGCTACTCGGCAAGTAGTCAATCAAGTCAAAGAAGATACCCCACCTGAAGATACTCCTGAGCCCGTACCAGAGCCGTCAAAGGATCCGGTGCAGAAAGAGCAGTCTACATTCAAAGGTAGATCACCGAAAAAGGTCGAGCCCAAACCGAGAGGTATGTCGTTTGATGATTTCGTGATGGAGATGTCTCCAACACCTGATTTGCCGCCACCTTCAATGATTTCAGGTCCACGAACCTTCCGAGGTATCCCAGTACCATTTACGAACATTGACGAAAAAGATCCTCCCGCAACGATCAAAGATCCAGTTGTGAACGTTCGAGAAAAGCTTGATTCTCTGATGTCGGATGACTCGGAGGATCAGTTTGACGAATCAGGCCGACGTGTCGCACTCAATGTTCCTACAGGGTTGGACAAGCCCACTGGCAGATTTGTTGCACCTAGAACATCTAAACCGTCTACCAGAGAAGGTGCCGTAAATTATGATGAGATGACTCCTGAGCAGCAACGAGAAGAAATCGTCCGACGCATGGCACGTGCGGCGCAAGAAATGACGGACACTCAGGTCAGTCTTGATGAGCTAAAAGAGATGAACGCACCAATGGCTGAGATTCGAAACGCTGAGCGAGAGGTTGACCGCGCTGAGCAAGTTTATTCGCAACTTGTTAAGATTCGCGAGCAATCTTTACCGCAGCGAGCAAAGCTGATGGATGTATTCACGCGCCTAAAAGAGTAGGGGAATATTGTGGCGGAACACACGGACACAGAGACTACTGAGCCCCCAGATCCCTTCGAGCAAACAGAAGAGTCTAAGAAAAAGGTCGAAAGGCTAAACAAAGATCTCAATCTGACTGCGTTGGGTTTAGTGTTTGCGGCTGAAAGAGACGCAGCAATGTCTTTAGATCCGGAGGCTGCTCAACGTAAGATTCGCGCGAATGAGCCCCTGGTTGATTTCGAAACCGCATTGAAAATTGCTGAGCCTCAAATTGGTTTGAGTCCTAGAGAACTCGTACAGGCGTCTGAGGTTCAAAACATTCCACTCCAGGACATGTTTACTAGGATCACCCAGAACAACGAACCTGTAAGGTCCGTTGTCGATTCTTTCGAGTCAAAGCGCACACAGGTGGGCCGTACTGCCGGCCAAAGGAAGGTAAAAAGGCGCCAGGCGGGTATTGCACTACGTGGAATCCAGCGAATCGAAACGGGAGAAAAAAAGCTAGATCCCAAAGTAAAAAAACAAACCCTTACTAAACTGCGCAGCGTGTTGGAGTTGCAAAAAGACAAGCCCCGGTTTTTTACGGGTGACGCTGATTTAGGTGAGGCTGAAGATGCGATTGTCCGGGTGGGTCAGCCTGGCTTCAATCGTATTAAAAAACAATCTGAGTTGTTGCATAACCCTAAGATTGCTGAGGATCCTAAACGAGCACAGTTACTCCAAGACATGTTGTTGGATCTGGGACCACCCACAACAGGGGCGATGGTGCGAGAGGCTATCGCTGATGACGCACTAAATAAGCTGCTTGGTACATTGACCACCTATGATCTTAATAAGGCGGTTCGCGAGCAGGGCATCAAACGCGGAACGACTGAGTTCGAAGAAGCTAAATCCAAGTTTTTCAAAGACAACTTGTATCAGGCAACTCTGCTCAAAGCGTCGAACAAATTTTTCCCGCCGATGTTCATTTCTTACGACATGATTGACCCACTTCAGAAGTTTCCAGATCCATCATCGGACGAGGACACCTCGTGGGTCTCTAAAATGATTGATGCCGGTAGTGATGTACGAGTTGAGGTTGTGGGTCTAGACGGGAAAGGTAGCCCGGTCTACAGATTTACACACCCGACCTGGCATGTGTTTGAGATGGCGGACAGTGTTCAGGCAGGTGTCTCTGGTGTTGTCGAACGCATGTCCCGCGGTATCGAAGATGAATCAGTTTTAGAGATGATAAAGGAAGGTTCTCTTGAGGGCGTTCGGAATCGTCGGGACCTTTTGAAAGCTGCTCTGTCTACCGAGTTGGCCGGTAACAGCACGTTGGGGGCAGCGGCAGCATCACTGGGTGGCTTCGGCTCTGCCGTTCTTTTTCCCGATCTGTTCATGGGCGCTGCTGCTGCTGCACGAGCCGCAAAAAGGGTTGTAACTGCCGCGCAGAGTGTTCGCGCCTTTAAAGCAATCGCACCGACATTGATTGATGAACTCGGTGATAGTGCGGAAAGACTAGCGAAAGCTGAGCAGATTATCGGAGACGGTGTTGCCGAGGCGATAAATGCGGGCAACTATGATGAAGCGTTACGTCTGCTCGAAGAAGCGAAAAAAGTTGCGAAAGAGTCCGATGCCTCAATCAGTCGCGCCCGAGAGGCGAGTTCGGACATGGTTCGCGTTGTCGATCGACTGGACCAGGACATTGCATCCAGTCGGCTAGCAGATGAAATTCCAGAAATGATGCCTGTCGAAGGTCGTCGAGTTGCAGCACAAATTCCTGGTGCATTCGGGGCAACTGCTGAGAATCTACATCCCAGTGTCCGCCGTGTGGAACTGAGGGGGACTCAAGAGGATCAGATTGCCCCTTTCCCTGAGTTGCTTCAAACCGAGCGTACTATCAATCATCTACAAGATTCGATTCGACTACTGCAAAAGGGCGATATCAATGAGCAGTTTTTGATTCAGTATGTTGATGTATCAAACGAGTTCGTCGGTAAAATTAGAGGACTGATGAGTGACGCGAAAGTCGGAACTCAAGCAGCCGATCTTACTTCTGAACAACGTCAAGCATCGATGGATCTGATTTCATTCCTGACTGACTTTAATTCTAGTCGTCTTCTAAGGGACAACCCCGAGCAATGGTCGTCTACAGTTAAAAAGCTAGTCGATGATTTGCCATTTGATCCTGAGGACTTAGCGGTTCGTCCAAAGTTTTTGCGCGAACTTGAACCGTTGTTGAGGGCAACAGTCAGTGCTGCATCAGAGGTAAAATCTAAACTGTCAACAAAGGTGTCGATAGCAGACGCCGCTAAAGCTACCGCGAGGGGGGCTACAGCACTACGGGGTCAGTTCGAATCTCGTGCTGCAGCTATGGCATTCGTACGAGAGAACGTAGCAAAAGCTGCAAAAATTGAGGTCAATCCTCTGCTTGTACCTTTGACAGAAAAGCACAAGGCTGTCGGCCGGGAGGGCCTGTCCCCGGAAGGTCTTAGTTTTTTGCGGCAAATCGAACTAGCCGTGCCCGGACTGAAGGGCGACGAAGCTTTACGAATTGTAAAGATAGAAGATCAGAAAGCGCGTAATTTTGCGCGCGTAAACAACAGCACTGTCGCGAACTACTACAATGAGCAGTTCAGGTTGGCCGATGTTATTGAGACTCCATCGTCAGCGGCTAAGACATCCCCTAAAGGTGCGGTTGGCCCTGATCCAGAAACTGCACCAAAACCGTCTCAGTCTGTTACAGATTATGTTGAAGAAGGCAGACTTGAATCTGGCCTCAGTATTGCCCTGGATCAAGAGGGTCTTACTTCAGGGCGAACAATCAATATACAAATAGCTGATCCAGGTGGGCGCACAATGGCCACACCTGCACCTGCTGTGGTGGTCAATAGTATCGAGTTGCCTGAGGATCTAAGAAATACAGGATTGGGCACCCAGCTTTATCTAAGTGCTTTGGATTATGCGAAGAACCGCGGTTTGGATTTTCTTAGCGGTCTTGGACCGAGTCCCGATGCCATGAGAGTTTATGGTGCGCTTGAGAGATTGGGACTCAATGTACAGCGTCGAGGCGTTCGTGTAGGCGACGAAATTTTAGACCAGTTCGAAATCACGATTGAGGATCTGCGAAAGTTTGACCTTCAAAAGGCACTCGATGAGGTTGTAGAAGGGAAACGCGCGGCGGATATGCCCAAGTTCAATGTCGAGTCGAATCCTGTCGTAGTCGAAAGATTGGACGACGGTCGCGTGTTCTTGCGTGCCCTGACTGAAAACGTAACTGCCGACGATTTTATTCGCGCCCTGGGATCTGCTTCTCGCCGCAATCTTGATGAAACCGACATGAAGGCTCTGGTTGCGTGGTTGAGTTCGAAGGGTGTGAAGGTCGGCCACGAAGGTGCTGTATTCACAGCCAGTGACGCAACAGTGATTGAGAGAGCGGAGGATGAGTTCGCGACTGCGTATCTCGCGTACATCCGATCAGGCAGATCTGACACTCCTGAAATCAAAAGCCCGCTGAATAAAGCCACTGAATGGGTCAAAGACACATATGCAGCAGCGACTGGCAGTGCTGTCGGTGGGCCTCCAGAGGGCATGGATTCCGATCTGGTCAAAGCGCTGGACAAAATGTTGCGTCGGCCATCGGACAAGGTTGCTCTGCCGAACATATTCAAGATCACGAAAGACGCGTTGTTTTCTCCGAAGATTATCGGGACTGAAATTGATGTCGGTCAAGAAATTATGCGTATGACACGCCGTATGGGATACCCCATGTCGGCGACCGATCTCAATTCGCAGATGATCAAAGCTGCAAAATTGTACGACCAGGGCAAAAAAGACAAAGCGATTATTCGCCTACCTGGACCACTTTCGTTTGGTGGTAGGCCACCCAAAGACGAATATACCTTAGATGAAATTATTACGATTCAGCGAGATCTCGAATCGGCAAAACTTCTCGACATGTCAGATACTTCGGGCATCCCATTAGGTGGTGCTCATCGCGCTGTCGGTGAACGCACTGCAGCAGAGATGGTCGATCAAATCGTTTACGGCTCAAGGGCTGCGAGTGTTTTTCGTAACCTATATCTGGGTGGAGACGCCTACGCTGACATGCGTGGACTACCTTTGATTGTACGCGAAGCGATTCAGGGCGGCGCTCGTAAAGTTCAACAGGCGATTGGAGAAACAATCACCTTGGTTGCAGAAAAAGATGTGACCAACTTGATGCATTATCTGACGGGTAAAGCCACAGTTCAATTCGCAAAGGGTGGACGATCCGCTGTAAGCGCTGGTCACGATGCGATGGGTGACGTGATCGATAGTGTTCGAAAGTACTTTGATTCGATCGCCTCCAGTTCTGACGGTGAAGCAAAACTCACGATGTTGGAGGACTTTTGTTTCCTAGCTCGTCAGAGAGGCAGCAGCGTCGAAGCCATTCGTGAGATGGAAAAACGAGGGTTCAATCAAGAAGATTTGATGAATGCCTTCAGTGAGGTTGTTCGCGGTCCCAAAGCGAATCGTTTTTTGCGAGAAGTATTCCAATCCGCAGGTTTCAAGGCAAATGATGAGGCTCGACTTCTGCCCGAGTATTTTACAATGGCACGTTCCGGTGATCGAGCATTTCAAGATCCTGGTGGGCTGCTGGAAATCTTTTTGTACTATGCAGGCCGATCAACACGAGAAGTTGATGGCAAGCCACAAACCTTTGGAGAGCAGGTCAAACTTGCTGGGATGACCGCTGAAAGGTCTGAAACAACATTTTTGCGGCTGTATAACGACCTAAATGTCGTCTTCAAAGATGATGGACAAGTCGCTAACAGAGTGGCGATTTTGATTGCTGCCCACGGGCATGCTCACAAAGCAAAGCTTGAATGGGTCGGTATGGGTATTGCCGCAGATCAAAAACTTAGGCAGAGTGTCAGTCGATATTTTATTGGCGAGTTTGTAGAGCCTGATCAACTGGCCCAAGTAAAACGTTTTTTCGAAAACGTCGGATACAATCCAATGCTCGTCGAAGCCTTCGATTTGTATGGCCAGAAAATGTTTATACCTGCCGCGGCACGAAAGCGTCTATCGATGGCACTAGATCAGGCGATGGATCCTGCGCTGCGCACCACTGGTGGAGACGATCTGCTGGATGTTTTGAGTGCTCCTGAAGACATTATTCGTCGGGGCGCAGCAGGGACAGACAAAGAAAGAACCGCAAAAATGCAAGCTGCTTTGGCGTATCGATATCTCAAAACACGAATGGTTCGCGGTCACTACCTGTTGAAATCTAAATACTTTTGGATGAACACCTTCGACCACTTTAATCAGACTGCGTTGAGGGCTGGGTATCGGACTGCTTTCATCTCAACCACCCGGATGGTCAGTCAAAACCTGTTGTCGAACAACATTGGTCAGGCATTTGTAGCTGCGGCTCGAATGAGTGGTCGGGGTGGTAATGTAGAGGATGTTCGTAGAGTGCTTCAGAACTTCGGTGACGAGGGCGCAAAATGGGCCAAGACACTAAGTCGCGGTTCGAAGTGGCACGTCAGTGTCAATGATGTTCTGCGCGGAGGCGACAAAGTAATCATCATCGGCGGAAAACCGTATAGGGCAAACGATCTACGTCAGCAGTTTCTCGAAGCTGGTATTTTTGCGTCTTTCGACACTAGCCAACTTGGTACGAAAATTCAAAATGTCGGTAACCTTTTTGTCGATGAGGCCGTCAAATCCACTACCGGACAGACACGTCAGATTTTTAAGAACATCAAAGATGATGTGAAGGGTGCATCTGAGGATATTGCAGAGGCTTGGTCAGAGCGAGAACGTCTGGGTCTTGCAATAACATTGATGGAAACAGGATTAGATCCCCGAACGGCTGCACGAGTTACCATTGATGCGCTGTATGACTACGCTGGTAGCATGTCCAAGGGAGACCGAAACTTCCTCGTAAATCTATTTTTCCCGTTCTGGGCGTTTCAAAAAAATGCGAACCGTCAGTTGTTCGACACAATCTTTAGTCCCGAGGGTGCATACAGACTTGGCGTGATGCGCCGCGCACATGACAAAGGCACCGATGTATTGAGCGAGTTGACGTATGCCGCCGCTGTTGACGAAAACGGCATCGCTACAGACGCACTACCACCAGATCTGAAAGACACGTACTTTGCACTCAAAAAGCAGGTGTATGAGCGGTTGAGTGTCGATGGTAAAATTCCACCGCTTGCACGTCACGAGTTGCGAATGTTCATTGCAGGGTCAACGTTTGCGTATCATGGGCCGCAACTGCTTGTATCAACCTCGCCGCTACGAGAAGAGATCGAGGCGATTGCAGAGGACCTTCGTGATCCTGTGACGGGAGAAAAGCGACCCATCAATCGACGATTGTTGGCATCGTTTTATGTTCCGCGAACAGATCGATCGTCTTTGCCGGGCTACTATCGCAATAGGATTTCGGCAAGATTTCCGTATATCCCGGCAGCCGAAGAAGAAATTGTTCGGGATCCAGACATACCTCAAGAGTACAAAAACACCATGAAGACATGGATTGATTTGTACCGTACTCGTAATCCTGACGTGCCTTACACGGGATTGTTTTTGCCTGAAAGTACATATGTAGCTGGAATGAATCACATGGTGTACTTGACATCAAGCATGCTCATGACGATTCAAAAGCTCGAAGACATTGGTGATAAATGGTGGACCGATGAAGACGACGGATCCGACGCTATCAATCCCTACAATGGTTTGATTGCCTTGGCCCAACCAGAACGGGCACCGATTCTTTCAGACTTGATGGCATCACTTGGTGTCGGTGGTAATACTGTTCCCCGAAAAGTTTCTCCGAGCTTGGTGATGCTGTTCGAGTATTTAGGTATGGATGTTCTTGATATCGATGAAAAAGACGATCCGTTCGATGTTTTGAATCAAATGCAAAGGGCCAGGGACACTGGAGAGGATTTCGAGCCACCTTTAGTCGGACCAGAAACTAGAATAGATCCAAATCGAAACTATTATTTGATGCCAGGAATCGCTCAAGCCGCATTTGTAAACAGTCCTATAGGTGAAGTAAATGAGTTGTTGATGCGTTTGCAAAAGACCGCACCTGAAAAGGCTGCAGGTCTGAGAGGCGACCTACAGCTAGCGATTAGGGCTCTGACCGGTTTGGAAGTGCGTGACGTGTCAAGATCGAAAAGCGCGACACAAGAAATGTTCAGAGCACGAAAAGAAACATCTGCCGATCGAATCAAGGCGGCTCAATCTAGAGAAAAATTGAAGTAGTCAACAAAAGCATATACATACTTTGTGTTACCGTTTTGGTGTTAGAATAGGCGCATCGTGACTCAGGAGTCCTGCCATGAGTATTAATCAATTTACTAAATATGGTTTTGCCGTTGCTAATGCAGTTAGCATTACGGGAAGCTTTTCTGCCCATGAGGTCTCTGGGTCCAGTGACGTCAAATTCAGCTCAGACGTACCGGTTTCTGCGTTTCTTGAATCACTTGAGTTTGAACTTACTAGCATCGCTAGCGGCGATCAGATCACGGTTTTTTTGGCTCGTGATTCGGACGGTGATGTGCCGCTCACCTCAACGGCATTGGCTGGATCGACACAGACTGTAACGATCGGTCGATCAACTGCAACTAAGGGTGGTTGCAGTTTTACAATTAATAAAGACTTTCACTTCGATAGCACTGTAACCAACGCTACTATCGGGAAACTGTATGTGATCGTTAAATGTCTCGATAGTGCTGGTGGCGGTGCTAGTTGCACAGCAGACATTCGCTTGAACTGGAGAGGATAATGAGCACAAGCAGTAACATTGTCGGCAGTGTTTTTGACTCATCCGTTCAGGCGGATGCAGATGGTAACGTTTCGATTTCGGGTGATCTTACGGTTAGCGGTACGACGACAACTATTGCCACGACAAACACTACTGTGTCTGACAAGTTGCTTGAGTTGGGTACAGGTTCATCTGGCTCAGCCTCCGGTGACCGTGGTCTAATTCTTGAGCGCGGTAGCGACACAAACGT
>CEPH01063052.1_pt1 | contig 12633 bp, 19 predicted proteins | sample 530571 | NCBI WGS metagenome assembly CEPH01 (sample SAMEA2620413, study PRJEB7988) | marine metagenome | biome: marine biome (ENVO:00000447); feature: surface water layer (ENVO:00002042); material: "saline water (ENVO:00002010), including plankton (ENVO:xxxxxxxx)" | depth 5 m | reverse complement strand
CCGGTCGGAGGAGAAGCGCCGCAAGGCGGAGTATCCCGACCTCGGACTGGCGGTCGATCATTTGCGGGTGAGCGATATTCCCGCCGAGCTGGTGCCCGGCTGGATGCGGCTGGAAGCTGCGGAGTAGCGGCACCAAACGTCATGCTGAACTCGTTTCAGCATCCAGACTACCGACCGCGCCGACAGTTCAAGGGACAGACTGGACCCTGAAACAAGTTCAGGGTGACGGTTCGAGCGACGATAGGTTGCAAGATATGCGCCGGACGAGGCTGGCGCGTCACCTCACGTCTCGTCACGCCGGGCCCGACCCGGGCCAGTGCTTTCTTCGATCAAACGGATAAGCCGAGCGCCCAAACTCCCCTAAGCGCCCCGCTGCTCAACCTTCTCCAGCGAATCGTCCACAAACCGCTCGGCAATGTCGCGCGCGGTGTGGCTCGGCAGTTTGAGCGCGGATGACAGTGGCCCGCCGATCAGCGACTGGCCCAGCGCCAGCAGCACCACCGTCAGCGTGGATTCCAGCGCATCGCGATCCGCCGGCTGATCCGCACCCAGCTCTTCCTTGTGCACGGTCTCGATCATCTGGTGGATCGCCTTGGCGAAAGGTTCGAGTGCGTCTTCCTGGCCCGTGGCGAGCAGCCAGCTGACCAGCGCGCCGCCGCCCTCCCCATCGAAGGCGTCGAACGCCTGATCCACGATCATCCGCGGGCTCGCTCCGCCCGACCGGCTGGCGCGGATCGTCGCCGCGATCCGGTCGCACACGGACTCAGCCAGATAGACGCCCAGCGCGTGCTGCAACCCGGCGGCCGAGCCGAAATGGTGCAGCAGGTTCGCGTGTGTACGCCCGACCCGCGCGCCCACCGCCTTCAGCGTCACCGCCTGCGGGCCCGCCTCGATCAGCAGGTTGCGCGCGGCTTCGAGCGCTCCGGCGCGGGATTCTTCGGGACTCAGACGTCTGCGTGTAGCCATCGAAGCGTGGTAGTGCGCGGGGGCGGATGCGGCAAGGAACCTCCTACTGACATGCTTGTTAATGCTACTGACATTGGTGTAAGTTATAATGCACCGAACGACCGACGTTACGGAAATATGGAGTAGTCAGCATGACCGCCCACGACCAAACCCTTGCCGCCAACCCCGCGATCACCATTCGCGACGAGCGCTTCAACAGGGATACCACACCCTCCCGCTGGTGGGCTGGCGATCCCTTTGGCACCGCATGGCACAACGCGCTGTCGGGCACCTTCCCGCGCGGCGAAGCCTTCTTCATCGAATCGGTGAAAGCCTTCCGCGAAGGGACCGATCCCAAGCTGGCGGCGGAGATCCGCGCTTTCGTGAAGCAGGAAATCAACCACACGCGCGAACATATCGCGTTCAACCGGCTCGCCGCAGACGCGGGTTACGACATGGACATGATCGACCGGCGCACGAAGGAACTGCTCGATATGGCGGCGGACAAGCCCACGATCGCCAAGCTGGGCATCACCATGGCGCTGGAGCACTACACCGCGATGATGGCGCACGAGTTCCTGGCCAACCCGCAGCATTTCAAGGATTCGGACCCCGAGGTCCGCAAGATGTGGGAATGGCACGCGGTCGAGGAGATCGAGCACAAGGGCGTCGCCTACGACACCTGGAACCACGCAACGCAACAATGGACCGGCTTCCAGCGCTGGGCGCGGCGCAGCATCATCATGCTGGCAGTGACCAAGCGGTTCCTCAACAACCGCTGGAAGGACGCGATCGAACTGCTCGCGCAGGACGGGATCACTGGCGCGCGTGCCCATTGGGGGCTGGCGAAGTATCTGTTCGGCACGCCGGGCGTTCTGCGCCGCTGCTTCCCCGCATGGCTGGGCTATTTCAAACCCGGCTTTCACCCGTGGGATCACGACGATCGCGCGCTGATCGGCAAGTACGAAGGCGATTACGCGGACGCGCTGCTGCCCGCGTGAGGACGCCCCAAGGCGGCGGCCTGAGCTAGGCCGCCGCCGGGAGCGATCGCTCCGCCTCCTCTGCCAGGTCGAGCGCATAGCCATTGGTCTGCGCTTCATAGCCGCGGGCGAGGCTGAAGTGCCGCCCGCCCTTGCCGGTGGGCAGGAAGCCAGCCTTGCGCAGCACGCGGCCCGATGCCGGATTGTCCAGAAAATGGCTTGCGACGATGCGCGGATGGCCGCAGGCGCGGGCGATCTCGACCATCGCACGCGCCGCCTCGCCGGCATAGCCGCGGCCCCAGTGCGGGCGCGCGATCCAGTAACCCAGCTCCATCGTCCCATCGCCGCCGCCCTCTTCGGGGGGCAGCGGACCGATGCCGATGCAGCCGATAACCTCGCCGGAATCGGCCAGGGTAATGACGAAACGGGGTGCTTCGGGCGTGAAGGGGAGCGCGCACCACGCGCGCGCGTCGGCAGCCGAATAGGGCCACGGCGCGGTGGCGAGGTTGCGCACGATACCCTCGTCCGCAATCGCTGCGTAGACTGCCCGCCAGTCCTCGGGCCAGGCGGGCCGCAGCAGCAACCTCTCGCTTCTGTGAAACATGGTCGTTCTCCCCTCGCGCGGCGCGCCCTTCCTCGGCGGGCGGCCACGGTGACAAGGGAGACGAAAAAAGGGAGACGGGGCTGGCCCCCTCTCCCTTGATGGCCGGATTTTACCTCCGGCGGGGCCGTCCCGGTGGACAACCCCTGTTATCGAGTTGCCCGATTATTCGGCAGCTTGCGCCATAAGGTCGACCGATACGTATTTGCGGCCGAGCTTCCCGTCGTGGAAGCGCACAATACCGTCGGTAAGCGCAAAGAGGGTGTGGTCCTTGCCCATGCCGACGTTGGTGCCCGCGTAGAACTTGGTCCCACGCTGGCGCACGATAATGTTACCCGCAACGACGCCTTCGCTGCCGAACTTCTTCACGCCAAGACGGCGGCCTGCCGAATCGCGACCGTTCCGCGAAGAGCCGCCTGCTTTCTTATGTGCCATTGCGCTTAGTCCTTATCCGTCTGGGCCGCGCTTACGCGTCGCCCGAATCCTTGGTGTCGGCCTTCTTGGCGGCCGGCTTCTTGGTCGCTGCAGCCTTCTTCGGCGCGGCCTTCTTGGCAGCGGGCTTGTCAGCCGCTTCGGCCTTGGGCGCAGCAGCCTTCTTGGCCGGAGCCTTTTCGGCAGCCTTGTCGTCGGCAGCATCGGCCTTCTTCGCGGCGGGCTTCGCAGCAGCCTTCTTGGTGCCTTCACCCACTTCGAGGATGCGCAGCAGCGTCATCTGCTGGCGATGGCCGTTCTTGCGACGGTAATTGTGACGACGGCGCTTCTTGAACACCACCACCTTTTCGCTCTTCGCCTGGGCGATGATTTCCGCCGAAACGGACACCTTGCCGGCGTCGGAAAGGCTGTCGCCCTCACCTGCGAGCAGAACGTCACCCAGGGTGATCGTGTCGCCGGCTTCGCCTGCGAGCTTTTCGACCGCGATTTTGTCTCCGGCGGCAACCCGGTATTGCTTGCCGCCCGTGCGCACCACTGCGAACATCGGTATCAACTTTCAATCGTTTAGCTGTGACCCTGCCCCTAACGAGACAGCGTATCGACGGGCAACACCGTGGTGAGCCCCCCAAAGAAGGGCGCGCTTACGGTATGGTTTTGCGAAAGTCAACGCCGGGCAGCCCAGAAAAGCGCCGCAGCGTGCCATCGCCTCTACCACGGCGCGACGCGCGTGCTAAGGGTGCGCGCATGTCCGCTGCACGCCTTGCGATCGCGATCGCCACACTCCCCGCCATGGGTGCCCTCGCCGCCTGCGCCACTACGCCCGACAGCGCCTATCCCTCTCTGGGAGTGCGCGAGGCTGAATACGAGAGCGGCGAGTTCCCCCGCCCGACCGGCGATTGCGCGCCCGACGGACCAGCACCCGTGACCGGCCAGTTCGAGACCACGGACCCGGTCGCGCCGCCGCCTCCACCGCCCCCCGTCCTGTCCGCCGATCTCGCCGAACGGGTCGTCCAGCTGGAAGAGCAGGCGCGCGCCGCGCATGCCGATTTCGAAAAAGCCGTGCCCGCCACCCGCGCGGCGGTTCGGGGCAGTGGCAGCGTGGGGTCCAAGGCGTGGGGCCGTGCGCAGGTCGCCTATGCGAACCTCGAATCGATCCGTGCGCGCACGGCGATTCCCTTCGCCGATCTCGACAGCATGCTGGCGATCCGATCGGTCGATGGCGAACCGGTCGAGGCGGTTGCCAAAGCGCACGCGGAAGTCGCCAGGCTGATCGCCGAGGAAGACGCGATCCTGAACGAGCTCGCGCCCGCCAACTGACCGCCTACGCAAAAACGCGCGGGATCGAACCAGTCGACCCCGCGCGCCTCCCCCAACTCCGGGGCGAGCCGGTCAGGCCGAGACGACCCCGGCAATCACCAGCACGGTGCACCCCCAGAGAACGATCAGCACCGGCAACACCATCATCTGGGCCACTGCGTCGCGGCCCTTGAGAAAGCCGGTGTGCGTCTGAATTCCGCCGCGCATCAGTTCGCCGAAGCTCTTCGCCTTCGCCTCCGGCTTGCGCCCGAGGCCCAGCCACAGCGCCGGTGCGCCGAACAGGCCGACGATGAAGATCGCGAAGATCGCCATCGGGATTGCGAGTTCGGGGGTCGACAGGCCGACACCGAGGATCGCGATAAAGCCCAGATAGAGCGCGACGGTCGCCCCGTAGAGCACGCTCGGCATTTCGAACGTGCGATCCACATCCTGGCGGATATTGGCGTTCTCTACCGCATCGGGAGCCCGATAGGTGGCGATCGCTTCGGCCAGCGTGGGCTCGCTGCGTTCGAAAAGAGCGTGCCCAGCAGCGCGCGCGCGGGGCAGTTCGGCATGGACGATCGCCTTTTCGGCGACGGCGGCGCTGTTGAGACGTTCGGACATTTCATCACTCCTCGTTGTCTTGAGGAAGGATGTGCGCCGATCGGCCGCGCCGCGCCTTGATCTCGATCAAATGCCGCGCGGAAAAATCACTCCCAGCGATTGCGGTCGGCAAAGTCCTGCGCGCGCGGTTCGACCCAGTGCCAACCATCTGCGCGTTTCTCGCGCTTCCACAGCCACGCCGCGCTCTTGAGATAGTCCATCAGGAAATCGACCGCGTGGAAGGCATCGCGGCGATGGCGCGCGGCGGCGGCGACCAGCACGATCCCCTCGCCCGGATGCATCACGCCGATTCGGTGCCACACCAGCACCCCGTCGAGCGGCCAGCGCGTCAGCGCGTCATCCGCCAGTTCGCGCATTCCGGGCAGGGTCAATGGCTCGTAATGCGTCAGTTCGAGCACACGGACATCGTCATCGGGCCGCACCTTGCCGAGGAAGGTCGCGATCCCGCCCGCGTCGGGATGTGCCGCGTTGAACGCAGCCAGCGCCTCGCCGACCGACATTCCCGAATCGAGCAGCCGCACATCGGCAGGGGTTTCGAGTGTGAGGCGCGGCATGCGCTAGCCTCCGCTGACCGGCGGCAGCAGCGCCACCTCTTCGCCGTCGCCTGCCATCAGCGCCTTCTTGTCTTCCAGCAACGCGCCCGCGACCGCGATCCTGACGCGCGCTTCGCTGAGCCGATCCGCGACCGTCCGCGGAACCGCGCCGAGCAACCCCTCCCAGCACAGCGGTGCCGGCAGATCCATCCGGTCGGCCCCGGTGAGATCGCGCAACGGGCCGAGGAAAAGGACGGTGACACTCATCTCAACCTCCGGTCACGGACATGTGGCGCAGCTGAGTCGGCGCGAGCCCTGCACCGATGCGGAAATCGTGCTTCTCCGGCTTGATCGCCATCGCGCGGTCGAGCGCGTCGGCGACCTGCGCTTGTGGAGCATCGGAGCGCAACGCAGCGCGCAGATCGACCCGCTCTCCGCCGCCAAGGCAGGGATAAAGCTGACCGGTGGCGGTAACGCGCAGGCGGTTGCAGCCCGAACAGAAATTCTCGCTCATCGGCGTGATGAAACCGATCCGCCCGCCGGTCTCGACAATATCGAAATAACGCGACGGGCCGGGAGTGCGCGCGTCGCTCGGCGTCAGCGTCCAGCGCGACTCCAGATCGCGGCGGACATCGGCCAGCGAGACGAAGCGATCCTCGCGCGCCTCGTCCACCTCGCCCAGCGGCATGGTCTCGATCACGCTGATCGCGTGGCCCTGGCCATGCGTCCAGGCGACCAGATCGGGAATCTCGCGATCGTTCACGCCGCGCATCGCCACGGTGTTGAGCTTGACCTGCAGCCCCGCATCCTTAGCCGCGGCAATCCCTTCGAGCACCTGGGGCAAGGCATCGCGCCGCGACAGCATGCGGAAGGTCTGCGGATCGCGCGTATCTAGCGAGACGTTGATCCGCCGCACCCCTGCCCTCGCCAACGCATGCGCCTGGTCCGCCAGCTGCGTGCCATTGGTGGTCAGCGTGACCTCGTCCAGCTCAGACCCGACATGGCGGCCGATGGCACGCACGAGATCGATGACGTCGCGGCGCACCAGCGGTTCGCCCCCGGTCAGCCGGATCGTACGCACACCGCGTGCCATGAAGCTGCGCGCGAGCACGTAGAGTTCTTCGAGTGAGAGAACCTCGGCCTTGGGGAGGAACTGCATCCGCTCGGGCATGCAATAGGTACAGCGCAGATCGCAGCGATCGGTGACCGACAGGCGCAGGTAGGTGATTCGCCTCTCATACGTGTCGACCAGCGGCGCAGCCGCAGGCCGAGCTTGCGTGTCGAGGCGATCAACCGTCCGTGTCATCATCCCCAAGTCGGCCATCGCTGCCGCTCTCGCAAGGGGCACTGTCCGCCAGCGGCAGGTATTGCCCGGTGATGGCAGGCGCGCGGCCGAGGAATTCCACCATCCGCGCCAGTGCGGCGCCTTCCAGTCCGGCAACGATATTGATGCAATTGTCGGGGTGTGCACGGGCCAGATCGCGCGCAGCGGCGCGGCGCCAGTCGGCATGGTCGAACGGAGCGGGGTCCATCACCACAATGACGAATTCGCTGCCTTTGGCGGCGTTGCCCACCTGCTGCGCCCAGTGCGCGTGGAAGGTAGCCGCAGCGTCGAGCGCCGGCCCGGGCAAGCGCTCCACCCGGAGGATCGCGGGTGCGCTATCGCTCACGTCAGGGCCGTTCGCGATGGAGCGTGATCCCGATCTTCTCGCTGCCGATCCCGATCGCCAGCTTGATGATATGCACGGTCAGCGCCTCGATCCGCTCGTCCTGCAGGAACAGCGTTTCGCAAATATGGTCGGCGAAGCTCTCGATCAGCTTGAAATGGACACCCTCGGGCACCGCCTCGGTCGCGGCATGGCGCAGGTCCATGTAGTTCTTGCTCTCGGCCAGCGGCGTGTCCGGATCATACCGGTCGAGCGGCTTCATCCGCGCCTCGATCGTGATGCGCAGTGGCTGCGGCTTGCCCGTCTCTTCGGAATAGATGCCGGTGAGCACATCGGTTTCGAGATCGGCGACGCGCAGGGTGAGAGTGTCTTTCATCGGGGCTCCCTAGACGCTGTTGCGCCATCTTGCGAAGATGGCAGTTGGCAGAACGCGGCCCGCCTGTCCGCCATCGACAGTTTCCTCGCGCACGCCCAGATCGCCATGCTCGATCGTGCCGGGCAGGCCCGCGAACGCCTCGTCGAGCAGCGCGGCGAGCGCAAGGCTGCTCATCCGCACAGCATAGACAGTGAGGAACAGGAACCGGCTGTTCTCGTCGAGCAGCTGGCGACAATCGGCGATCAGCGGGGCGAGGCCTTCTTCGATCCGCCAGGTCTCGTTCTTGGGCCCGCGCCCGAACTTGGGCGGGTCGAGGATGATCCCGTCATAGCGGTTCTCCCGCCGGACCTCGCGCGCGGCGAACTTCGCCGCATCGTCGACCAGCCAGCGGATCGGGCGGTCCTCCATCCCGGCAAGCGCCGCGTTGTCGCGCGCCTGGGCGACCGATTTCTTGGACGCATCGACATGGGTGACTTGCCCGCACTGGCTGAGTGCGAGCGTGCCGACGCCGGTATAGCCGAACATGTTGAGCGTCTGCGCGTCAGGTTTGCCCGCCAGCTCGCCGCGCATCCATTCCCATACCGGGGCCATGTCGGGGAAGAAGCCGAGATGGCGGAAGGGGGTGCATTGCGCGCGGAAGCGGACATCGCCCCATGCCATCGGCCAGCTGTCGGGCACTTCTGGCGAGAGATCCCAACGGCCACCGCCATCCTCGTCCGCACCGGGGAGGAATTCGCCATCGGCCTGCCAGTCGTCCTGCCGCGGGCTCCACATCGCCTGCGGTTCGGGGCGGATGAAACGGAACTCTCCGAATCGCTCCAGCTTGCGGCCATGTCCGCTGTCGAGCAGCGCGTAATCGGCCCAGGGTTCGCCGATCATCAGCTGCGGTTCGAGGCGCAGCTGCGCCATCAGCGGGTGGCCTTGGCGGAGATGTAATCGCGCACCGCGTCGTAGTCGGCGGGCAGCGTTTCGAAGCGTTCTTCCAGCGCGAACAGATCGCCGACCCGCGCGGGCAGCGCAGCCTCGATGCCGATCGCCTGCTTCACAGCGTCGGGGAACTTCGCCGGATGCGCGGTGGCGAGCGTGACGACGGGCACTTCTGGATCCGCGGCCAGAGCGCGTGCCGCATGCAGACCGACCGCCGTGTGCGGGTCGATCACCTCGCCGCAGCTCTCATGCGCCCAGCGCATCGCCGCCAGCGTCTGTTCGGGCGTGGCGCGCTCTGCCGAGAACATAGCCGCGATCGCCTCACGCTGCGCGGATTCGAGCGGGAGTGTCTTGCTCGACGCGAACTCATCCATCTGCGCCGCAAGCGCCGCCGCATCGCGCCCGTTCGCCTCAAACAGCAGGCGTTCGAAATTGGAGCTGACCTGGATGTCCATCGACGGGGTGATGGTCGCGTGGCTCTCACCGACCGAATAGTCGCCATCGCGAATCGCGCGGGCGAGGATGTCGTTCTTGTTGGTCGCGACGATCAGCCGCTCGACCGGCAGGCCCATCTGCGCGGCGACATAGCCCGCGAAGACATCGCCGAAATTGCCGGTCGGCACGCTGAAGCTGACCTTACGGTCGGGCGCGCCCAACTGGAGGCCCGCGTAGAAATAGTAGACCACCTGCGCCATCAGCCGCGCCCAGTTGATCGAGTTGACCGCACCGATATCGAGCGTGGCGGTCAGCGCCGGGTCCGCGAACATGCGCTTCACCATCGCCTGCGCATCGTCGAAGCTGCCGGCAATCGCGATGTTGTGGACGTTGGGCGCGCTCACCGTGGTCATCTGGCGGCGCTGGATCTCGCTCACGCGGCCTTCCGGGTGGAGCATGAATATCTGCGCATTGTCGCGCCCCGCCACCGCTTGGATCGCGGCCGATCCGGTATCGCCGCTGGTCGCGCCGATGATCGTCAGCGGACGTTCGCGCTTGTCCAGAAACGTTTCGAAAAATAGCCCGAGCAGTTGCAGCGCGACATCCTTGAACGCCAGCGTCGGCCCGTGGAACAGTTCCAGCAGCCAGTGCTGTTCGTCGAGCTGGACCAGCGGGGTGACGGCCGCGTGCGAGAAATTGCCGTAGGCGCGCTGGCACAGGTCGCGCAGCTCGGCTTCGGTCAGGCTGTCGCCCACGAACGGCGCCATGATCCGCACCGCGAGTTCGGAATAGGGGAGCCCGCGCAGCGCGGCGATCTCGTCACGCGAAAACTGCGGCCATTCCTGCGGCAGATAAAGCCCGCCATCGCTCGCCAGCCCGGTGAGCGTGACACCTTCAAAATCGAGCACGGGCGCCTGCCCGCGCGTCGAAACGTACCGCATTTCTATTCCCCCGCGTTATCGCCGCTGCGCGCATCCTGCCCCAGCAGGCGCTTCCTCACCGCAAGCCCGTAGATCACCAGCGCGGTCATCGCGAACAGGAACCACTGCCAGGCATAGGCCATGTGATTGTTGGGCAATTCCGAAGGATCGGGCTTCTGCAACGGCAGCAGGCCAGCACGCGGCGGGTCCGCGACCAGGCGCGGCCCCGGCGCGACGGTGCCCGTCACCTCACCGCCATTCCACAGCGGCCCGTCGGGCACCCGGGTCCAGCCCAGCGCAATCCGCGCCTCGCCCCCGCCCTTCAGTTCGCACTGAGCGATCTGCGCCCAGCCATGCGATCCTCTCGCGTTGGTGCCGGCGACCGCAGAGAGTTCGGTCACCCGCGCGCACACGACCTTACTGCGACGATAGAGCCGCTGCTTGAGCGCGTCCTTGTCGTCGCCCGGCCACGCGACCAGTTCCTGATTGTCGCCCGCTGCGGCGTAACGCGCGAGCAGTTCTGCCTTCTCATCCGCGCGCCCCAATTGCCAGAAGCCGAGCGCGATCATCACCGCAATGGCGAGCGCCACGATCATCGTGGGGATCAGCGGCAGGCGTTGCAGATAATTCATCGTCCAGCCTTCTGCGCATTCAGGCGATATCCGGACCCGGTCAGCACATCGCTGCAAGCCAGCACTGCGCGGACCGAACGCCCGGCTGCGCGCGGGGCGCACAGGCCGAAAAGGGCAGCCTCGCGCAAGGCGGGCTGCCCTTTCGTCCCGGCATGATCGCCGGAGGCCTCACGGCCGTTATCTGTCATCAGTGGACTTCGGCGCCCCAGCCACCCCAGACGTAAACAGAGATGAACAGGAACAGCCACACCACGTCGACGAAGTGCCAGTACCAAGCAGCAGCTTCGAAGCCGAAGTGCTGGCGCGGGGTGAAGTGGCCGAGATAGGCGCGACGCAGGCAGACGATCAGGAAGATCGTCCCAACGATCACGTGGAAGCCGTGGAAGCCAGTCGCCATGTAGAAGGCGCTGGTATAGTTCACACCGCCGAAGCCGAACGGCGCGTGCAGGTATTCGTAAGCCTGGATCGCGGTGAACAGAACGCCGAGGCCGATCGTCGCCCACAGGCCCAGCTTGAGCCCTTCACGATCGCCATTGATCAGCGAGTGGTGCGCCCAGGTGACCGTGGTGCCCGAGCACAGCAGGATCAGGGTGTTGATCAGCGGCAGGTCGAACGGGTCGATGACATGAATGCCGTCGGCCGGGAACTGGACCAGAGAAGCAGCGCCATCCTGCCCGATCAGGTTCTGCCAGGTGCCCTCGGCAACCATCTCCAGCGGCGCCGGGAACAGCGCAAAATCGAAGAAGGCCCAGAACCACCCGACGAAGAACATCACTTCGGAAAGGATGAACAGGATCATGCCGTAGCGCATGTGCAGCTGGACCACCGGAGTGTGGTCGCCCGCCTGCGCTTCCTTGACGATCTTCGAGAACCAGCCCCAGAAGGTGGCGATCAGCAGCGCGATGCCTGCGCCAAGGATCACTTCCCATCCGGCCATCGTGTGCATGAAGAAAACCATGCCCGTGGTGAAGGTCAGCGCCGCAAAGGCACCGACGAACGGCCAGATGTCGGGAGCGAGAATGTGATAATCGTGGTTCTTGGCGCCGGCCATTTTTCGTCTTTCCTATTCAGCGGCTCCGCCCTTAACCGGGAGGCTTGCCGCGGTCCAGAGGGTCAGCTGTCTTCAGGCGGTTTGCGGTGGAAGGTGTAGCTCAGGGTAATCTGTTCGACCCCTTCCATGTTGGGATCGTCGAGCGCGGCCGGATCGACATAGAAGAGCACGGGCATCCGCACCTCCTCGCCCGGCTGCAGGGTCTGCTCGGTGAAGCAGAAACACTGGATCTTGTTGAAATAAGGTGCCGCCTGCTCGGGCTCGACATTGAAGGTCGCGGTCCCGGTGATCGGCACGGAGGAATTGTTCTTCGCGGTGAAGAAGGCGAGGTCGCGTACGCCGATCTGCACCGAATCGCTGGTGTGCACCGGCTTGAAGGTCCACGGCATCCCGCTCGCGGTATTCGCATCGAAGCGGACGGAGATCGGCGGCGTGCCCGCGCTCGAGGCGAGCCGTTCGGCGATCGCGGCATCGCTCTCGTTCGCCACCTGGGTGGTCCCGCCGAAGCCCGTCACCTGGCAGAACATCCGGTACAGCGGCACCGACGCAAAGCCGAGGCCGACCATGCAGGCCGCCGCCAGAAAAGCGAGGGCCGCAATGCGCAGATTGCGACGGTCGAGACTGGAGGCGGACGCGCTCGACATCAGTCGCCCATCCGTACGATCGTGATCGCATAGAACAGCACTGCGAAGAACAGCAGCACCGCGCCGATCGCGAGATTGCGGCCCTTGCGGGCTTCCTTGAAGCGCGCTTCCTCTTCGGGGCTCATACGGGGCGGACGGTTGTCGTCGCTCATGCGAGACCTCCTGCAATAATACCGGCGTTCTGCAGCACGCGGTCGATCACCAGCACGCCGAACAGCGCGAACAGGTAAAGGATCGAATAGGCGAACAGCCGCTTTTCGGGCTTCATCGTGTCGCCGTCGACTGAGCGGCGTAGGCCCACGGGCACTGCGAGTGCCGCGAAGAAGCCAGTCAGCGCGAGCGAGGCAGCGCCGTAGACCACGCCTGCCGTGCCCAGATACCAGGGTGCCGCGGCGAGCGGGACCATGAACAATGCATAGGCCAGGATCTGGTGGCGGGTCGCCGCCTCCCCATGGACGACCGGCATCATCGGGACGCCGGCCTGCGCGTAGTCGCTCTTCACGAACATCGCGAGCGCCCAGAAGTGCGGCGGCGTCCAGAAGAAGATGATCGCGAACAGCAGCACCGGCG
>CEPH01072185.1_pt1 | contig 12681 bp, 10 predicted proteins | sample 530571 | NCBI WGS metagenome assembly CEPH01 (sample SAMEA2620413, study PRJEB7988) | marine metagenome | biome: marine biome (ENVO:00000447); feature: surface water layer (ENVO:00002042); material: "saline water (ENVO:00002010), including plankton (ENVO:xxxxxxxx)" | depth 5 m | reverse complement strand
CCCCTTGGGGCGGGCGCCCTGATTACGGGCGACCTGAGGTACGTCAATTCATTCTTGATAACATCACCTTATGGCTTGCTGAATATACCATCGATGGGCTTCGCCTTGACTCAACCATTTACACCCGCAACACGGAAGGTAATAACGATGATCACGCCCACGATATCCCTGAAGCCTGGACACTTATGGCGGAAATTAACGACCTTGCACGTAAAATAAACCCCAACGCCTTAATGATTGCCGAAGATAACTCGAGCAATCCTGGACTTACTACACCAACATCTGAAGGTGGCGCTGGTTTTACCGCGCAGTGGGAGGTAGGCTTCCCAAGTACCATCCGTGATGCGCTAGGGGTAGGTACCGTCCAATCCCTTGAGGGTATTAGGTATGAAATCGGACACACGTTTAATGGTCGACCAACCGACCGCATTACTTACAGTGATTCCCATGACACGGCAGCCAACGGCTCGGCACGGCTTAACGCGCTAGCTAGTCCCGATAACGCAGTTAGTAGTACCGCTCGCAAGGCCGAGCTACTCGCCAATGCCATAAGTCTTACGAGCCCGGGTATTCCCATGCTCCTACAGGGCACTGAGTTCACACAAAAAGGAAGTTTCAATGATTGGCAGATGCTTGATTGGAACCTTACCGGTAAATTTGCCGGTATTGTACTTGCCCACCAACATCTTATTCAACTACGCAAGAACGTGTACGGAAATACCGCTGGGCTCCTTAGCGCACAAACTGACGTCTTTCATAACGACACCACTAATAACGTACTTGGCTATCGTCGCTGGGATAAAGGTGGCCCTAACGATGATACAGTGATTATTGCAAACTTCAGTGACACCCACTTCGAGGCGTATGAAGTTGTATTGCCCACCAGCGGCACGTGGGTTGTCCGCTTTAATAGTAGCTGGAAAGGCTACAGCCCCGAATTTAGCGAAACACCTACCCGCCAATTCAAAACTAATACCGATAACACCATCAGTATCTCTATTAGCGGGTATCAATTTCTGATGCTCGGGAAGCATAGTGACTAACCTAATTCGACATCATCAAGCATATCCTTTATACTGGCAGATAAGAAATGGGCAAACACTTAAGAGCGTCTACTAGTCACGGGTTTACGATTGTCGAACTTTTAATTGTTATCGTCGTTATTGCTATCTTAGCAGCAATAACGATTGTGGCGTATACCGGTATACAAAACCGAGCATACGATACTACTGTCCAAAATGACCTCGCCAGTGCAGCAAAAAAGATCGAACTGTATAAGACCGACGACCCCTCTAACCGTTATCCGCTTGGGGCAGGGTCTAACCTAATACCCGTCGGCATAAGAGCGACCGCTTCCGCCTACGATATTGACCCCTCGACAACACGCAATTTTATCTACTGCGCGAATAGCGGCAGGAGTATGTACGCTATGTTAGGAAAAAGCAAGTCGGGCACCGCATACGTCATCTCAAGCTCAGCCCCTACCGTCTCACCATATACCGGTAGTTGGGTCTCATCCTCACCAGCGGCTGGACTTTGCCAAGGAGTCACTGGTGATAGCTCGGCATCCTTTTCTGCAGGGTATTATAACCTCAGCAGCAGCCCAAGCGGCTGGAGCGACTGGACGAACGTTAATTAAAGTAGCGACCTCAGATACTTACCCGTAAACGACTCGCTCACCTTCACAATTTGCTCAGGGGTTCCACTCGCAACAACCATGCCCCCAGCGGCACCACCTTCAGGGCCCATATCAATAATATGGTCAGCTGTTTTAATGACATCTAAGTTATGTTCAATAATAACCATGCTATTACCACCCTCAACAAGTTTCTGCAGAATACCCAATAGACGCTTCACGTCGGCGCTGTGTAGCCCAGTGGTCGGCTCGTCAAGAATATAAAGCGTTTTTCCGGTTGAGCGACGTGACAGCTCGGCGGCCAACTTAATGCGCTGTGCTTCACCACCGCTAAAAGTAGTTGCAGGTTGGCCTAATTTGATATACCCCAACCCAACGTCTACGAGCGTGTCGAGCTTACGAGCAATAGCAGGTATGTTTTCGAAGAAGTTTGCACCTTGCTCTACAGTCATTTCAAGTACATCACTGATGGTTGCGTCCTTATACTTAATTTCAAGTGCCTCACGGTTGTAGCGCTTCCCGTGGCACACATCACACGTAACGTACACGTCAGGAAGGAAGTGCATTTCAATTTTAATTACCCCATCACCCTGACAGTTTTCGCAACGACCGCCCTTTACATTGAAACTAAAGCGACCCGCTTTGTATCCGCGGATATTCGCTTCCGGCGTACCCGCAAAAAGCTCGCGTATTGCCGTAAAGACACCCGTATACGTTGCGGGGTTTGAACGAGGTGTCCGCCCAATAGCTGACTGGTCGATAACAATTACCTTATCAAGTTGACCAATACCTTCAATGCTGTCGTGTGCACCTGGAACATCATGTGCACGATGCAAGCGTGCAGATAACTCCTTCGCAAGAATATCATTCACAAGCGTTGACTTACCACTCCCGCTCACCCCACTTACAACGGTCATTACCCCAAGTGGCAAGGAAACATCAATCTTCTTCAGGTTGTTCTCTCGGGCACCTTTAATAATAAGCGTGCGGTCTTTTTGAATAGCACGGCGTTTTTTTGGCACCTCAATTTTTTCGATACCACTTAAGAAACGCCCTGTGATACTGTTAGTGTCTTTGGCGACTTCAGCCGGCGTCCCGCTTGCAACCACCCGCCCCCCATTTACGCCCGCCCCTGGACCAATATCTAACAAATAATCAGCTTGCCGAATCGTGTCCTCATCGTGTTCAACCACTAGTACGGTATTGCCAAGATCACGCAAGTGCTGAAGGGTTGCTATAAGGCGATCGTTATCCCTTTGGTGTAGCCCAATTGAAGGCTCGTCAAGCACATACAATACCCCCTGAAGCCCCGAACCAATTTGTGTTGCCAAACGAATACGCTGCGCCTCGCCGCCAGAGAGTGTGTTCGCCGCGCGGGATAGCTCAAGATAACTAAGCCCTACGTTATTCATAAACCCAAGTCGCGCCTTAATTTCTTTCAAAATCTGGCTTGCAATAAACGCTTCTTGTTCCGTAAGGGATAGTTTTGTATCAAAAAGATCTAGTGCATCTTCAACTCCAAGCGTACAAATATCCATAATAGTGAGCCCGTGAATAGTAACTGCAAGCACCACTGGCTTAAGGCGTGCACCCTTACACGCGTGACACTCACGCTCGCGCATAAATCGCTCAATATCCTTGCGCATAAAATCACTGTCAGTTTCTTTATAGCGGCGCTCAAGATTAGGAATTACTCCTTCATAGGTCGAGTCATACGCGCGCCCATCGCCCAGGGAAATACGGTATTTTTCCGCACCTGTTCCGTATAGTACCTTCTGTACATCAGCCTCGGACAATTCTTTTACCGGCACGCGCAGGCTAAACCCATGTGCTTCAGCAACCGCTGCGAGGCGCTTCATGTACCACGCGTCACTATTCACCCGGTTATACGGACGAATCGCGCCTTCGGCAATAGTAAGATTAGGGTTAAATACAAGCTCGGGATCCACCTCTAGACGACTTCCAAGCCCTGTACATACCGGGCACGCCCCTTGTGGCGCGTTGAAACTAAAAAGACGCGGCTCAAGCTCAGGAATTTCTTCATTAGGATGGTCTACACAGGCATAACGCTGGCTAAATATATACGCGTCTTCCGCGTCGACATCGAAGACTTCGACAATACCACCAGCAATATCAAGTGCCTGTTCAACCGACTGCGCAATCCGCGACTGAATATCACTCGAGAGCGCAATACGGTCAACGACAATTTCAATACTGTGCTTATAGTTTTTTTCAAGCTCAGGAAATTCATCCAGCGAATACACCACCCCGTCTACCCGCGCGCGAGCAAACCCAAGCCGACGATACTGCTCGGGTATATGGGCAAACTCACCTTTTTTCGCCCTGACGATAGGTGCTAAAATAAGTAGCCGCGAACCCTCCGTGAGCTTCATTACTTCATCAATAATGTCTTGTGGTGTACGGCGGCTTACCGGTTTACCGCACACTGGGCAGTGTGGTACCCCAATACGGGCATACAAAAGCCGAAGATAATCATAAATTTCCGTCACTGTCGCAACTGTAGAGCGTGGGTTTCGGCTGGTCGACTTTTGATCAATACTGATTGCCGGACTAAGCCCATCTATTTGGTCAACATCGGGTTTTTCCATAAGCCCCAAGAATTGTCGGGCGTAACTTGAAAGGCTTTCAACGTAGCGACGTTGCCCTTCAGCGTAAATAGTATCGAAAGCAAGACTTGATTTTCCCGAACCACTAAGGCCAGTAATGACCACTAGCTTATCGCGGGGAATCTCCACGGTGATATCTTTCAAATTATGTTCGCGCGCACCGGTAACTCGTATAACCTCTGACATAGCCGTCTAATTATACATTTTTTTAAGAACTTTTTCCACACTCCTACCTGCAAGGCAAGCGGTACTTAGTTTACCCACGATTGCCAGGTTGTCCCTGCTAACCCAGGAGTCCACGCATTTACACCAGTTGGTGCACCTACGAGCGAACAGGTTGCATCACCCCCACTTGCCGTCGATGAAGCGACGGATGATTCGCTCGTCACTGAAAATATTTCGCCCGACTTCGTAATACCTGTCATTGCAAATCGAGCACCATCAGTGGTGGCGCAGTAATAGAAATTATTGCGATTTGTTTGGTACGAACCCCTAGAAGCAGTTATTCCCACCGATTGATCAGGTGTTGAGGGGTAGATATCTTCTGTGGCGTTAATTTTAGCGAGTTTTAATTTTTTAGCGGCATTGCTTAAATCGGATTGTACCGCGGCAGCCTCTGCACGCTCTTGTATACCTGTATAGGCCACTATGGTTATAGCCGCAAGAATGGCAATAACGACAATAACAATAAGGAGCTCAACGATAGTAAAGCCGGCGCGTGTATTAGGTGTACGTGTTTTCCAAGAAATTGTGATGCCCTTCATAGTTTCTAGGTTTATGTGCCTTTATTCTATCACATTTTCCGCTGACGCTCATACCCCTCATGCTTGTGTTTAATAAACAGGGGTGATATTATACAACGCAATAAAAACGGAGAATTACAAATGAGCAAATTTGTCATCGTAACCTGCCTCATTCTCTCGGGAGTACTCATCCTCGACAGCCTTAACGTTGGGCACTCTATCGCGTTATTTATCCTTGCCGGTGTCGTCCCTGGTACCAGCCTAGTTATAGGGGCGAACCAGATGCTCGCAGCTTTCGCTTTACTGCTTGGATTTATTTTCGGCCGACTTATAAACGGTGCTATCGTAAAAATTAGCCGTCAAGTGGCGCAACACTCTCAGCCCAAAGCTGTAACTCTTGTAAAATAAACTCCTTCGCCTTGTTACCGGCATGTATAGCTGCAAGTTCTTGTAGTCGCTTTACGAACGCAGGGAGCTGTGCCTGAATACGGGCTGTACGCCACTGCTCCCAAATATGTGCCTCGTCTTCGGCGAGGGTTGAAGGAAAATTACGCGCCTTGTAATGAAGCAATAGGCCCACAAGCCGTTCATCGACAAAGTCAGGATGAAGATCAGTCAGTTGCTCCGTGGTAGCTTGGCGCACCTTTTCAATACGTAACTTGTCTACATCAGGAACGAAGCCTTCATATAGCTGCCCCTCTGGGTCACCCTCTTTCGCAAACTCTGGGCGGCTTTCAAACGCAGTACGGACATTTTCAGCAAAACTGGGGGTAGCGAGCAGTAGTGTACGGTGTTTAGCGATTATTTCCTCGCTTAACGCAAGCCGTTGCCACCCGTCCTCACGCTCAAGCACACCAAGCGGCGCAACCGCTGGCGCCCTATTAAGCTGTAGTTCTTTTACAGGTACCCGCACGAAATCATCAGCTTGACGTTCTTGCCAACCTGCGAACAGCATAGCAGCAAGCTCTTTTGGTGTTTTATCTATAAATGGTGTAGGGTCGTAGCGCAAGTCATAGACAACAACCGCACCGTTACGCCCGGTGGTGAGTGGAAATGCTACCGTACCTTTATGGTACTGTGCTTCATAGCGCCCGCTTACGTAGACAAATGGAGTCTTGTCATCAAGGTTTACCAGTTCGGCAACGTGACGCTTGTCTTTGTATTTAAACAAGTGCTGGTACAACTGGGGCTGTTTTTCCTTGATAAGCTTGGTTACCGCAATAAGCGCCTCGACATCGCTTAGTGCATCATGTGCTTTAAAGTGGTCTATACCGTTGAGCTTCGTAAGAAGTTCAAGCCGATTCGTTTCTTTCCCATCAACAATCGGCCACTCGATACCAGCTGGGCGCAGCGCACGGGTCATACGCACAACGTCAAGCATATCCCAACGACTACGGCCATCACGCCACGCCCACTCGTACGGATCGTTAAACGTGCGCCAAAAGAGCGCCCGAATAAATTCATCGTCAAACCGAATATTATTGAAGCCCACCACAATCGTATCTTCGGTAAATACTTCGTTTACAAGTATTCTGGCGAACTCGGCCTCGGTGTACCCCTCGGCTTGGGTTTGCTGAGGAGTGATACCCGTTACCATAAGTGCATCGGGGCTTGGGAGCGTATCGTCGTTTAGTTTTACAAGAATATTATACGGCTCACCGATTGGTTCAAAATCAAGCGTTGTTCGCTGCCCAGCAAACTGCATTATGCGGTCCTGGCGTGGGTTTAAGCCGGAAGTTTCAAGGTCGTAAAAGAAAAATGTCTGTGGCATACCTATTATTATACGGGCAAATTATGAGATTGGTTTTAAACCAACTAAAAAACACTCGCTTTCGCGAGTGAAACAAACAAGCTGAAAAGGATACCCCCGACCGGGGTGGAAGAGGGTAGGCACTCTAGGCACCGTATCTCTTCCACCCCAGATAGGGTGTCAACTTCGCATGACGCGCAGGAGCTGTCGCGCGGTAACCCGCCTTACAGCCCGTGCAGTGCGAGAGGCATAACTGGCCTCTACAGAGGGGGGCGTATCAGCCCACAATAAGCATACAGAGCTCACAGCTAGGGTGTGAGGTGTGCCATTGGTTCCCTTAAAACGTCGCGAAGGCGCGGTACTGGATTACGCTACCCAGTACCGCTATTGTTTACGCTTCATCTTTCCCTTCATACAGCCATCTTTATCACCCAGTACGGATTCGCTCCGTGAGGCGATGTTTGATTCCAACCAACTAGGGCGGATGCATGCGTTCCTTTCCAGCTTGTCCAGGTGCGTACTCGACGTCGCGTCATTGCGGCATCGATTACGATTTTTTAATTATAGCAAATTATTGACTATTTGTCAATATATATTTTTGGCACTTATCCCCTTGAAGCAAGTAAACGACCTACATCATAGTCCAGACGCCACAGCCGCTAGTTTTTAGGGCTCTATCCGATGCTAGAATTTCTATCGTCGCTGGTCCTATAGTTATTTCATTATCAATAATGTTTGAATCACCAGTAAATGATGATAGCCGTGCATAATAGCAAGACTTACCTATACCTTCTGTCTTATATATTCCCGGTTTAATATCAACACCAACCTCATAGATACCGTCTGAAAAGCTTGTGTATGGCTTTGTATTCTTATCTTCATTTTCAATTGGCACGGCGACGGGTGCTGGGAGTGGTTCAGACACTACCTTCAAGTCAGAGGTGTATCCATTGTTTGATGACGTAGCACTGCTTGTATCACTATTTCCACCTGGCTGGCGTAGAAGGTACCCAGTAGAACCGCCAATAATCAGTGACACGATACTCACAGTAACTAGAATAACTATATTTCGTTTCATATTCTCTCTTCTTGTTAGTAATAAAAAAGGACAGCCATTGCTGGCTGTCTAGACCCACAACAAGGTTTTATCCTTATTGAATACGCAAATGGCTGCCCATTTTCAGGATAAAAAAATGGCCTCATTGTGGTTCTAGACTCTTTAAGTATAACGAATTAGGATTTTTTCATACAAAATCTATGGATTGACCACTATAAGCTTATGGTTGACGAGTGCACTAATACCAGGTAGTATAATACTGTGGCGTCGACCCGAGGGGTCCATGGCCACACCTTGAAATCTTTACGGCTTAAATTTCCAGAGATCCATATGCGAAGTTCGCATATCAATAGTGAGGTCACTCAGACCAGATCGTTCCTTGATATGATCAAGTACAGACAATTTAGCTAAACCGGCCCCTTTTATGAGGCCGTTTTTTAATTTATAATCATAAGCCACTGCTCCAATCAACAAATCTGTCAACTGAATAAGTTCAACGCCTTTTGAGTAGACACGAGTAACTCCGAGTGCTGCGTTGCGTTTCAACTTTGCATTAACCTTTTTCTTGATAGTACGCTCAAATACAAAACCATCAGGGGTACTTAGATCATCCATAAGTAGAATGGCACCTTCATTCCTGCCTAGCTTAGCGCAAATCTGCATAGCCGCTAGTGACGTGTATGCTGAGTAAAGGTCGCTTTTAAAGTGTTTTTTAAGATTAAGATCACTCTTGTAAAATATATAACTGCTAAATGTTGCTTTGTCGTAATCAAAAAATAAGTCTAAGAATTGATTCATGACTGGAGCATTCTTCGTATATATGTCATGCCACTTTAGTTCATCGTAAAAGCCTAACTTATCGCGTAAAGATTTCATCTTTAAGTACAATTCTTCTGGTTTTTTGATCTTGATCATACCGACGCCGAAGTATTTGTCGCGAGGAGAATTGAGTAACCCTGTTTCATCAAAAAAGCAGAATACAGGATTGATTATTTGATTGGTTCTTTCCTCGCTCATGAAGATATTATATCAACTATTAGCGTATCGCACTATAAGGTGTTGATTATACCTTAAATTGTAACTATATTAAGTTATAATAAAAACAGTGAAAAATAATACTCCAACAAAAAAACAGTTCTTCACAAATCTTAAGAAGGCAGCGAAAAAGAAACCTATTGTTTCCGCCCCAAAGAAGAAACCCTCGGCAAAGTAACATCTGCTAATAGATACCAGAATAATACAGGGTACTTCCTGTGATTGTATCGCCATGCAAACTCATTAGCATACAATTGTAGGTACCCTGGCTCTACGTGCCTATAGACACCTTTTATGCCACGTTTGATATGCGACCATACATTCTCGATGTTCTGAGTATAGCTATCCTCAGTATAATACTGACCGATACCGTGATTGGTAGTGCGATGCTCATACCCGAAACTAGGTAGCCTTTTATATGCTTGCCATCCGTCGCTATGAATAATTGTATTGGGTGCTACATTCGCCCGGATAAGTGGCTGTAATACGCGTACACCCGAAGACTTAACGTGCCATATTTTTACGTTTCCACCTCGTTGTACTGCCCCAAAAAGAATCTCTCCTGTTCGTCGAGCGTCGTGACCATACCGTTTCTGTGCAGAAGATCGCTTAAAGCTGTTCGCATGAACATACGTCTCGTCGACCTCTACTTCAGTTACTAATTGTTCATCGGGCATATCCATCATATACCGTATTTGGTGCATCATACGCCAGGCTGTTTTATATGTAACGCCAAGCTCTCGTTCAATCTGGCGTGCGCTCGTACCAGACTTATTGCTACTCATAATGTAGATAGCATGGAACCAGTCTGTAAGTGATGTGCGAGACCTATAGAAGATTGTCCCTACGAGCGGATAAAAGTGATTGCCGCATTTTGAGCAAACATAAGAACGGCGACCCGAAACTCTATAATGTTTCGTCGCACATTTACATTTAGGGCAGGTTATTCCATCTGGGTACAAATACTGTACCAGCCATTCAAGACACGCAGCGTCATCAGGAAAATCTGCCGTTAGTTGTTTAACGGTATATTTCATAAGTCTAGACAGCTTATTTTGTATTATTATAACATTTTTCATTTATTTAAGCAAATGTACTATGGACATCATTAATAACCTTCTGCTAAAATAAGGGCAGAAGTCAGCCATAGGCTGCTTATAGAACCCCCGATGTTGAGGGGTTTTATTTTTGCCTTTTGGCCAGCCGAGTGATAATACCTAATACTGATGTTGCTAATACTAGTATCACTCGGCAAGTACGAAGCAAAAGCCAATGATAATTCTATATACAAAAAGACACCCTATGGGTGCCAAAAACAAAATTAATAGCAATCACCATTGGTGGTATAACGCAAAGCGAATGTCAACAATTCTAGTTCTACGTCAACCAAACGCTTGCTTTGCTATATACATTTTACCATAAGGAGTAATCACGTCACTTGCTTCATGGGGATAAGTGCCATATTTTTATTATTGTTCTACTAGGGTAAATTCTTGGGAACCAATGCGGATAATTGAATCTCCCTCTGCCCCATCACGAATGAGCGCATGGGTTATCCCCATTTTTTTCATAATATCTCGTAACCTATTAAGGCCTTCGTAAGAGTCAAAATGAGTACGACGGGCAAACTTTTCAATTTTATGCCCGGTTACAATAAACACCTTACCACCCTCACCTTCAACCTTATGGATATGCCATGATAGCGCTTTTGCTTCCTGACCAAGCGATATTACTGCCATCCCGGTTTCCTCGGCTTCTTGTTGCGCAGCTTCTTCCTGACGCACCACCTCTACCTTAGCCCTTAATGCACGAAGCACGTCAACAAGACCCGTATGAGCCTGTGAAGAAATCGCAAACACCGGTGCATCACCTGCAACTTTTTTAAGCTCGTCTAGTTGCATAGCAATAAGATCGGCATCGAGGCCTTCGGTTTTTGTAAGCGCGATAACCTCTGGACGAGTTGCCAGGTCGTCGCTGTATGCAGTAAGTTCGTTTCTAATGGTAGTGTAGGCTGCGGAGATATCATTGCTATAGGCGTCAATAAGGTGAAGTATAACCGCCGTGCGTTCAACATGTCGCAAAAAAGCATCACCCAGCCCCTTCCCTTGGCTCGCACCTTCAATAAGACCGGGGATATCAGCAATAAGAAGGCTCCCATCATCAATATCAGCCACGCCTAGGTTAGGGGTGAGTGTTGTAAACGCGTAATCGGCAATTTCAGGACGTGCATTAGAGACTACGCTTAGAAAAGTGGACTTACCGGCGTTAGGAAACCCCACAAGGCCTACATCAGCAAGTAATTTAAGCTCTAGCTCGGCCTCAAACGCATCACCGGGTTCACCTTTTTCAGCAACCTTTGGTGCTTGACGCACCGAGGACTTGAAGTGCGCATTGCCAAAGCCGCCATCGCCGCCCTTTGCTACCACTACCTCTTGGCCATTTTCAGTAAAATCAGCAATGACAACCCCCTCTTTTTTCACAAGAGTGCCTACCGGGACCTTGACGTACGTAGGCGCACCCGATTTACCATGACGATCACGTTTTGCGCCCGCTTGCCCAGGTTGGCCTTTTAATTCAGGTTTATAGCGAAAATCAATTAGTGTATTCAGGTTTTCGGTTGCAACAAAGATAATATCACCGCCGCGTCCACCATCGCCGCCATCAGGGCCGCCTTTATCAACATAAATCTCATGCCGAAAACTAACGGCGCCATCACCGCCGCGTCCAGCTTGAACCGTAACTTTAGCGGTATCGACAAACATATAGCTCTATTATACCACATTCACCCCTGTTCTCATAACAAATAGTCGCCTAGCTAGAGGGTGGGTTATGTAGCTAGCGTGCTATCTCTCGCAGGACATCATCTATTTTCGAACCGTACACTATAAGTTCGTACCCAAGTGACACATCACCAATAGCAGTATCATTTAAGCCTAACTGCTCTGCTGCAGTCTCAAACTCAACCATAACGCTACAGTCAGCTGGCTCCGAACGAATATTAACCGTGTCGCGCTCTACTGTACACCCTTCTATATAGTTAATGTCTGATGTAACATAAAGGTTATCTTCAGACCTCATCAAAGGTAACACCCCCTCAAGAAGATTCTTTAAATCTTCAGCTGGATAAGAAACAGTGACATTACCCCCATTTGCTTCTTGAGCAGTTACTGCAGGAGGGGTAATCATAATCTCTACGCCCGTATAGCAAGTCCATTCGCAGTTAGCGGCGTATACAGATACTGTAGACCGATACTGCAAGCCAAGATCGTCAACCTTTTGCTGGATTCCCGGTACCGTCTTTTGAATAGCCTCTTTGTCACCAGTAAGGCTCGTGAAGCCGCTCGGAAGCACGTTCCCTATGGATACAACCGCGCTAACCATAAGAAAGAGCACAAATACAAACTGAAGAAAAAGCAACGCCCCACCTACCCAAATACCCGTTAATGCTAAAGAGTCTTTCACTCCTTGTTTTTTGGCTTTCCTATAAGCAACACTAGCAATAATTACCCCTGCTACAGGGAATAGTACGGCGAAAATCATACCTATTGTGCTGAGGGTTTTATCTAAACGAGGTGGGTTGGGCAAGGCCTCCGGAGTTGGCATTTGATTCTGTTCGGGCTGCGAGGGATACATACGATAATAATATCATACCCTAACCAAAAAACCGCAAGGCTTTTACTCCTTGCGGTTTTGATTAACGACTACTATTAGTGAATATAACGGTATACGGCAGCTTGTCCAGCAGAGATAGTACGGTTATTCACAATGTTAAATCCACCATACGCAGCGTTATTCATTTCGCTAACAACAATCGAGCCGTCGGCGTTGACCGA
>CEPH01086123.1_pt1 | contig 12691 bp, 2 predicted proteins | sample 530571 | NCBI WGS metagenome assembly CEPH01 (sample SAMEA2620413, study PRJEB7988) | marine metagenome | biome: marine biome (ENVO:00000447); feature: surface water layer (ENVO:00002042); material: "saline water (ENVO:00002010), including plankton (ENVO:xxxxxxxx)" | depth 5 m | reverse complement strand
CTGCAGGTTGAGAGCTTACGGTCTAGTCCTCCAAGAAGGGAGGAGGTTTTCAATAGCCCTGGAGCCAAGGGTGCGCATAACACCCCCGTCTATTCCAAGATTTATGCGATTGGGGAAAACGCTACGGGAGAATGGTCTGGCTATTCGGGCTCCTTTTGTGTTGCTTATAGAACGTGGCACCCACAAACACCCCACCTCGCGGGGTTTTGTATGCCCTTGGGTATAGGCGTTGGAAACTTCAAAGTGCTTGGGTCAACATTTAATAGATATCAGAACACGGCGCCAGTGGCGGACGACGCATTAATAGATGTCAACTTTTCAACAGGCGGGTATGGGAAAGTGGCGGTGCCCACTAATTTTTCTACACCAGACGACCCCTGGAACTGGTTGATTGTTCAGCCTGGCGCGGGTTGGCATTTCAATAAAGACAACATTACGGCAGATGGAGAGGACAGGAAGCACCTTAGGGGATTTGTAACTCCGTCTCCAGGCAGATACTTTTTTGTCAAAAATGGAGAATATGCTGGGTCTAGGGTTTTCATAGAGGGTAGCCAGCACCGGGATGGAATAGAGGTTGCCTTCGGACCACCCACAGACCCTTTCCTTGGTCAAACGGTAATTGTGGGCGGCAATGGGCAGTCCGCCCCATTTGTAGGACCTAATGGCGAGAACAATCTTGTTGGGTTCGTCGCGAATTATGACGGTTCTCAATGGAACTTTGCTCGTCAGAGGACAAGATTTATTCCTGATGGCCGCGCAGTGGTGATTGTGGGCGACTCACCTAACGATACGGATGCGTTTGCTGGTAACGAGAACAGGTTTGCGCTGCTACAGTCTGGCTCTCTCGCGGGTGTAGATATTAGCAGCATCGCCGGAATGAGGCTGATGAAAGACCATGTTGGGTTTTGGACTAAGTTTGCTGATCCAGGCGAAGTTGTTGCGATTGTTTCTAATGTTATGTTGGGGCCTGAGCCACTTAGAAATAGTGGGGGACAAAACAGGGATCCAGTTGAGGGGAGGGTAAGGTCTCAGGCTTCAGACATACCGCCAGGCGGACCGTTGGTTCATATGGACGGAGTGTGGGTAGAAGACGAGGACACCGGCAGGTTTCTGAGTCACTCTGGAGAGATCGCTACCTACAGTGAGCAAGACGACTCTTGGTCGTTTAGGCTCCCGCCAGATAAATATTATGCAAAGGATAATGCTGGCGACACGTATGTCTTTTCTTTGGCGAGCAGGTCTTGGACAAAGGTAGAAGACCCAGAATCTCTTCCAGCCTTTGTTCTGGCAAAAACAACCAAAGCCAGAGAGACCATTTCAAACACGTCTATGACAAAATCTAAAGACGGCAGGGTGTTCTTTGCGGTTGCATATACAGACTTCTCCGAAACGGTCAACATAAACCCCTTAACGAATTATTGGATACAAGATGATATCCTTGGAAAGGATGGGACACAGCACTCGACGTATGCGTCCGACTTCTCGTACCCGTTTGTGCTTGAGGATCAAAGGAAGATTTTCGTTAGCTATGCTTCAAGAAGGATGGAGGTATACGAAACCACTGACGGACAGTCATCGGGACTGATTGACGGGTGGATAAATTCAGTAAACATTGAGGACTCGGAAGCAATATCAACCAACGTCGCTTCGCATGACGGTGTTCTTTCTTATAATGTTGCCAAGGGCGGGATTGTCGGCTCTCATGAGAAGCTTCCTTACGGACCAAGCGTTATAGAGCCATGTATAGTGATAAGACCAGACGGAATGCTGCAGGTCTATGGAGCGTCTCACAATTGGCTGCCGCCGCAGTATGAGGGGCTACATAATGACTCAAAACTGAACGACGGGTACATTTCATCTATTCCAGGCACGGCATATCGATCTGGTCAAGCAATGCATGCGGCGGTCATAAACGGAATGGCGTCTGCAACGATTGACATTGAAGGTGACAGCCACAGACTTGATCCGTCCGTCAACACGTCTTGTTCTCGAAACGTTGTCGCCCCAGGCGACCTTGTGTATGACGATCAGTTTACCTCTTCGGCTCTTGCTGTAAGCACCAATGGGCTTGCGGACGACGCAGAAGACGACTCCTCGAGCCCTTTGCTTAAAAGAAGATCTCACGCAAGGAAGCTGGACACAAGAAGAGCCACTGCGGCATTCCTGGCTAACCCTATAGCGGGAGGATTTGGCTGTGGGCTTGTTACACCAGGGCTTGTGTCGATAGTCTCTCCGAACGGGATTACATACAACATGGCCTTTATGTGGGGCGTTTATCCAAAGAGACCGTCAATATCCGTGGATTCAACTAAAACAGTATCGAGGTACGAGGTTCCAGGGCAACCCGTCGCTGGAGAAAGCGTTCTTTCGGTGGGCAGGGTCGAAAAGGTTTCACCCGACAGGTTCGGCGGAATAGATTTTGTGGCTATAAGTGTTTGCTATACGCCCCCGCCCGTTCTCAAGGTTGGAGACGTCTTTCTTGTCAAGGAAGATGGGCCTCCGAGGGCCGCTTCGTTTTTCACTAGAGAGACTGCATCTGGACCGTTTGAAGGAAAAGCAAACAATCTCGCGTGTTATGAACCCCAGCCTGACGGCACCTTGGGCTTTACGTTCAGGAGCAGGTTTCCCGCCAACTCGAAGCTTCTGGTGTTGGAAGAGGGGCGAGACGGAGTCTATACAGCAATAATATCATCGAGCACATCTGGATCCAACATTGAGTCATGGGACAGGGGACTAACGGGAGAATCAACTGTCCGTGCGAACGTGAGTTGGTCGTCTGGAGAGGCCACTGTTGATAATAATGCAGCAATGGCGACTATACATGTTGTCAGTGCCACTTTTAGTCCAGTTGATGGACAAACGTATATAAAATATAGCAACGACAGCACAGGCGTTGGTCGGCACCTCGTGGGCAAAGGTCTTTTTAAAACCATTGGGAATGTACTTGATGAGATAAGGATTGTTCTCAGGCGTGACAGGATGATTGTTGTTGGTGGTGGAGGGACGGGAAGAAATATGCCCGTTTCGGGTGATGTTCTCACGGTTTTTGGCAGGGTTTGGACGATAACCTCAAGCACTCTCTATAACAGCGGAATACACGACGACCTGCGTGTTGGGGATTACTTCGTCAAGGACCTTCAGAAATACTATATTTCTGAAAGACCCATCGCAAGCAACGTTTTAAAGGTTTATGACTCGCATCATGACGTAGGTGACGCTCCAGAATTAGAGTCTGGAACAAACATAAATATCATAGATCCGGGTGGGAACGATGTGTATGATTCAAACGCCATGGTTCAGAGCGTCTACTGGCACTCCGACAACAGCGGAAAACTGCCCAGACGTCCCGCAAACCAGTTTGCCGGTTTTATAGGCGGATATAGTGGACTAGATGCCATATCTACTGACTCTGGCGTTTCGGTGGTGTCGTCAAAGATATACCAACAAACCTATGGAAACGGGTCTGTTAGCACAATCCTAATGCTCCCTGGTGGCGGAAGTCTCAACATGGCCGCCGCGTGGCCGGCGGGATTTACGGCAAACAAAAGGCTTGTCGTTTATAGGGGCGAAGACTTCTTGTTTTACTGCATCATAAGAAGCGTTGGAATCGGTAACTACAGCATGACCGTAACATTGCTTGACTATGAAAACACTTCACCGAGGTCGTTGTCACCGTCCCCAACCGACACAACAATGAAGGTTTTTGAGGCGGACACGACGTCGCCGTTTCCAAAGATACTGTCTGGTGGTGACAGCGCTACCTGTGGAGGGTTTGATGTTTTAGAGTATTCTGGCGGGGACAGAAGGTTCCTTAGGTCAATATCTCAGTACTCTCAGAAAGATGCAGGGGGCGTAGAGTTCGGGTTTCGTCCAGCTGACACTTCGTCAATCACGGAAAATAGGACTTTTTATTGGCACCCGATCAAAGAGAATCTTGGAAGAACAGACTCTGCCTCTAGCGTTGGCGGGAATCTTCATTGGGAGGAAACCGCACTGGCTTCAGACACGTTCCTACATCAAAGCAACATCTCTCACGCCGAATCTACGTCCTTAGATGTCTTGAATAGAAGGTTTAGGCTAATTGGAGGCAGGTATTACGGCATCAACTGGTTTGGTGACGTTTCGCCAACGGCGGCAGGTATGACTGTTTTTGCTGGGCAGGATGCCCATCTTTCTGTAATTAACGCTGGATCGACGATGTCTGGTGAAGTGTTCTCAAGAACAGCAACAGGGCTGCGTCAGCGCAGAAACGTACTTGCGGCCGGAAGCGGATTCCACGTCTCAAAGGTCAGGGAGAATCTTGGAGCCTACGAATCTCAGGCAGTTTTAGCCGAGCCGTTCGCAAACTGGCTGTCTCCTGTTGACGCGGTCTTCATAAATGACCCCTCAACACTTAACGCTTCTAATGGCTTTAGGGTAATTGTTGGCAACAGTCCCACTGGAGCGTTCTCGGGGCACGCGGGTGAGATTGCTAACTATGATGGCAGCTCATGGTCTTTTACCTCACCCTCTGTGGATGACGCAGTAGATCTTTTAGAGATACCTTCAGGTGAAGACGAATTTAAATCTTATGTTTATGAAGGGTCGTCTTGGCGAGAAACGGTAAGAGAGTCCGCAATCCAGATCTTCGACACCTTACTTTATGACGACAATGGAACGCAGCGAGTTGCCACGGTTCGCACCCCACCAACAAGAAGGCAGGGCTACAGACCTTGGAGACCAGGCTACTTTAATTCTGCGGTCGTAGAGGAACTGACAGAAGACGATCCTCGTTATTCTGAAAATCTTTTCGGCACGATGGAATTGATTAGAATTAGGCTTACGGCAACGCACGACGGCATGAGTGACAAAAACATAAGGACGTCGGATGCCATCAGGCTTGTTTCGGGCGGAAAGTTTTATGAGATTGAGTATGCCCGAATGGACGGCTCTGAAATAATTCTATACACCAGAAGGTTCACTGAGGCGTTAGGAACGTCCCCGCTGCCGCCCCCATGGAACGGTTTAGTGCAGTCACAATTTCTCACCTTAGATCCACCTCTTGGCGCTGTGGCAAGCCCGTCTAACATAGAAATACGGCACACCGTTGTTCTAGATTTTGGCTTCGGGGTGGAGATTCCGTATGACATCGAATCAAACAGGACCATGCTGATGAATTTCCATACGCCTGTTGCAGACACATTAATAAGTGCAGGCAGGTTGGCACTGGACCCTACTCAGCTTTCCCCCTCAGATCTCAACAACAAACACATTTCACCACGTTTGCCGTCAGGGTCATCGTCGGGCAATCTTTATGAGGTTCAGTATGTGGAGCAATCAGTTTCGGAAGCGCATATTGACGTATCGAACTGTCTTGAAAGCGTAAACAGCGCAACACGAGTGACGACCTTCTCTGCGTTCAGGGCTTCAGGTATACCGAACGCTCCAGGCGGAATATTTTTCGGCGACTGGAACTACACGTTCACGAGATCCAGCACAAGCTATGACGCCAACACTGGAATCACGGTAATTGACGGGGTGTCTACAACGAGCGAAGGCTTCTGGTCGTACTTATCTTCAAGTCCGCAGAAATATATAACCGGAACGGACTCTCACGGAGACGCTTTTACATACAAGGTAGAATCTGCCACCGAGTCTAGTCAAAAAATAGAAGTGTCGGGAAGTTCAGCGGCAACCATGTCTCAACATTTGTCGGTCCACACACTAGAAAGTGGGGGCACCTTTTGGGGGGACACCAAGCTGAACTCTTACAACGGGACCTTGCCGTTCACGATGTTGACAATTTCTTATATTGCGAGCGAAGACGCACTAGAAGCCTCCTTTATAATGGATGATCCAAACTATGATGGAATGGCCTCTCGTCAAAATAAGCTTTATGACGATGCATCATATATTGTCGGGGTGAATACTATCGCCACAAACGGCAGCAGGCTTACTGATGAACAGCCAGGCTTCATGTATGATATTTATTCGTCGGTCTCTTCTGCCCCCGTTGCGGCGATTGCTCAGAAAAACGGCGGATCTGCTTTTACATTAACGAAAGACTCATACTCAATAGCCTCCATTGGCACCGGGGTAGATTTCGATGGCATACATATGGGCAACCGTCTGCCGTTTCCATACGGATTTGGATGCGCCCCAGTTCACGATTCGCTAAAACAAACGCATCATGCAGACCCTTTTGCGGGGGGCTTTAGAGTAATCTTTGCCCCCATCAACACAAACTCTGAGGTGTCTGGAGGGGTGGCTGACGAAAATGGGGTTGTTTCACCCTTATCGTCAAACATATTCTTTTCTATGCTTCTGCACGGGTCTTCTTGGAATGGATATGCGGGCAACAGGTCTAGTGATGGTGTTGCAGGGGTTCTGTTAAGGGCCAAATTAATTACTCACTCTGCGCACAAAGAGGTCGTGTTAGAGGTTGTTGATGCAGCACAGGAACTGAAAGCCTTTAAGGTTTCAAATGGGTCTGTAGTTAGCAATGATGCCGCAGAGGTTCTGGGTAAGGCATCGATAAAGTTCGATGGTCTTCAGGATCTAAATTTCGTAGAGTGCCTTGTTGGGATGGAGTCCTCTGTTAGCGTATCAAGCCCAGACGAGGCGCCGACTGCGTCGATTGTTCACGCCTTCGCGAGGCCCGTTGACGCTGAAGGCAAATCTAACAGAAGTTTTAGTACGATTTGTAACTATAGAAGGCTTCAGCATGGGAGAAGGTTTGCAAGCAACCCCTTTAACTTCGCAGACCCGTCTGTAGAGGAAGTGCAGGAGAATATTCTTAATGGCGTCTTTAACAGCGGGAACGAGCATTTTATGTTCGGCGTGTCCGCTAAAGGCGTCAGAAGGTGGGCATACGGCTTGAGCGAGACCCCTTCTGCAAGCGGAATCTCCATGGTCGTCAAGCAGGTCAGCGTCCACAGACCGGGCAACGCCCTTTCGGGGTCGGGGCTCATAGCATTAAACTCAGACCTTGAGAGAAATATTGAAACAATATCGGCACCCATGTTCGATAAGGCGGCATACGGGACGCAGTTCACAGAGTTAAAGCCAATACAGGTTGCGTCCGCCTCTGACACTAACTTTGCTGTTGGTGATGTCTTTACAAGGGGAGCAAGCAGCGGGCTCGAGCAGTGCGGCATCAACCCGTCCTCAATACTGAGCGACGATGATACGTCTTGCTCGCCCATGTCTTTTCCTCAATTTTTGGGAACGTTTGGAGATGAGCTCATCTTAACTGACGCAGGGGTCTTGAATCCAAACAGGGGCGCCATGTGTAAATCTATGCCCCAGGAGATATCGTCGGGGATTAGCGTATCATGGAGGGGCAACTCAGCAACAAGATCATCGTATGCGCTCTCCACGTATTATGATTATTCTTTCAAGAATGCGTTTGAACAGAGTCTTTCCAAAGTTTGGGCGACAGGCACGAGTCCTGAAAATGACTCTCTCAATGGTAATTATTATTCTGGAAAGTCTGCAGGAAGATCATATAAGTCTAATTGCAAGCTGTACACCGTGCCCTCGATTCAGATTGTTTTAGACTCGCAGGGAGATCACGGAGATGCGGCTTCTGGTGACCTTGTGATAGATGTTGAACACCAACTTCGCTCCGAATCCAATTTCGTGCCAGATGGCGTTGCGGTGTTTGGTCGAAATTGGGGTAACTGCACGTTTGAATTCTGCGATTATGATTCGTTTGACAATTCTCTTGGCAGTTATAGGAGATATGAGGTTGGACAGCCGGGAGACAGTTGGGCGTATGATCCAACCTCATCAGTGCTGACCGCTGACCCTGAGCGATATTCTCACCTTTGGGCGTGGACAAACAGGAGTGACACACGTCCAACTGCATCAATAACGCCTATCGCAAGCGGGTCTGGTAACAGTAAGGTTTGTTTTGGAGATAGGACTTTTTCTTATAACGCGGACACAACAAACGCAGCGGTTGCCGATCAAAACACCCCCTGGATTCCTCATCAGTTTAGGAGTACGGACAACGGTGCGAAGTTTTATCTTCAGGTGCTGTGCAGAAGGGTTGAAAGCGGAAGCTTTGCAAAAACAAGCAATAAGCTTGTTTTTAAGATTATAGACAATACAGCAGACACGTTGATATTGGACACCAACCCTTTGAAGTGCTTGGACGCCGAGCCCAGCACGGAATCGTCATCTGGTGCATCGTCTATGCCTTGGCACACCGTGTCTATATATTCAGACAGGTTTGCTCTTCAGCTTTACAACTATCAAAACACCACAACGGGCAGCTCGACAACCCAGTCTAAGCCTACTTCTTATACGGGGGCGGGCGGCAGTTATGCTCAGAGCCATCATCGACCAGGCGTCGGGTTTAGGTACATGAGAATAACGATCTGCGGCGCAACTCGGTTAAGCCAGGCTGAGTCTAGCCACAAGCTTGGCAGAATTGTTCTTGGCAAGGTTAAGAGCCTTGCTGGACCTGATTTCGACTGGGGTTGGTCTAGAAAGGAACAGTCGGGAACGAACATTACCACGTTCAATGGCGGACAAAGAATTGCAAGAAAGGTGCATGAGCCCAGAAGGGTTTTTGATGTGTCGCATGCGCCGTTGATGCCAAAGCATACGGTGAGAAACGGTCAGTCTGTTTGGGAGTCTACATCGAGAGGTTTTGGCTCTGGCACTGGCGAGTTTTACAGTCAGTCCACCAGAACGTGGAACGAGGTTCTTGAGATGCTTCGGTCTCTTGGGTTTGGGGCGGTTCAGGCGGCGCTTGTTTTTGACGATGCTTCTAATGCGGTTGCCAGCCATGGCAGCGACAGATCCTGGCAGTCTAACCCGGCCAACTCTTATGATGAGATAAGCTATGTAACGGTCCCGTCTGAGCCATCAAATCTCATGTTGGTGAGAATGACGTCTGTGGGCGAGATTTCTCACGAGGGATATGTTTGTCGCGATGTAGTTGTGGAAAACGGTTCTTTTAAACACAGTAACGGAACAGGGCCATCAGCGGTTTTGGGTTCTGTGACGGAGCGACCTTCGCCAGCAATAAAAATTGCAAGCATTGTGTTTGAGGAGGAGTTGTGATGGCTAGTTGGTATAGCAAAATAAGGACCAGTTCTAAATCAGCGTCGCTAAACAGGTCTTGGGCAAGCAATGTTGTGTCTGGGGCGGGATCTTCTTCTAGGTTGGGTGGCGTAATAGTTTCTGATGGATCTGGAACGGCGGAGCCTGCCAAAATCACTGTAAATATCACAGCTTCTCAGTCTCCATACTCTGTTCCCAACTTTGCCAACATGATCTTATCTGTGGACTCATCCTCGGGCGCGGTTACAATTAACTTGCCGGACATAAGCACTGTGGCATCAGGCTCCACGCTATTCATAAAGGACTCACTTGGACAGTCTCCCGTAAACAATATCACGGTGGCTCCAAGTTCGGGGACCATTGAGGGCTTGAGCTCTGTTGTCTTGGACAACGCCTATTCTGGCATATTTATTTATTCTGACGGGAGCAGGTGGCTCTCTAATTAAATTTGCCCTGAGGACAACCCTTAGGGCCCAAGCCTTAAGGAGAGAAAGATGGCCCAAGGGTTATTTCTTCACAAGTATGATACAAAAGCCAAGCTGTACAGTGTTACAGAGTCTGGCGGATTAACAAACGACGACAACAAGCTTGCCAATGAAGCCAGAGTAAAGGCTCTGGCTTTAGTAAAGGCGAGCAACCTGTCTGACCTGGCTGACGCAGCCACCGCCAGAACAAATCTTGGTGTTGCCATCGGCAGTGATGTTCAGGCGCATGATGCGGAACTTGACGCTCTTGCAGCGCTGACAAGTGCGGCTGACAAGGGTATTCAGTTTACTGGGTCAGGCAGTGCCGCAACTTACGATCTTACCGCTGCTGGCAAAGCGCTTCTTGACGACGCAGATGCTGCTGCTCAACGTGTTACGATGGGTGTAGAAATCGGTGTTGATGTTCAGGCATATGATCCACAGCTTGCTGACATCGCGGGGCTTTCTCCAACAGACGCCAGCTTTATTGTCGGCGATGGTTCAAATTTCGTCTTAGAGTCAGGCGCCACGGCACGAAGCTCTTTAGGCTTGGGCTCAATGGCTACGCAAAACAGTGGCAGCGTTTCTATTTCAGGTGGTGCCATCGCTGGCATTACAGACCTCGCGGTTGCAGACGGTGGTACAGGCGCAAGTTCTGCAGCGGACGCCAGAACCAATTTAGGTCTCGCCATCGGGTCTGACGTTCAGGCGTATGACGATCAACTTGCTGACATCGCAGGACTCACACCAACTGATGGAAATATCATTATTGGTAACGGTACTAACTTTGTTCTTGAGAGCGGAGCAACGGCAAGAGCTTCACTTGGTTTGACAATCGGCACTAACGTTCAAGCGTTCGACGACCAATTGGCCGACATAGCTGCACTAAGCCTCTCTGACGGAGACTTCTTAGTCGGTGACGGCAGCGGCGCAATCGTCGCAGAGAGTGGTGCTACGGTAAGAACTTCCTTGGGGCTCGGTACTGGTGACAGTCCTGCTTTCACGAGCATTTCTCTTTCTGGTCAGTCTGCCGCCTTGGCGATGAACTCCCAGAAGATCACTGGTCTCGCAGACCCAACAGACGCACAAGACGCGGCAACGAAAGCCTATGTAGACGGCGTTAAGCAAGGTCTCGACATTAAGGAGTCGGTAAAGGTGGCGACGACCGCTTCGGGAACCCTTGCGAGCAGTTTCGCGAATGGGCAGACCGTAGACGGTGTAACTCTTGCGACAGGTGACAGGATCTTGATCAAGGATCAGAGCACTGCGAGCGAGAATGGTGTTTACACGGTAAACGCTTCGGGCGCTCCTACACGGGCGGCAGATTTCGATAGTGCAGCAGACGTAACGAGCGGCGCATTTCTCTTTGTGGAGCAGGGGTCTACGAACGCGGATTCGGGGTTTGTTCTGACAACCGACGGCGGCGCGGGCGGTCCTGATACAAGTAGCAGATACACAGGTTTCGACGCTTTGTTCGGCAGTGCTACGTCTATTGATCAGACCGGTCTAGCCCTTGATTCGACGACTTACACGACGACGTCCGCATCAATATCATTCACCACAGACGCATCATGCACCAGCATTGGTGACACAATCCCAGAAAACAGCATTCTGATTTTTGCGGATGCAAGCGGCGACACGATTGCCTATCGCATTAACGGTTTTACAATCCAAAACGGATTTCAAAGCGTGTCAACAGTATCTGGCTCGAACTTAATTTATGAGAGAGGACAAAGCACCGTCGAGACGATGAACTCGTCCGATGTGACGGCGATGAGTTTTAAGACTCAAACCCAAGTTGGTTTGAAAATGACGATCAACCAGACGGGTCTTACACATGAAACGACTTCAATATTTTTGGAAGGCGGATTTTCTTGGAACGGTGGATCAGTGCCGGCTGGTAAATATATCGAATTCACCGACAGTGGTAATAAACTATACTACAAGACCAGTAGCGCACTAGCTAACGGCGACGCGGCGATTTCCGTCGAAGCGGATGTTTCGAGTTCCGATGCTTCAACGTGGAATATTTTTCCAGGGCCCGGCGGTCCTTCTATGAACTTCTTCGATGCAGGATTGAGCGTTGTTACTCCAGGCACATCCGATCTCACGTTTACGCAGTTCAGCGGCGCGGGACAACTCACGGCGGGCGACGGTATCCAGAAGAGCGGCAACACCATCTCCGCAGACCTTAAGGCTAACGGTGGTGTTGTAATTGAGTCTTCAGAACTTGCTGTTGACCTTAGCGCTAGTTCAATCACAGGTACGCTTGCGGTTGGCGATGGTGGTACTGGCGCCACAAGCGCATCTGCTGCACGCACCGCTCTCGGTCTTGCCATTGGTAGTGACGTTCAGGCTTATGATGATCAGTTAGCAGATATCGCTGCTCTGAGCCCAACTGATGCTCACTTCATTGTTGGCGATGGCAGCAATTTTGTTTTGGAGTCTGGCGCAACAGCTCGTTCGTCTCTCGGTCTTGTTATTGGAACTGACGTTCAAGCTCACGATCCTCAGTTAGCAGACGTGGCCGGGTTAACCCCAGCAGATGGTGCATTTATCGTTGGTGATGGCAGCAACTTCGTTGCAGAGTCTGGGTCTACCGCGAGAAACTCTCTTGGTCTTAACAAGGGCAAGGCTTCAGACATGGGCGTTGACCTGAGTGGTGACGCGATTAAAACGGGTTCAACCATCGTTAGCCCTGTCAACTTCGCGGCCCTCCTTCCTCAATATGTATTTGACATGTCGAGTGAAACCGCGGCCAAAACCTTCACTTTGCCCTCGTCTGTTGGCGCAACAGCGGGCGCCATTGTGGGAATCAAGATCAAGGGTGATATGGGATCTGGTGCGAGCCTGGTTATCGCTGCACCCACAGCTTCTGGCGGCGGTGGTCAGGAGCAGATTGAGAACGCATCTGGCAAAGGTGCATCTTTGACGCTCGACGGTTCCTATCAGTCTGTGAAGTTAATGCTTGTTGAGGCTCATGACGACAGCAGCAGCGCAATTCACTGCTGGTCAGTAATCGACTAAGGAAAGGAGAAGGCGCCCGCCCTCGTCCATGAGGGCGGGTCTGCCTCGTTTTTTATGGATGCACTTTCTACAGCATTGCTAGATTTCGGCGCACTGGGCGTCATGGCCGCTGCGTTTTTCTACATGAACCAACAGCTTCAAAAGAG
>CEPH01173094.1_pt1 | contig 12724 bp, 21 predicted proteins | sample 530571 | NCBI WGS metagenome assembly CEPH01 (sample SAMEA2620413, study PRJEB7988) | marine metagenome | biome: marine biome (ENVO:00000447); feature: surface water layer (ENVO:00002042); material: "saline water (ENVO:00002010), including plankton (ENVO:xxxxxxxx)" | depth 5 m | reverse complement strand
TTTTTTTATGTTCCAGTTCCAGTAATTAATAATGCTTCACCGCCAGAAAATGCAGAATTAGAAATTATATTTCTTGATTTCCTTTGATTTGGAATACTTAATAATAGTGTGGCAGTAAAGGTTTGACCAACCGTAGCGGGAAGTCCTGAAACACTATCAAGAGTAATAATATCAGAACCAGTTGCGGTTATATCATTTGGAGTAGCAGTTATAGAATTTAGTGTTCCAGTTCCACCAGTTACAGTCAGTGTGGTTGTATCGGTAACATTAACAATTCCAGTGTTAAATGGAGTATAAGTACCGACCAGTCCGAATGTATTTGGAGTTATAGAACCACTATACGACCCTCCTGCACCATATTTGGCTCTATTAGTTACAATATTTATTGTAATTGCCTGAGTTGTATGGGTTGCGGTGAAATTATCAGAAGTAGCAATTGCATTCCCCGTTACTTGAAAATCTATTTTAATAGCAGTATAAAAAACAGTGTTACCCCCATCAAGAGGTGTAAATTCTTCCTCAATTAATGTTCTTCCAGTTTCAGTTACCCAAGATGGTAGCGTTAGTGCCACATCGGTATCAGCAGTATATTCTAACAAGGCATTAGGATAATAGAATACAGAATCATCAACAGTTGCACCCTCTTCGATTGTATATGTTTTGCTTGGTAAAGGATTTTCGGGGTTGTAAACATCAAACCCAGTAGTAGTTCCAAAAGAACCCGCATTTCCATTATTTACAAATGTCAATGTATTTGATTGGATATTGGTAGTTGGTATAGCAGGAGCATTTCCAGTAATAGTCCACCCACGAGATATTAAGTCATTATATGCCGTGCCACAAATTGCAATATCTGGCACCGCCCCCGTAGTTTGATTCGCATAGTTTAAACTTCCATTACTTGTTCCATAACTTTCAATTTCAACTATTATTTCAGATAATCCCGTATTGTTAGTGGGTTCCGAAGATGGCAAACTATTGTTACCTATATTAATTGTAGTTAGTGCATTACAATTACTTATAAAAATTCCATCTGCTTTTGCAGAACTTAATTGAAGAGTAGTCAAATCAGGCATACTATCTACTACAATATTTCCACCGCCATAACTTTGAGTTGTAAATGAAGCATCGATTTGAAAAGTTATACTCGCTATATTAACTAAATTTTTAAATTCTTTACCCCAACTAAAACTATTTATACTGCTTTGCCCAGAATCCAGTACGATGTCAAAGTTAGGAGCGGTTCCCGTTCTTGTAGCAGTATCAAAATCTATCCAGTTTTGATTGGAGAAAGTTATATCCTGAAAAGAAGTATTTATGTTATATGTTCCCGTACTTCCTCCATCTCCGCTAAAAAAATTATTTCCTCCTGAAAGTAGAGGTGTTAAAAATAATTTTAAGATTGCATCAGCCACTGTACTCATCCCCATTTGAATAGTACCAGTTTTCATTTGAAATGCTCTAACTACGGGTAAACCTTGACTAAGTTTAAAATTGTTTAGATTTCCTTGTAATCCGTATATTGTCTCTATTGGAGTGTTGCTATAATCTCCTGCTCTTCCAGTTATGCCCCATTCAAAATTTTCTATTGCCCTTGCTTGTTCATAATCTAATACTATCCCAACTTCTTGTTCTCCTACTGATTGTTCAGGAAAATTAAAATAGCCTCCATCATCATTTCGTGGTAATCCGTTAAATCCACCATCTCCAATACCAGTCAACCCAGTATTTAATTTTATATACTGTAATTCTATTAAATCAAAGTTTTTTAATGCACCAAGTGAAAAACTATAACTACCAAGCGTATAATAATAAGTAGAGGCACCCGCTAAATAAGGTGCATTTATTGAAGGAATATTACTTTGATTTACTGTCGGACTATTAATTGTCAAACCAGAAATTAGGATTTGAGGCTTAACAACGGATGATATTTCCCATTCATAAGGGGCTTGAGTGCCTATTATACAAGCATCAAAAACATCATATTGATTTAACGCTCCTCCACTTCCATCAAGTCCTATTTTTATTTGTGTTATGTCATTCGTAGCAGTAATATTAATTCCTAAATCCCTTCTTTTTCCTACAATTTGAGGGATGATTAATGATTGTGTTCCACCCGTAGTTACTGGAGTTATTACCCCATCGCTAACTTCATACTCACCAATTGGTGATGTAGTTACTGGGTCGCTAAAATTGTAAGTGCTGATTTGACATTCAACTGCAAAACCTAAATTTGCTATTACTCCTAAGTAAATATTTTCATTGGGTATGTAACCCGCATCAGATGTAATCCCCACTGCTCGTGTAATTCCTGCACCTTTTCCTACGATAGTCATTTGATGTGCTAACGAATTATTCCTAATATCAAGATTAGATTCTGGTGTTATAGCCCCTGCATATCCTAATTGAAGACCATAAAATATGCTAAAACCTAAAGCATCCATAAGTCTGGTTCCGTAACTAATAGTTGAATCTTCTCCAGTTTCACTTCCTTGACTCCATACTATACTTTGATTTTGAAAAGAAGGGTCAAACCTATCCGTGTATTTATATACTGTATAATTAAAAAGAAATGAAGGCATTTGACCATCAGGATAAACATTTGAATCAACTCTAATTAATAAATTATCAAATCCCACTTTTTCTCCTCTGTTATCAAACAATGGATATAAATCAGTTGGAACCAATGCTAATTGAGTTTTATCTGCGTAATTTAAAGAGTTTCCCAAACCTGAAAGTGCAAAATCAGTAGATTGTGGTAATGCACCTCCTGATGTTTGTTTGGCTTCTAAAATAACCGCAGTATTTTGACTTTGTATTCCTCCTATACCAAAAATAGAAACATCTACAAAACCTACATTAAGAATTAAATCAATATTTGAAACCCCACCAGTAGGTGTTGGCTCATATAAGCCACCAGTACCATTTGCTAAGGAATCAAAATTAAACAATTTTTGTCCGTTTCCGATGTTTGGATTATTAAATTGAAATGTATCACTTGGTAGGCTAACGGGTGATTTTGCTCTTATTATTACATCAACATTATTTTCAATTGCTACTTGAAAAAAATCACTATCCCAATTTTTCAAAGCCCTTGCATTGGTAATACCTAAACCAGAATTTTCTCCTTCAATGGTAACATTTAGAGTTTTATTTTTTGGTGGGTCATTAGTATAATATGGATAGCCACTATTTCCTTGACTTGTACCTTGTTCACCTAATAGAGTTCCTAAATTAAGATATTGTCCTGCTAAAAACTGAACTCTAAAATTTTCAGGTGTAATTAAACCGTTAAATATGCTTGTATAAAGAAATGGAATCTGATTTACATTTGTAAGATTATTTTCGTTGATACCCAGTTGAACATCCAACATTTGTGCTTGTCCAATGCCACCATTGACATATAATAAGTTTGCAGAGTTAATTGCACCTTGAAATGTCATAATTGAATCTAAATCCTCAACACTTTCAACTTGTATAGTTCTCTGAGTTATTAGATAGTTATTAGGTAAATTATTATTTTCACTTATAATAAAAATATCTACTGGATTTTGTCCTTCATCATTCGTAATTTTTAGTGTATCTCCAACAAAAGGATAGCAAAGCCCATAACCACTACCTAAGATGTTATTTACAAAATTGGGAATGTTGTCTATTGCATAGTCAAATATGCCTTGATATAATGTAGTAAACTCTAATTCTGTCTGTAAATTAATTGCTTGGGGATTAAAATAATTATAAGCATCGATTACGAATTGAGATGCTTGAAAGTTAGGTTGAATAGCAACTGTTAAATCACCATAAACATTCAAATCGTTTATTATCCATACTGTTGTATTGTCTTTTACATTAAATTCACCTATTAAAAGAGTATTTAACAAATCAACAACAGTTTGAGCATTTGTGATTTCACCATCAGGATTTTCAACCGTATAAGTAATTAAATCGTTATTTTCAACATTCCGTGCTTGAATTTGAACTGCTTCCTTATTGACAAAGGGTTCAGTAGATAAATCCCATTCATAAAGAGTTGTAGCATTTGCTTGTCCATTAGTAGAGTCTTGAACCCCACCCAGTAAACTAAAATTAGCCTCTCGGTCTAAATTGTTTTTTACCTGAATATTTATGTTTCCGCTTATACTTGCCATCAATCATCTTTTTTATATATTGTAGATTTAAAATCAGGCATTCTAATCTCGTTATAAGTCCAGTTATATTTTTTAAAATTGCTTTCGTGTAACTTGTTGTAATAGATAAAATCTACCAATTCAGTATATGTTTCGCACACAAAACCACTAAATTTGGTTGATATAGATGTAGGTTCTATAAATATGTTCTCAATTTCTTTGTCATCATTATAAATTACAATGAAATTACCTTCGTAATGTTTTAGTTTATTACTCACAATCTACTTCATTTAAGGAATTATTTAATCCATCGTTTGCTTTTTTAATATCTTCTCCTATTTCTTCATTATAATCATCAAAAAAGCCATAAGTCTCCATAAAATCTTTACTAAAAAATTCTTTTCCCTCTCTTAAAAAATCAGAACTCTCAAGTTGAACTGTATCAAAGTACAGATTTACACTCTCTTGAGGAAATAATTTAATATCAATTTTGATTCTACCATCAAAAATAATACTTTCTTTACTCAAATCTATGTTTTTGGAAGGTTGATATTGATTCGGGTCGGCAACATTTATTTGCTTATAGTTATTTAATTTACCATCTGAATCGTAAGCAGAAACAGTTATAGGTGCATTTATTTGTTCAATACTATTCGCTTTATAATATAAATTTGTTGCTTCGTACATTATAGTTCCTTGTGTTTGCTGAATTTCAGAATAAGGGGTTAAATCAGAAGTTGTTACCTGAATAAAAGGAGTGGCGGATTGTGTAATAGTTGGGCTATATACAGACATTATTGTTCTTTTGCAATTTCATTTCCTTTTGTATCTCTTGCTATTAATTTATCAGAATCTTTACATTTAAAAACTTTTATTCCGTAATCTTTAATCAAAATACGATTAAGTTTCTCTACTTCCTTATCAGGTTCATTATTGTTAATTGCTTTTCTAACTGCTTTAATTGAAATAACTGCATCTTTAAATTGTTTATCTTCATCAATTTCTTGTTTTGGAGCAGAAAGAGAATTTTTTAAATTTACCTTTGCAGATGTTCTATTTTTCCTTTTACTTACTTGAGCATCTTTATTTTTTGGTCGAAATAAGTAAAGAATAAGAACTGCTACTCCTAATATTTTTAGTATGTTTTTTGTTTCTTTATCCATTATTTTATCAATTTAGCCATTTTTTCTAATGAATCAAAATGTCCTTTGCTCCCAATATCGGCTCTAAATATACCTGCTACATTATTACCCGTTTTGCAATCCGAACCACCTAAAATATTCTTTTTTGGAATTTTCTGGGTAATTGTACGATTACAAGTGTAAGGCTCAATAATATAGATTTGATTTGGGTTGTTTACTAAGTTTACAACTTCATTAGCATTTTTACCCCCCGCACTAAACAAAACAACTTTAGAATTTGGGCTTTTGTTTATATTATTTTTAAGTTTATCAATGTCTTTATAACTATGAGGAATCACTTCATTATTTATGTTCTTAGTAAATAAATTGTATTGTTCTTTTAATGACATTGTATTTTCTAAACCACCCATAAACAAAATTTTTTTCTTTCTTTTTATTAGAGAAATTACTAAAGCCCCAGTTAATAAGCCTAAAAAAATATACAAATATCTTTTTTCCAATTTTCACTTATTTTCTTTTATAAACTATACTAAGTGCCACTAATGATAGTAATCCCACTCCTAAAACGCCAAATAACAGTAATTGAAGTTTTTTTCTGCCATCAATTAATTTTGCACCTTCCACTACTGCCACTGCTTGATATAATGCAGTTTGCTTTGCTATTTGTCCTTGAACATCTTGTAACCTTTCTTCTAATTCTTTTTGTTGTTTTAAAGAAAGTTTGGATAGTTTTTCTTGAAGTTCTCTCTGTTTTTTAGCATTGGACATACCCATTATAGTTCCTGCTATAAGGTTAAAGCCCATAGATATAAATCCAGATGGGTCAAATCCTTTTTCTGCACCACCCACTGCATTTCCAGTAGTGCCTCCTCCAACAAAGTTTTTCTGTTCAGCCATAATTATTACTTTTTAAATACTTGTACCGTTGCATAAATAACCGCTAATCCTACTGCCATTATACCTACAAATAATGCAGTGTCTCTTTGTCTTGCAGTTGATTCTGATTGTAAGGTCTTATTATATTCTAATAAAGAATTTGTGTATATCTCTATTTGTTGCTGAGTCATATTGGCATCTATCTGTGCCATTGCCAATTTTTCCGCATTTGACATTTGAGCAAGGGCGATATTTGCCATTAATTTTCTTTGCTTTTTGGCTTGACTCCCGCCAAAAATCATACTACCAATACTTAGGACTGCTGAAACACCCAATGTTATTGGGTCAAAATTTGCTTCTCCCTGATTTCTTAAAGCATTATCTACATCTTTAACAAATTGGAGATTGTCATTAGCAACTGCCTCAAATGAGAGTTGTGTTATGCTATCTAATGTTGGTCTTGATGGAACTTTTACTCCATTCTTTTCCAACAAACTTACAACTACATCAGGCTTGTCCTGAATAAATTTTACTAAGATTTGTAACTGTACTGGTAATTGATTATCCATCATTTCTATTTTCTATATAATTTTTAGCATTATAAAAAAGAGTAGCAAAAGCCAACCCAAACATTATGTTTCTATCCAACGGAGTAAGTGTTTTTTTACTGGCTACATAAAACATAAATGGAGCGATAAAGAAAACATCAGCCAATCTTACAATTTGACTTTTTTGTACTTCTTCTATACTACTTTTTACTTTTTCTTGTGCTATCATTCTTATCTTTAACTACTTTACACCAATTTAAAAGTGGTAAACCATATTTAGTTGGTATATCATTTGCAAATGTTTCTAAATCAGTTATGTCTTTTTTTGTTACTTTAAGTTCTTCCATTTTATTTATTTTATCTTGTTAATAGTTCTCTATTTTCTCTTAATCTTATAGGATTAAATATTGTAGGCTTAGGGTCAAAATCTTCTTCAACTCCGTTTACCACATCTCCTACATATGGTTTTATTATTGCACCTCCATTTTGTAACACATTTTGTAACACTTCACTTGTATTATTTGGTGGGCTTACATCACTCGGTTCATCTGATATTGTAGTGGAAGGTGTAATACTGGGTGTTGTTAATTGATTGCTTTCTACAATTTCGACTGGTTTATCCTCATCTTCTTCAATGATTAAAGGAGTTTCATCAATTATAGGAGTTTCATCAATTATAGGAGTTTCATCAATCATAGGACTTTCATCAATTATAGGAGTTTCATCCATTGAGGGCAAATCTTTAACTTTAGGTTTATTTGGGTCAAACACCTCTTTTACTTCTCCATCATCAATAACTAAAGTAGGCACATCTTCAGGTGGTATTGTGTCTAAACCATTTGGACTTTTTAAATCTCCAACTCCATTAGTTGGTTTTTCATCTACAACCTGATTTTGTTTTCCATTTGAAGAAACTGGATTTGCAGGATTGAATTTCCCATTTTTAGGAGTACGAGGTTTTGGTTTAAAAGAAGGTTTTTCAGACTTTACAATCTCTTTTTTGGGCTTTCTCATTCTACTGAAAACCAAAGCCAAAACCAATCCAATACCCGATGCTATAATTACTGTTTTTGTATTCATAATTTTATATTCCTAATCTTTCAAATTGTTTTTTAAGTGTTATTGCCTCTTTAAACTCTTTTTGTTTATAAACTGCTATACCTAATTTTTCATTTTTCCTAAATATGAATAAGTTCATTTCTGGACTATCAGTTTCATACTTTTTTGCATACATATCAACACTTTTTCTTAAAAAAGGTGCAGAGATATATTCAAAACCCAAAATATCAACTTTCGCATCCATAATATCTTTAAATGAAACCTCCTCTGCGGGATTCCATTTTTTACACATTTGATATCTAACTCCATCAGAGTCATTAGATTTTACTAATATCTGTGTATCTTCAACATTCTGGTCATAAATACCACTGTATTTATCAATACCAGTATTCATTATTTGTTTGGTTTTACCGTAAATCATAATTTAAGTTTCATTTTATTATTTAATTTTAAATATTTGTTGAGTAAAATAATTATTATTGCTAAAACTCCCGCACCAATAACTAAATTTTTAATCATAACAAAGTTAAAATTTTATTTTTTAAAATAACTATATTTTTACCCTAACTATTTTTTTTACTTCCTATTCCTAAACCACCTAAAAAATCTTTAACAGAATCAATAGGTTTAGAAATACCCAAATCACTTGCTACATTTTTGCTAACTGAAATATCTTTTACATTTACTACAACCTTTCTATCAATTTTACCGTAGTTAACATTTAAAACACCTTTAATATCAACTAATAAAGGTTTTCCAGTTATTATATCAATTGCAACATCATCTAATAAACCTTTAGCAGAATCAAATAAAATGTTAGTGATTACTTCGGCTTCAAAAAACGAATCAGATGGAATTGTTATTGGTCGTATGCTTTGAGAGTTTCCAACTTCAACTCCTTTATATATTACTTTTAAATCATAATCTTTTACATTTAAAGTAAAACTTGATTTATTAGTTACTTGAACTAATAGATTTAATTTTGCCCCTTGTTTTGTAATATTGATTACTTTTACATTTTTAATTTTGTAATTCCAATCCAAAGCCAAATCAAGTTGCTTATTATAATAATTATAAAAAGCGTAACCCAGTCCACCTAATCCTAAAAAAGTAAGTAGTCTAAACATATTATTTTACTAACGCATAAATTAAAATTGCCAATCCTCCAAATACCAATACAGAATTTTTTACTGGTTTTAAAAGTCTTGGTCTTTCATCTAATTGCTCACCCTTATCTTCTAACTTATCAATAATCTCTTTTGATTCATCGATTACAAATCCGCCAGTTGATTTTACTGCATCAAAAATATCTGTTGCTCCGCTTCTTACGAAGTCAAATACATCTTCTGCACCTGATTGTACTTCTCCACTTGCGTTGGATGAGCCACAACCACAAGCATTTAAAAATTTATTATTACTCATTTTACTTATATTTATAAATTACTAACACTCCTAATATTATTAATATACCTGCACCCAAAATAATTTGTCTATTAGGTAAGGTTTTTTTTTCACTTTGTTTATCGGAATCCCGAAAAATTTTGTCTTGTTCATCCAAAATAGTATTTATATAATCTTTCCTATTTGGATTATATTGTCCGTAGTATGGGTCATATTTTAATGTTTTCATAACCTACTTTTTAAATTTTTTAAATGCGAAATATCCTCCAATAACCAATAGGGCAATAAATAATACTTTTCTTCGATTTGCTTTTTTTTGTGCTTCTGCTTTTTTTAATTCTGCATCCTTTATTTGTTGAAGCAATCTCTCACCGTGATATGGGTCTCTGGGCATATAATTTGGCTGTTTAAAATCATCCAAATTTATATCTTCCAAATTAAGTTTTGAAAAAAAGGTTTTCATATCTTTTTTCATATCTTTCTTATTATAAATACTGTTCCTACTAATAATACTATTCCACCTACCGCAATAATTATTGTTCTTTGTCTCATTAAATCATCTTCAATTCTTTTCTGAGAATCAACTGCATCTTTTTGTAGTTGTACTTTAGTTCTATTTGCTAAATCTACATCTAATATTTTATTACAATAATTTCTTGAAAATACTGTTTTGTACTCATTTAATATTGTGCTATAAACTTTTTTATATCTTTCATCTACTCTATGACCATCGCTCATTAAAGCATCATTTATTTTTCCTTCTTTTAGTAATTTAAGTTCTTGTATTGATTTATCTAATGCATTACATTCGGCTATTTTACCAGAAGCAGGAACATTTTTCCATCTTTCATAATCATATTCTATTTTAGGATATATACGCCTTGTTTTATCCAATGCACTTTCATATCTCTCTTTTTCTGCACCCTTTGGGTCAAATACATCTTTTAGCCAACCCATTATAACCTATAATTTAATCCTACACTACTATTATACAACTCTGCATCCCAAAGTTTAGAATATTCTCCTTCAATAAAAATTCCTAATCTTTTTGATATTTTCCATCCCGCTATAATTCCTACTTGCCAATCTTCCCACTGTTTTCCTTTTGCATTATCTGAAATACCTCCTTCAGCCCAACTATCTCTATGTAAATAAGATATGTTTTCATCACCTTGAATATAGTGGTGATATGGTAATATATAATTTGCATAAGTATGAAGCCAGAAGTTTTTAGTGTATGTATAGAAATCCATACCCACTATTGGTGCAATTTCACCGAAACCATCCAGTTCATCCCAGATTTCATTATTATATCTATTCATTAAATCTCCAAATATCCTATCTCTAAAATCTTCATCTGTATAAGCAACAATGTTACCATCGCTATCTCTCCATAAATAATTAAAAATTTCTGATGTTGTTCCATCTGGATTATAAACAGTAGAAATATAAGGCAGGTCTTCATATCCATATTCATAACCAAGAGAATACCAGTAATTTACTGGAACTTCTATATCATTACCTTCTGAATCTTGTACTATTTGAGTTTGGTTTAACCACAATTCAATTGGATTATACCCATAACTTTTTTGATGACTTCTGTAAATTGCACCCGCAGAAACAGATAATTTTTTTCCAATAGGTAATCTAAACCTTGCTTCTGCACTGAAGTATTCAAAATCAATATTTCCTTCTTGTCTAAATTCTACTTTGGCTATGTGAAATTTACCAGTATGTCTTAAAAATAATCTATGGTTAGTAAATACATCAGACCTTTGTCTTTCTTTTTCAAAGTGAAATAAATATTCCCATCCTTTAACTGCTGAGGTGGGTGAAGATAAAGCAACAGTATTCTCTGTTCCATTATAATAATTTAATCCTTTTATTTCATAATCAAACAATGCGATTTTTCTAATTCCCAAACCCACTCGATAATCAAATTCGTGATATACTGTATTATCAATAATTTGCGGAATATCATATAAATTATCGGGATTGGTTCTTACAAAATAAGAAGGTCTTTGTGTAGTGTAAGGAGTTTTCATTTCTCCTGCCACATAAATAGTTGCATATTTAAAAATATCCTCATAGATACCCTTAAAAAACTGTTTTTTATTGGATTTTTTTTGTAATTTCTTTTCTACTTTAGAGTCGATTTGGTCTATAACTTGACTAAACGAGTTAAAAGTGAAAAAAAATAATATTAAGTATATAATTTTATTCATTCAAATTTACTTTCAATAATTTCTTCTATTTTTTCTTGAATTATATCCGTTGTGTTTTCGGGTAAATCCAATTTGATTCCTCCATCTATCCTATAATACTCTTCTCCGTTATGAAATATTACAAGAGTAGGAACATAAACTATTTTATCCTTTTTAAATTTATCAGCATCTTTATCCATATAGAATAAATAAACTGAATGTTTTTTTTCAAATTCTTTTAGTGAAATTTCTTTATCAATAACAAATGGAGCCGAATATTGAACAACACTGATTTGTTGCTTATAACTCTGTGAATGAGCAACCAGAGGTGCAATAAAAATAAGTATTAATAATATTCTTTTCATCTGTTTTTACTCATTTCATACAATCTTTCATCCATTTTATTCAATTGCTCTTTGATTTCCGAAATATCATCTTTAATTTGATTTACATCTTTCTCAACTTGTTCAATAGAACTTCTTACCAATTCATCTTTATAGTTAAACTCCATACGAGTTACATCTGGAGCGGGTTCTACCATTGCTTTGTCTATCTTACTATTAAGTGTAAAATATGTAAATGAAACACTTACTGCAACCCCTATGATTAATACTATCGTTTTTAAATCAAAAGTTAGTCTTGTTGATTCACTTACAAATGTTGATTTTTCTTTATTTTTTTCCATATCTCACATACAAAATAACGGCTAAACCGATTACTAATACTCCCGCTCCACTTAAAAGCAAAACGAGTCTTCTTTGATTGCTTTTTTTTATAATATCTTTCTCAGCCTTTATAAATCTATTTTTAATTAATTCTTGACCTTCTCTAATCTCCAGATTTTGTAAAAAATCACCACAATCTTGTTGTGCAAATTGTAATTCCTTTTTATTTTTTAATCTCCTAACATCATTTTTATTACCAGTCATTTTTTTTTGGTCTATTTGACCAAGTTCATCTCTAAGACTACTAATTTGTCTGTCTAATGCTTGACAAGTAAAGACTTCGGGATATTTACTGTAATTAAAAATTGGTTTAGCCATCTCATTTCAATTAACTACTATAAAGACTTTTTGATTCATTTAATGCATTTTGTTTACTCCATCCAAATGCTTCTGCTTTTCTTATGATAGCATTATATTCAGAAGGTATTAATCCACACCAATAACCGTTTTTGCAAAAGATAGTCCATTCATCACCATATTCGTAAACCGCATCATAAGTACCTGCACCATATTTTCCATCCAGAACTAAACTTGCTCCTAAAGTATTCAAGGCAGATTGTAATACATAAATTCTTTGTCCTCTATCGCCAACAAAAAATGCATTTTTTCTTTTATAACTCCCTTCACTTATTTGCATAACTC